>ERZ791794.112-NODE-112-length-73836-cov-20.061899_pt1 | contig 73836 bp, 96 predicted proteins | sample MGYA00510312_ERZ791794 | MGnify/ENA primary metagenome ERZ791794 (study PRJEB30046, sample SAMN00791977) | human gut metagenome | study: EMG produced TPA metagenomics assembly of the A metagenome-wide association study of gut microbiota in type 2... | reverse complement strand
TACTTCTTTAGTAGTTAAATCTATTAACATATTATTATCTTTATTTTCAAATGTTAAGATTAAGATATCATTAATAATATTACTACTATAAAGTTTATTATTTATATAGTTATCTACAAGTAAGTTATCTGAAAGTTCATATACTTCTTCCATATTACTATTATATAATTTATTATCTATTATTATATAGCTTTTATTATTTGAATAGACTGTTATAGCAAAAGTACCTTCTTTTATTTCATTACCATTTTGATCTACTAGTAATACTTTTTTATCATTTTTTATTATTATATATTTATTATTATATATATAATTATAATATACTAACGTGCGCGCGAGAAGTTTTTGGGCGGTTGTTCTAATACAAAATTGTGATGCTGGATATTACTCCATACTCATCATACCGAGGAATGGTAATGGTGGTTTTAGCTCTTGCGCCATCTTTAACCTTCTGAATGGTGATTAAAGAAGTCCACTTTGAAGGAATGTTCTCATCAAGTTCTTGGCATACTAGGCGGTATACTTCAACAGCACCTCTGTCAGCAAAAACTTTTCCTTCCTCATAACTGCAAGAAGTTATCTTGAAGGATAGCTCATCTTCGGTACCAGCATCAATTGTCAGTTTACCTTCCTTCACAGAAATAGAGTGCTCAACTTGCATTGGATCGCAATCTGCGGCATCCTTGTTTACAACGAAGTCACATGCTCCAAAAATCCAATGAATTTGCTCAGTTTGCGTTTCAAAACGCATAGAAAATGTACCAACAGCAATTTCTTGCGGTTCTAAAGCCATACAAGCCGAACAAACCAATAATTCTACTACAAAAGAAACAAATCGTCTCATAAGCGAAATTTTAAGGGTTATTTTGAATTTTAAACATCATACCTACACCTGTCAACAGCCATTCTGCATTGACGTTATAATCTTCAACTATCCAGGCAAGCCATTCAGATTTGATAGCTCTGCCGTCTGGGCACTTCTTAAACGTAGAGAAATTCCAATAGTTGATACCATGAGATTCCGTAAAAGAACGTATTCCCCTAGCTTTACGCTGATTGATAGCAACATCAAGAGCAAGAAAGAAACGCTTTGTTATCGCCATGCCTGTTGGCGTTGTCGTAAGTTTCATACGCTATAGATTTTTCCGTGTATGTTAATTATATAGAAATCGCTTTTTTATCTGCAGGAGCAATAGTCTCTCCATTAGCTAGCTTCTCGAAACATCTTACTAGGTGTTCGTATGCCTGGCGTAGTTCTCTTATCTCCACATCTTTTTGCGCATTGATTTCGATAAGACGATTGATAACAGAAAGCGAATCAATTTGCTCATTTGGCTTTTCTGCTTTAATTGAAGTCGCAGGAATATCATCATTAAGCATATTCCCTTCTCCAGTCAACAACCAGTCGATATTGTACATAGGCTTGGCTGTATGGATAAGATTAGCCATTCTCGCACTCACCTTCAAAACCTTACCATTAAGGATATCATAAACCGCTTGCGGTCTACTGAGTCCCATGTCCTTAGCAAGTTGAGAACCAGTTATATTTTCTTGCATAAGGATAGCATTTATAACCTCTTTTGCTGTCATACGTATAATAAAAGTTAAAATACAGAGATTTCTTAATGATTTGTACCGATATTACAAATATTATTCTTATCTTTGCACCGTGAATATTAAAATAACAATGCAAAATTACAAAAAATTATTTGTATGGCAAATAAAAGTGAAGAAAAAAAACAAAAAATGACCCTTTTGGATTACTACGAGAATCTTCCAAAGTCCTCGTACCCAAAGAAGGATTTCATACAGCGCATCATGACAGAATGCGATGTGTCATTTACTACAGCTCGCAACTGGACAAAAGGTAACACAAGACCGATGGTTGATTGGCAGATAGAAAAACTGTCTGAAATTACAGGAATACCAAAAGAACAGCTATGGCAGTAGAGTTTTATATGTTTGATGATGAACTTTGGTTCATTAAGGATGGTACCGAAAATCAAGCTCTCTCGGAAAAAGATACAGAAGTCATTAAGAAAATGATTGATGTTATCCGAGAAAGATACCCCGAAGCCTACAAGGCTTTATCTAAGGAGTATCAAAAGAGTGCAATGAATGTTCCTTATTATCAGTTCTTGATAGTCAGAAGATTCTGTAAATGCAACTTCGGAAAGCTTGATACAACCACCTACGATATTGATAATCTCGGCAGGTTTAACTTTGAAAAAGTTGAATGCCCACTGCGAGGAGAATGCAAGAACGAAGGCGTTATTTGCAGCCCAAAGTTCAACTCCAAACTATCACCTGCTGAAGAAAGGGTAATGAACCTTATTTATCAAGGTTTCACAAAAGAAGAAGTTGGTGACAAACTTTGTCTATCTCCGAACACAATTAAACAGCATGTCAGATCAGCTTACTGCAAGCTACGTGTTCATGATAAAGGCGAGTTTGTAAAGCTAGCAAAAGATAATAATATTTTTAATAATTTAAAGCACTAAGAGCAATGAGTATGATTAAAAGAAGCAATGAAATTGCTATTCAGAAAAACGTTAAAATGATGGTTTACGGACAGGCTGGTATGGGTAAGACAACTTTCGCCCTCTCAGCACCTAAGCCTCTGTTGCTTGACTTTGATAATGGTGTCAAGCGTGTTAATACCGCACATTTGGACGATAATGTCGGTATTGTACAGGTTTCTAGTTGGCAAGATATCCTCAACTTGCTCAACTACAACAAGAAGGATTTGGAGGAGTTTGATACCATCGTTGTAGATACGATTGGAAAGATGATTGACTTCATCATCGCCTACAGATGCAATGGTCGCAACCCTCAGATACAAGATTGGGGTACCATCAATAACGACTTCAAATGGTTCACCTCATCTTTGTCACAGCTAAACAAGAACATCGTTTTTGTTGCACATCGTGACACACGCAAGGAAGGTGAAAGTACAGTATATATCCCTGCACTTCGTGAGAAGAACTACAATAACATTGTTACTGATTTGGACTTGCTTGGCTATCTCGAAATGAGAAGTGAGAATGGACAGCAAATCAGAACTATCACTTTTGACCCTACAAGTCGTAACGATGGTAAGAACACCTGTCAGCTTCCTGGTTGTATGCAGATTCCGGTTATTCTTGATGCAAACGGGCAGCCAACCGCTCCTAACAACTTCATCGCTACTCAGATTCTCTCACGTTATCAGTCTATGATAGCTCAGAAAGAAGAAAAGGTCAAGGAGTACAATAAGGCTCTTGAAGAGATTAAGGAGAGTGTTCAGTTGATTACTGATGCTAAGGGGGCAAACCATTTTATCGAGCACATCAAAGATTATGCTAACTTGGGTAACTCCATCATTCTTCATGCAAGAAGTCTGTTCACCGAGAAGGTAAGTGCATTGAAGTTGGTTTACAATAAGGAGACCAAGCAATACGAAGACCCACAAGCAGCATAAGCTATGGAAGTAGTCAAGTTTAAGTTCTATGCGACGCTTTTGGATGCGTATCAGAACTACCTTGATAGTGACATCATTTGGAGTAAGTATTGGGGATGGTCTGAAAATCCACCCCATACTCCAGAAGAGTTCAAGAAGATACAATTCCAGTCGTTAATAGATAAGATTAATCGAGTACCATTCGATAGTGAAGCTGCTGACAAAGGTACAGCATTCAACGAGGTTATTGATTGTATGGTCCTTCATCGTAACTCGGAGAATATGGATATTCACACCATTTATCAAGAAGTAGAAGAATATCCGTATAGCAAAAGGGTTCCTGTCGGTGTTGAAGCAAAGCTGAACGGCAGAAGTTTCTGCTTCCCTATTCAGTTAGTCCGACATTATGCAGCCTACTATAAAGGAGCATTGCCACAAGTCTATATACAAGCTGTCTTGCCTACCATGTATGGCAAAGTAATGCTGTATGGGTATATTGATTACCTTATGCCGTTCTGCACTCATGATCTGAAAACAACACGTCAGTATGCAGTTGGCAATTACAAGAGACACTGGCAACATAAGGTCTATCCTTATGCCCTCATGAAGAATGGTTGTGATGTTTACGACTTCGAATACAATATCTCGGAAATCGGAAAAACGTATTACAGAAACTATACAGAGAGTTATACGTTTAGCCCAGAAAGGGATATTCCTCTACTCACTCAACACTGCGAAGGATTGATTAGTTTCATCCAAGAAAACAGAGATTTGATAACAGACAAGAAAATATTCAATTTGGTTTAATATGGCAGAAGAAAAGAACACCAATATCGTTGCACTCCAAGAAAAAGATGTGCAACTGGTGGTAAGCAAAGAAACTATCGGTCAGCTTACCACGAATATCAAAGAGGTTAAAGCTAGAGTTGAAAAGGCTTTGCCTATGTATGACATCAGCAACTATAGCACCGATGATATTCCAAAGTGCAAGGAAGACAAGGCTTTACTCAACAAGGCAGCTAAAGCACTTGACGACAAACGCAAGGAGCTTGAAAAGGTTTGGAATAAACCTTTTGAGGAGTTCAAGACAACCTGTAACGAAACATGCAAGCTTATCAAGAATGCGGTAACTCTCATTGATGGCGTAATCAAAGAAGACGAAAGCCGCACCAAAGCAGCAAAGCGAACAGAGATTGAAAAGCTTGCAGAGAAATGCGGAGTGGAAACCATCGGTATCAAACTAGACCTCATCTTTGATGCGAAATGGCTCAACAAGACAACTTCAATGAAGTCTATCGAAAAAGCTATCACAGAAAAGGTTGATAACATCAAGAAAGACCTCGAAACCTTGAAGTTATTTGCAGAAGATTACGATGCACTTGCCGCCCGATACAAGGAAAATCTCAATCTGCAGGAGACTATCGCATACGCAAACAAGCTGAAAGAACAGCGTGCCAGCTCAGTGTCCCCTAGTAAGAAAGAAACTGCAACACCACCTCCAACATCACCTCAGAAGGAAGTCGCGGAGAACAATGCAGCCGAGCAACAGGAAGAGCAGCCGAAGAATGGTAAGATGTCTTCTAATGAAGAAGATGCCATGGATGCTTTCGCTGCCGCTATGGGACAGTCGGTTGCACCTCCTACTCCAACCGAGACACGTACTTACGTTTGTACCGGTACAAAAGAGTCAATGGAATGTTTGGAACGCTTCATGCGTGACAATGGTATCACTTTTAATGTTCAGTAAAAATGGCATTTCAGATTAGTGGAATTATTCAGCATATAGGGAATACGGAGAGTATTCCCTATCAAGACAAAGTCTTCAAAAAAAGAGAGCTTGTCTTGGATTGCTCCTATCGCAACCAGTTCACAGGGCAGATAGAGAGAGCAAACTATCCAAAGTTCGAGTTTACAGGCAATCACGTTGATGATCTGAACAGCTTCAATATTGGTGATATTGTGACGGTATCATTTTCGTTGAATGGTTCTCGCTCAGAGAAAGATGGGCAAGTCAGATACTTCACTAACGTTCAAGGTTATAAAATCGAGAAATATCAATCTCGTTATAATCAGCAACAAGGTGGAAATCAGACCGCACAAGCGGCTAACGGAAATCAGCCAACACCTACACAAGGGGCATGCCAAAGCGCACAACAAGCAGCTATGGAGTCTGCAAGAAATGCAGCAGCACCTGCGGCTCCTAATTTTCCTCCCGCTGTAGATGAGAACGGAAACCCGATTCAAGGTAATAATGACGATTTACCATTTTAAAGCTTAGACTATGGCACTCTATAATTTGAAGAACGTTTACGATAGAAAGAAGTTCAAGGAAGCCTGTAATCAGATGGTTCTGAAGAATGAATACGTTGAACTGAAGAAAAAGAACACTCAACGTTCTTTGGCTCAGAATAGCTACCTGCATTGTCTGTTAGGTTACTTTGCTTCTGAATTTGGTTTTACCCTCGAAGAAGTTAAGTTTGATATTTTTAAGAAGATATGCAACAGGGATATATTCGAGAGAAAGCGAATTAACAGAAGGGGACAGGAAATTACCTACATTAGAAGTAGTACTGAACTCGATAAGGCTGAAATGACAACTGCAATAGAAAGATTCAGAAATTATAGTAGTGCTCAGTGTGGGCTTTACCTTCCTGCACCTCATGAAGGTGAAATGTTATTTTTTGCTCAACAGCAGATTGAGCAGTGCAAAGAATTTATGTAATTTTAAACAGAAAATATTATGTTAGCAGATTTGGATGGTCACAGACCAGAGAAGATTGAGTTTTGTTTGACCGAAGCTCAGAAAGAAATGTTCAAGGACGTGTTGGTACTTTGCGAAGGTGCAAAGAGTGCAGACGAACCTATCAAGGTACTGCATGACAAGTTCAATGCTCTCTTCCCAGACAATGAGGTTGTTGACCGCAAGTATGATGATTTCGAGATTCACGCTATCCGTGAAGAGTACTGCATCAAGCAGGAGAATGATGTGCCTAAGCGCAAGGAAGAGCTGGAAACCGTTCTTGCTCAGATCAAGACGATGAAGAAGAATGCCGAAGAAGCATACGCATCAGCACTTCTCGAAGTCAGTGATTTGGCAGCAAGAGTTAAGAATGGTATCACGAATTTCCGCTTACCTTCTACTAAGACCGCCCGTATTGCTCTCAATGGTCATTACCTCTTCTTTGCTTGGGTAGATGATAAGTTCCAGCTTTGCAAGGTTCAGAAAATTCCAGATTGGGATAGAAGCGGCTTGTGGAGCCAGGAAGATGTCAATCAGCAGGCTATGAAGGAAGTTTTCGGCATCGAGTTCCCCGAAGTGGAAAAACCAAAAACAAAAGCTGAGGAGCAGAATGATGATAATGACCTTCCTTTCGGTGACGATGATGAGGATGGTAATGATGAAGACGAGTAATCATGTACACACTCAGACCATATCAGAAACAAGCAAGTGATGCTGCCGTCAGAGCGTTCACAGGCAAGACTAAGAAGAATGGACTTCTTATCTTGCCTACGGGCGCAGGCAAGTCGCTTGTAATCGCAGATATTGCAAGTAAGCTGGATAGTCCGCTACTCATCTTTTGTCCGTCAAAGGAAATTCTAGAGCAAAACTTCGCTAAACTGCAAAGCTATGGTGTTTTTGATTGTGGAGTATATTCCGCTTCTGTTGGTTGCAAGGATATAAACAGAATAACCTTTGCCACCATCGGAAGCGTTATGAACCACATGAAAGACTTTCAGCACTTCAAGTACGTAATGGTTGACGAATGCCATCTTTGTAATGCTAAAGGTGGACAATACAAAACCTTCTTCGAAGCCGCGGATAGACAGGTTATCGGCTTAACAGCAACACCATATCGACTAGGAAGGGGACTTAATGGCACCTCGATGCTAAAGTTCCTTACGAGAACTAGACCAAGAATATTCGATGAGGTTCTGTACTATTGTCAGATTTCAGAATTACTTGCAAAAGGTTATCTTGCCGATTTGAGATACTTCGATTGCACTCAGCTAGATATGTCTAATGTGCATACCAACTCAACAGGAAACGACTTTGATGAAAACTCCCTAAAGTTGGAATATGAACGAAGCGGATTCTATGATCAGCTTACTTCCACTACCCTACGTGTATTGAAGCCAAAGAATAAAATACCGAGAAAAGGAGTTTTGGTCTTCACTAGATTCACGGAAGAAGCGGAAAGATTGACAGACAAACTGCAACAGAAAGGTATTAATTCTGCAATCGTTACAGGCGAGACTCCAAAGAAAGAACGTGAAGCTATCTTGGAGAAGTTCAAGGATGGAACCATAAAGGTTGTCTCTAATGTCGGAGTTCTCACAACAGGATTTGATTATCCTGCACTTGACACGGTTATCTTGGCAAGACCAACGAAGTCTTTGAGTCTCTACTATCAGATGGTGGGACGAGCTATCAGACCTTTCAAGGATAAAGACGGATGGATAATCGACCTTGGCGGTAGTTTCCGTTCCTTCGGAAAAGTCTCTGATTTAAGAATAGACCTAGAGGTGCAAGGTTCGTCAAGATGGTGTATCAAGTCTCTAGGTAAACAATTAACTAACGTAAGTTTTTGAATTATGAAAATTGAAGCAAAACAGATTAATGAGTGGGTTAAAAAAGCCTACGATAATGCTGTCAAACATGGATGGCATGAAGAAGAAAAGTCTAATGCGCATTGGTTGATGATGGTTTGCACGGAAGTAGCAGAAGCCGTTCAAGCTGACCGCAATGGGCGTTGGATGGATGACCTTGATAAAAGTGGGCTTGATTGCGTTATCGCTAACGACCACCACGGAGGTTTGGTTGAAAAATTCTACGGAGAACATATTGAGGGAACTGTTGAGAGTGAATTGGCAGATATTTGTATTCGTGTCTTTGATTTAATGGGTGTTTGTGGTGTTGTGGCAAAGAACGGATTTTCCACATTTGACTCTGAGGTTAAATATGCTAAACAGCATAGCTTTACTGAGGACGCTATGGTTGTTACTAGAGCTATTGTTTCGTGCAACCTTAACTCATCTATAAGTGTAAAGGCAGAAATGTTCTGTGTCTTATATACAAGTATTCTTTCCTCCGTATTTGAATGGGCAGAAGCACTCGAAATCGACCTCGTTCAGCACATCAACTTGAAGATGCGTTATAACGAAAGCAGAGAATACCATCACGGAAATAAGCTGTATTAAAGAGTCCTATGGTTATGAATAAATACTATTTCAACCGCAAGCCAAAAGCGGCTCAAGCCGAAAAAAAAGAGGTAAAAAAGACTACTTCTAAGAGCAAACCTAACTTGGTTAAAAAGCTCGATCGGATATTCTCTCTTTATATCCGCTTGCGTGATGTTATGGATAATGGTTATGTTCGGTGTATATCCTGCGGGCAGATAAAGAGCTTTGAAGATGTGGACTGCGGTCACTTCCATAGTCGCCGACACATGACAACTAGATTCAATGAAGATAACTGCCATGCTGAATGTAAATTTTGCAATCGTTTCTCTGCGGACCACCTCATAGGCTACCAACGCAACCTCATTCAAAAAATAGGGCAGCAAAGATTTGATTTGCTAAACGTGAAGGCGCATTCTACATGTCACTTCACTAATAGTGAACTAGAAGATATGATTACTCACTATACGGTTGAGGTTAAGAAACTTAGCAGTCTCAAAGGTATCAAAGTTAATATTTGATAATATTTGTAGCAATATTATTTAATCAATAAATAATTTATTATCTTTGCACCGAAGAAATTAAATCTCTGAAACGTGGAACTTTCGGATAAAAAATATTCAGACCTCAATTAGTATTGTTTGGGTTCCACCTGCGTAAGCAGCTAAACAAGAAAGTTGAGGTTTTATTGTACAACTATGGCAGATTGGATAAGACTTCCTCGCAGCATCTTTGATTGGGATTGGTTCGACAAACCCGAAATGCTTTCCCTCTTTCTTTACTTGCTCAACAATGCAAAGGAGAAAGATATAAAGCATGATGGGATAGTTGAACAAAGGGGGCAGTTTTTGACTAGTCTTGGAAAACTCAGCACTACTATTGGTGCAGGAAAACAAGTTGTTAGAACCTGTTTGTCAAAGCTAGTAAAAATGCAGCTAATAGAAGTGAGTACGGAAAGGTTATACTCCATCATCACTATCTGCAACTATGACAACTATTTTGCTGATGAAGCCGATAAGTCTAAAAATGAGAAAAAGGAAAAAGAAAATGCTAAACCTGCTGAAGAAGCACCTAAGGAAGATAAGCCAAAGAAAACGAAAGAGGAGATTGCAGTAGCAACCGAAAAGCGAAAGGAGAAATTCTATCAAGAACTGGTTCCTTATGTTGCTACTTATGGTAAGGATATGATCAGAAAGTTCTATGACTATTGGTCTGAAACGAATAAATCCAAAACAAGGATGAGGTGTGAGACTGAGAAAACATGGGATTTAAATCTAAGGCTACAGAATTGGGCAAGACGAAATAAAGACTTCGGAACAAAGCAATCTGGCACAGCTTTACATAATTCGGAAAACAAAGATTATAACGAAGGAGGATGGTAATTATGAATGTAGATTTCAATCAAATTATTCAAAGGTTCGAAAGAGGAGAAGACTTGTTTCTCGCTGACAAGGTGAGAATAAGGATTCCTAATGCAGAACAAAGGCTTCGTGGGGGGCTAGACTATTTTGTTAAAAGATACACCTTTGGCAAGGAATCTCATGCAAAATGGATAGAGAAGAATTATCGCCCTATTGTTGATTGGATGTCTGACAACGAAGGCAGGGGACTTCTTATTACAGGTGGGTGCGGTCTCGGAAAGACTCTAATAGCAAAGCATATACTACCGCTCTTACTCCAAGACTCTTGCAAAAAAATCGTGAGTATCTTTTCAGCCCAGGAGCTAAATACAAAGATTGACGAGATTCTAAAACTTCACATCATCTGTATTGATGATGTTGGTACAGAAGAGCTTGCGAAGATTTTTGGTAATGTTAGATGCGCATTCTCTGAGTTATGTGATGCAGCAGAGCAAAAGGGAAAGCTTCTCATCATTACCACCAACTTAACTGCAAACGAACTCGAAGCAAAATATGGAGAACGAACTATAGATAGGTTAAAAGCCATCACTAAGTTTGTTCCTTTCACAGGTAAATCATTAAGAAAGTAGATATGGAAATTAAAGAAGACAAAGATTTCTTGTTTGCTACAAAGCAAGCTAGATTAGCAACCTTCCTTGAAAATGATGAGGAAAGAAGAATGTTTAGAAACGCCATTTACAACGCTATTAAGTGGGGTAAAAGACATTAGTATAAAACTATAAACAAAAGAGCAATGAAGATGTTACAAGACGTTACAGATTGGTTTAAGGCTGAAATTCTTGGCGACCAATCACTACAACAGGAAAGAAAGAAGCAGAAATCACAGAAAGATTTCGAGAAGCGTATTAATGAAGCAGCTCATCATGTCTGCCTCTCAGATCGTCCTAATGATGATGGGTCTCCATATCCTGTTATCTGCATGGATGGCACCGTTATCTATAAAATCTGCGAGAATCCTCGAATCGAGAAAGGAGAAATCAGCCTTGAAGATGTAGGGGAAGTTTTGGTAAGACAACGCATTCATTATGCCGAAAACAAGCTGAATTACAGATAGTTATGCGGTTTAAAAGTTAAATAAAGTTGCTAAAAAGCGATTAAAGAAAGTAACGTTTGGTCAATCCAAAAATTCTTTGTATCTTTGCATCAGTTAATTAAACAACAAATAAGTTTAACAATTAAATGATAAGAGCAATGAAAAAGGTAAAGTACGTTATTAAGGCAACAAAGTTCAAAGATAACACATACGAAGATGTTGTTTTTGAAAATCAGCCACTCAGTCAAAAACAAGAAACATTCAGTGACGTAAAGCATATCTTAGATTTGGATTTCGAGATTGCTTTAGACGAAGGCAAGAAAGTTCAGTATGACGGAGTAGAGCTTGATATCTTCAATGAAGATGGTACAATCCTCAAAGAATGGATTCAAGACGTAGCATAAAGGTAACGGAGTGACTAATCATCACTCCACAATATATAGAGCAATGAAATACGAAGAAACGTTTAAACAACAAATGGCAGTAATTGAAGCCATGGTTGAAAAGACCAAAAAGATGAAGGAAGAGAACTGCGACCTTTATGCTCTCATTTACATGAGGGGATGGCTTAAAGGAGTTGTAGATGATTTGGATAAAATCATCCCTTAACAATATTAAATAGTAAGAGCAATGGAATTGTTAAAGAAAGGTCAATTACCACCTAAGGTAAAGGAATTGATAGTTTCCAAAGTCGGAAACTACCAAGCTGAAAAGCTAACTGCAACGCTCCTTAACGGAACGTTAGCACAGAAAGCAGACATCATCAAAGATTTGAATCTTGAAGATTATCTGCGTGTTTGCTATAATTGTGGCAAACTCATAACGAATGGTTATATAGAAGAAGGCTGTATAGCTTCCTATTGTAGCATGAGTTGCATCATTAAAGACTTAGGAAAGCCTTATTTTGATTCTCATATTTTTAATGAAGAAAACCAAAAAGGCACTATCTTTTGGACATCATGGGAGGGTTAGTTATGACAAAGCAAGAAGAAATTGATATTCTACAGTCCTTGAAGGGCGATACCTATTTCGCTCAGTTCTTCGGTAGCAAGGACATTGATCAGATGTGTCAGAACATCAGTAACGACTTCGCCATTGAGGGCGGATGCGGATTCAGTCAAAAAGCAGAAGCTTTAGAGCGAATTAACGCAGACCTCAAAAAGGAGTTTCAGCAGAAAATCCATGATTTGGGAATGGAGCTTATCAAGGTTCTCGACAAGGGATTTGATGAGGATGCCATCTATCAGTTGGTTGAAGGTGAGGTCGGAATTGATGCTATCATCAAGTTCAAACGTAAGAACAATCTGGACCTTACGGATAAGGAGATAGATTATATGGTATCTAAACTTCCATGATTATGAAGCATGTATGTAGTAATTGCATAGCTTCCGAAATATGCTATAGTGAAGGCAAGAAGCCTAATGACACTTGCCTTCACTGGGAATGGAGATATGCAGGCTTATGGTTTGACAATTAAAAAGTAAGACAATGGGAAAAGAGAAAGTTACAGTAAACGATTTGAAGGTTACACTCTCCGAGTTGGGTGTAACATCTGGCTTGAAGCAGGAAAAGATTATTCAACGCCTGCAGGTCAATGGCTGCTTGATTGCAATGGTAACAGATATATTGGATCAGCTCATCAAGGATGAGCAGTCTATGTTCAAGTTGTTAAATGTTCAGTACAAGCAAGAGCAGAAGATGCACTATAATCAGATGCAGGATGCAGCTAAGAAGTACTACTTCCATCTGAAACCCTTTAACAAGAGTTTCTTTGGTGACGAGAACATTTGCGCCAACCTGGAGGATAACGCAAATGACATCTATGAAATCATCAAGCTTCTTGCGGACCACACTAACGACCACAAGGATATGGAAGTGATTAAGAGAAACCTCAGAAAGAGAAAGTTGAACCATCATATTTTCGATTAAAATTATGGCAAAAGAAACAATATTATCGCTAACTCACTTTGAGCAAGCCTACTTGCTCGACGCTCTCATTGAATATGTTGAAACCCACGAAGGTTTTTACAAGATTCAAGGAAAGACCTTTCATCAGATTCCAGAGCAATACAAAAAACGATTGATGGAGTTGAAGAAGATCGTTAACAGATTGGCACCTTATACTTTTAGGCATTTAGATACCTTTAATAAATAACATCACTTTTAAATTTTCAGATTATGTCAGTATATAAAGCAAACGTAGATTTATCAGACTTATTTCACGATATGTCTTACAATTATCAGAAAAGCTTCCTTGTTGAAGAGTTCTGTTCTTTACCTATAGAACATCAGGTAGAGGTGGTTGGCGAAATGCTAAACAATCTGAACGGACAGCAGGTAGCAAAAGTTATTGAAGACGCTTTTGACAACTTGCATGAGCAAGCCCAGGAGCACGTAATCAACTATGTGAAAGGGTAAGGCTATGATGTTTGGACAAATGATTACTCGCAGATGTCTGCTTACCTTGGATGGGGGGGGCAAAGATTCAAGCTGTCCTCACTATGCCGAAGCCGACAAAGCCCATCTTTCCTTTGGAAATGGAGCGTCAGTTTATTAAGAGTTTTAATGAATCGCAGCCAGATATGGTTCATAAGGTTATTAAGTGTCATATAATGAGAAATTAATGAATATGGAAACAAATATAGTAGAAATCCTTAAGGATAAGCCGCAAGGAACTAAATTATATTCTTCCGCTTGTGGTAAATGCAAGTTGGAATCAGTAGATGATAAAAGTTTCAAAATATCCTTCTATAATTCAAAGTTTGGTTTTATGAATGGTGGAGAAGGGTATCTTGATAAGAATGGCAAATTGTATGATGATGGAGAATGTGTCGTTTTTCCTTCAAAGGAAATGCGAGACTGGTCTAAGTTCGCATGGAAGAGGGGCGATGTACTAGTTACTGAAGATGGCTCTACAAAAGCTATCTTTGAGTGTTTTGAAGATGATACTTATCTAACATTTAAGGGCAAGTATTGTTTGCAAAGAACTAATATTGACGAAACATTTATTGTTGATACAAAAAAAATCTCACCGAATGTTTTTCTCTTCAAGATAAGGACATTGCTCAAATTTATATCCACAATATTGAGGATAGAATTGGAGGTATATTGAATATGGAAACCTTGGAGATTGAGAAAACTCAGCCAGAGTTCAAGGATGGGGATATACTACTCTATAAAAGCCCAGAATTTACGTATTTTTCTTCTATTTTCATCTTAGGCACCAATAGAAATGAAATGCGTAGTTATGTTCGCTTTTCTATTGGAAAAGGGTCTATTGATTATGATGTGCCAGTGTATAACCTTAATACAGATAGGTTTCGCTATGCCACAGAAGAAGAGAAGCAGCAACTCTTTTCAGCCCTATCAAAGGAAGGTAAGGCTTGGGATAGTGAGAAGAAAGAAGTTGTTGATTTGAAACCAAAGGTTGAGCTGAAACCAAAGGTTGAGCTGAAACCATTCGATAAGGTGTTGGTTAGAGATAGTGAATCAGATAAGTGGCGTGCAAATTTGTTTGGTTATATAGACAAAGATGAATATTATCATTGCGTTTTTGCTAATTGGGTATATTGCATCCCTTACAACGAAGAGACAGCACATCTACTAGGAACGACTGATGAGTGGAAAGGAGGTGAGAGATGAAAGAACTTAAAGTCGGCGAAAGAGTTGTCTTGGATATCGTTGTAACTGAGACTGTAACTTGTGCAGGTTGCTTCTTTGAAAGTAATGGTGCTTGTGAAGTTTGGAGAAAATATCCATGCGCAAGTAAAGAACGCTCAGATCATAAAAATGTAATCTTTAAAGAAGTTAAGGAGTAAATCGTATGGATAAGTTATATATTCCAGGAGATTTGGTAATGACGAACGGAGTACCTTTAGGCACCTCTAAGAATGTCGTTTACCGAGTAACATCATCAGACCCATCAAAGACTTTGGAGTTGGACGATGGAACGGTTCTGAAAGGTGTTGTCCGCTTAGAGAACATCGAAGGTGCAGAATTTGGAGATAAAGGTTATCTTTTAGGTGACAGCTGTGCTTGGGTTAAGGATATTGTTCCGATTCCTCTCACTCAATTCATTATAAAAAAGAATGGATGGATAGCATCTGAAGCTGATTACATTAATACTAGTTGCCATATAAGATTATCAAGAAGATTTGAGGAATACTCTGCCTACAAATCTTCGCATTATAATACTGTATGGCTAAGATACGTAAGAAGTGTTTCCGATTTACAACATCTTCTTTTCGGTCTAGGTATTAATCACGAAATGGAGGTGTAGGCATGAGTGTAGCAACACAAGTAAACTACCATTGTCCTTTCTATGGAAGAAAATGTTATCAATGCGGTTATTGGAATCGTAGAGGAAATGAATGTGAGATAATAACTCATCAAGACAGAAAGATTTGATGTTTAACCGCCTTCGGGCATAAATAGATAGTAATATGAATATAGACAAATTAGAAAGAGCTAACGTTTTAGCAAAAAGCTTGATTCCTAAAGTAGATGAGCTTTTGAATATGTCTTCTCAATCGAGAAACATTGCTCACAGTATTTATGGATTATCAGAATGTGACGAAGAATTTAAAACTAAATTCAAGCAGCTTCTGAATGAAACAAAACAGAGATTTCAAAAAGAGTTTGATGAGCTTTAGTAACTAACCACCCTCTCCTTGGTAACAGGGAGAGGGTAAAAGAAAAGAATATGGCAAAGATTATTTACTTTGGAACAAATGGGTGTTCCGGTCATTCTCCTATTGGCATTGATAAAAAGCTGACTGGGGACGAATATAAGATATGGTGTGAGTGCGACTGTGATGCTTGGATAAATAATATTCGAAAGAATCCTGGTCGCCATCTCGTCAAGCATTATGGAGAGGTCTATACAAATTATGGTGTTCCGTTCTCTGTAGATGACGATAGAGGTGGTAGTCATACCGAATTGTTTTGGAAAGGCATTCATACAGAAGAAGAAATTGTCAACTTGATAAAGAATAATCAGTTTTTGGCAAGACAATTCAAAATGGATGAGGCAATTAAAAATGTGGCAACTGTTTGTGGTGTCAGGTACAAAGATGTTAAATCTGCGATAAACATGACACAAGCATTCGCAGGTGGTAAAAAGAAGGGTATATGATTAGATTTGAATATCGAACCTATTGTAACGTAAGATAATAAATTGGAGGAATAGTTATGGCATGGGTAGCAACTAATGCAAATGGTTTAGAATTTCTTTTTATAGAGAAACCATACAGAAGTGGATATGGAGAATATGGATATTGGAATTCTACATATTCTGGTATTGGTGGTTGTATTCTTATACCTCATGGAAGTATCAAAAAGCTCATCGGAAGAGAATTGTCTTTTAGCGATGAGCCAGTAGAACTTAAAGAAGAATAGTTATGTTTGGATTTTATGTTATACTTACCCTAGCTGTTCTATATATAGCTTTTATGGGTGGAGTTATCGGTTATTTAATTGGTAAATATTGGAAAAAGAAGTAGCGTATGTTTACATATCTAAATATTACTATTGGTGAAAAGGAGTTTGATGAAGTCAAACAAGGTAAGGTAAAAATAGTACGTTTACCTTGCATTCCTCGTTGGTGCCATACTCTTATTGTGGGTGTAAAAGCAAAACGTCACCCTTATAGACTAGAAATCAACCGATTAGAAAGCAAAGATGGCAGAAATGGCGAGCTTCACATACAATATGGTCGTTCTATCAATCATTTCTTTAAAAAAGTTGATTACGTTCAGATTTCATGTCGGGTTGGTTCTCAAATAAGAGTTCTCGTTATGGATTGTGCAGGTTTCAGTATTGAGACTACTCAATCGAAAAAGGATAATGGCTTTATCGAGTATAAGCCAAAAAACTTTGTTGTTCATCTAAAATAAACAAAATATGATTATGAAACAAGAAATGCAAAAATCAATCTTCAAGATTCAAACAGCAGTCGAAACTATGACAAGACAGAAAGTTATCGACAAAAATGTGTATGACTTTATCCATGGAGAAATCAAATCTCTTTCGGAAAGTGTGGAGAATATAGTGGAAGTAAATAACCCCGATGAAACTCTTCTTACCTTCACAGATAAGGAGAAGTATGTAAATCAGCATATCAATCTTGCTGATACATCTGTACTTTGCAAAGAGTTGAATAGAAGAAAAGAAATTGGTAACGATTTCTTAGTAATATCAACTGAGGGAAAAATTGGTTAATTATGGAAAAGAAAGTATTTACCCTCATCGTTTCCAAGCAATGGTTCGATAAAATCGTTTCGGGCGAGAAGACGGAAGAGTACAGAGCTATCAAATCGTATTGGATAAACCGCTTAATACAAGCAAAATACGGAGGACGTGATGAATATCGCAAGGTTACAATGTACCCGGAGTTTGATATACTTATAAGTAATTCAAAGCTCAAAGAGTTGCTTGAAAAGAAAACCGCTAGGTTCATTCCTTACACCCACGTCCGCTTCTTCTGCGGTTATGCAAAAAATCGTCCGATGATAGAAAAGGAAATTGAAGATATCATCATCGGCAAACCGAAGAAAGGTCTTTGCCCAAGCAAGTGGTTGGATCATGAGTTTTTCATTATTAAGTTTAAGTGATATGGATAAGACAACAGAATTATCATATAATCATCTCATTTCGCAGCTCAGAAAAGAAAACGCTGATTTGAGAAATGAGGTGCTAGAATTAAGGAAGTTGCTAACAAAAAAAGGTGGTAAACCACCTAATTAACACTCCGTAACACCATGTTAAAAGGCATTTTTGACTATCTTTTGTCAAATTAGCTTCCTGTAATTTTCGGTAACATTAGTTAAGTTAAAGAAAGGTTAAATACCTTACATAAGCCTTTCTAAGCTGTCTATTTTTCTTCTCCATATCCCTATACCATTTTCCTGATTTAGCCTTATACAGAGGAAAATAGGTTTTATTTAACACTCTAGAAATCAATAAGTTATACAAAGTTAATCAAGAAAAATAATGCGGTTAAAATTTGGTCAAATGCAAAAAAATGATTACCTTTGCACCATCAAAAATAAATAATAACAATTAAAAGATAAGAGCAATGAAACAGACAATAAACGTATCAAGCAAAGCTGAGGTTATAGCAGCAGTTACAAGTGATTTTGATGGAGGTTATAACTATTTCGAAGGTGACATTCGTAAGGGTAATCTTAGAGCGCATGTAACTAACTGCTTCTATGGTTACAAGTTGAGAATCCAGATTACCTATTGGGAGGATGGCAAGAGTGTGGCAGTTGAAACCGCTTCAACATGTTCAACAGCAAAGGGGATTGTTAGTAAGGTTTCTAAATTCTTAAACGTTAAGTAAATAAAAAGGTAACGACTGGTCCAACCAACTAGTCACAATAAGAGCAATGAAATGTTAGACAGAACAAACATTCAATTTAAGAAAGCAGTTAATGCTGTATTGGTAAAGGTTAGCAGAATACATAACAACACCATGTCAGTATACGTTAACAAAAAATATATGGATATCTCCATGTTTGATAATAATTCTGCTGTTTTTTATTCAGACATGATAAGTGATTATTTAAGCAAGGATGAAATCCTTCAGAAGCTAGATAACTTCAATAAAATGTATCACGCATGGGTGCAACTTCAAAAGAAAGGAGGTCTCCATGAGTAAGGAGTACATTGGAACAGATTGCTATAATCGCAAGATGGAGCTTTACCATATCGGCAATGAAGTTTATTGCGACCACCTCAAAAACGGAGTTGTCGTTAAGACAAACAGCATCACTGTAGATAACCGCATTCTTGGATTGTTTGGCAGTCCTCATACAAGCGGAGCATATATCTACGATGAGATAGCAAGAATGTATGGCAAGAAATTGTAATAACTGCATATAAAAAGTAAGAGCAATGAAGACAGACAACGTTTTAGAGCATTTCGCTGAAATGATGATTTCACGAATGCAAAAGATGAAGGCAGGAGATTGGAAGATGGGTTGGTTCACCACATCTTATGGTGGTAACCCAGTGAACCTCGGAGGTCGTGAATATAATGGAATGAACTCATTCTTCCTGTTCCTCTGCATGATGGACGAAGAAAGATTCAAATATCCTATCTTTGCTACCTTCAATCAGATAAAGGCATTAGGAGCTAGTGTGAACAAAGGAGAGAAAAGCTTCCCTGTTCTGTTTTGGTCCATTCAGTACAAAGACAAGAATGGAAACAAAATAACAGAAGACAGCTACAATGGAATGACTCGATCAGCCCAACTAGACTGCAAAGTCCAGCCTTTCTTGAAGAGCTACAACGTGTTCAATCTCAGCCAAACCAACCTCGAAGAGATAGCACCTAAGACGATGCAGAAGTTGAAGGAGAAGTTCAGTCTCAAAGATAAGGATGAGTTGCCGACAGACACGGCTGGTATGTACGTCAACGAGAAAATTGATGATATGCTCCTTTATCAGAAGTGGCTCTGCCCTATCCGCTATGACAAGTATTCAAGTGGAGCTTTTTACAGAGTTGGGGTAGACGATATTACAACACCACTTAAAAGTCAGTTCAAGAAGGGCAATACAGAGCAGGAGATATTCGAGGATGGACAGGAGTACTACTCAACCCTTCTACATGAAATGGTTCACTCAACAGGGCATAAGTCTAGATTGAATAGAGGGTTTGAGAATGAGAAAGGAGAAAAGGACTATGCAAGAGAAGAGTTGGTTGCGGAGCTTGGAGCAGCTCTTATCGGAAACGTCCTAGGCTTTAGCAGTCGCATTTTAAATAATAACGCTGCTTACCTAGATGGTTGGATCAGCAAGCTTAAAAAGCAACCAAAGTTCATCGTTTCTGTTTTGACAGACGTAAACAAGGCAGCTAAAATGGTATTAGAAATCGTGAACAAAGAAAAGGCGCAATTACTAATGCCTGCATAAGATATTTTATTGCTCTATCTAAGGCGGTATAAGCGGATTTGCTTGTATCGCCTTTATTCATTATCATCAAAAACATAAAAAGCTCTATAAGCGAAAATAAATATGCAATTTCTCGGTTAAATCTATTTGTTGATTAAATATTTTTAGTATCTTTGCACCAAAAGTAGTAAAGATATGAACATCGAAGAAATACTCAAGAAAACTGATACTATCAGCCAAAAGATAGAAGAGCTACGCAGAAGGACTGTAATGGTCCCTTTGTGGAGTTATCTTTTGAGTTTATATGAGCCAGCAAGCCATAAGGTAATGACAGATACCATAAGCCTTCGTGATAAAGACAATGGAGAAAAATCATCCCGTATAGCGGTTGCCCTTGAAAAGCTGCTCACAAACAGAATAACAGAATTTACATTCTCTATACCAGTTAAGAGAAAGTACAACACTCCAGAAAATGATATTCAGAGGGAAATCCAAAGGGCATTAGAAAAAATCTACGATTGTGCTCATATTGACAACATGAACTACAAACGTGGACTAGCCTATTTCGCAAGCTGTGAAATCTTCACCATCTGGTATTCTGTTAAGAAGCATAACTCTCTATATGGTTTTGAATCAAACTACAAGTTGAAGTGCAAAACCTTCTCCCCTATGGATGGAGTAAGATTGTACCCTATCATTGATGAGTATGATGATATGCAAGCTATGTCGTTTGAATATGATAAGACCGTTTCCGATAAAGAGACGATAACATTCTTCGAGACCTTTACAGAAAACTATCATTTCATTTGGAAGAAAAGTAACCTTGGTGAAATGTGGGAGGAAGTAACTGCACAAGTTGATGAGGATGGAAACACTGAGAGTGGTGAGGAAATCATCATCCATAAGATTCCTGGAGCCTACCTGTCTCGACCTCACGCCATCTACGAGGGGCTTGATAATATCCGAAGTGAATTTGAGTATAATGTCAGTCGCAATAGCAACGTGATTGCATATAACGCTGCACCAATCGCAAAAGTCAAGGGTGGCATAGTCGGACAGGAGAAAAAGGGAGAAAGTTTGCGTATATGGAGAGTCGAGAATGATGGCGATATTTCATACGTATCATGGAACCAGTCGCAAGAAGCGGTTAGCGGTCAGAATAAAACCCTCCTCGGATTGTACTGGATGCTTTCTCAAATGCCAGATATTAGCTTTGAGAATATGAAATCTCTTGGTAATATCGGCTACGATGCAAGACAGACGTTGCTCACAGATGCACATCTGAAAGTTCGCATGGAATCGGGCGCTTTCAAGGAGTTCTTTGAAAGAGAGTTCAATGTAATCAAGGCATTCTTGAAGGTCATGAATCCAAAATGGGAAAAGGAGATAGATAACGTCACCTGCGACCACATCATCACTCCTTACATACCAAAGGATGAGAGCTACGACATCACCATCAGACAAAAGGCTAATGGTGGTAAGCCGGTAGAAAGTCAGCTTGAATCCATCGTTAAGCTAGGGCAGTCGCAAGACCCTCAGCAGACAATGGAGGATATTCGACAGGATGAACTTAAAGCGGCAGCAGTACAGCAGTCTGCTTTTGCTATGGGTGAACAAACAATATAAACGCAATAAACTGCACAAGTTATGAAGAAAAAAATCGCAATTTGGCTATTCAAGTTAGCTAGAAGACTCTACCCTATCAGTGTAACTGTCTTTGAACAGAAAGAAATCCTAGAGCCAAAGGTATGTGCCAAGGCTTATAGTATCGACAAGAATTACATTCGCCACTACAAGCGAGACAATCATGTCAAGTCCATGAGAGAAGCTTTGCGTGAGATAACAAAGGAAACTCTCGCACAGGCAAAGAAAGATGTACTCAATACTATCGAATCCAAGATCATGAAGCAGAGAGTATATCAGAAGGATGGCAATACGATTGTAGAGGTAAAGGTTAATTGCTATGTCTCCAAAGAAGAAGGTTAAGCCTATTCCAAAAGGACCTCAGTTCTGCAAATTATGTGCCCACGTTTCCAATCCACGTAATCTTAGTGTTACGGGAGAGCCAACGTTGGGCACTTGCCCTTATGAGGAGTTTGCTATCCTCTATCAAAGGGAATGTGTAAACGAACATTATAAGCCGAAATAAATGAGACCAAATATCCCCAATCAAAAGAAAGCATACGAGGCTCTGAACAGACGCTTAGTTAACTACGTGGCACAAGTTCAGAGCATTTATGATAGAATCGCTAGCCAAGTTGCTACTGCTATAGATGGTGTCGGTTATGATGGTTCTGCGGAGTTCTTGTTTGGGGACTATCCAGAACTGAAACAAACCATCAATGGCATCATGACCAGTTATGCTGCACAGATGAATAACCTCATCTATGCAGGTACCACAAATGAATGGAAAGAAAGTAACATCATGCAGGACCTACTTGCAAGAAAGGTACTTCGTGCTTATGATTTTGAGAAGGGCGGAGATAAGTACAACAGGTATTTCCAACCTAATTCAGATGCTTTGAAGGCTTTTCAGAATAGGGTTGATAAGGGGTTGTCTGTTTCGCAGAAACTATGGTATCAGTCTCAAGCCTTGAAAAAGGAGCTGGAGCATACCATATCAACTGCAATAGAAAGAGGGCAGTCTGCGGTTGTTCTCAGCAAGCGAATCAGTAAGTATCTGTTAGACTATCCTTCATTAAAGGCAGATTATACAGAAAAGTTCGGAAAAGCCGCTACATGCGCGAATTGCCAATACGCTTCTATACGTTTGGCAAGAACCGAGATAAACATGGCTTACCGAAAGGCGGAGCAGACACGTTGGCAACAATTTGACTTCATCTTGGGCTATGAGATTAAGTTGAGTAAACGCCACCCTGCACCCGACATCTGTGATGATTTGTTGGGAATATACCCAAAAGACTTTGTCTTTCTAGGTTGGCATCCTAACTGCATGTGTTATGTTGTACCTATTGTAATGAGTGATGAAGAGTACTATGGTTCTCCTTCCATTCAGAAGTCAGCTATGATTTCTCGCACTCCAAAGAACTTTAATGACTGGGTACGCAATAACCGCAGCCGAATCGGGCAAGCTGAAACACTTCCATACTTCTTGAAGGATAACAGAAAGTATTGGCACCTGTCCGTTGAGGACGCGGCTGAGTACCGCCATGCTGACAGAGACGAAAAAGCCATAAAGCTTGCTTGGAAGAACAGAGACTTATTAAAATACAACATAGATGTAGATAATTCTGACATAGCAACATTAAGGCGAAATGCTAAAGCCTATGATGTTGATATATCAAGCTTTGAAAAATTCCTCACTACACATCAATTTAAAGAGAGTTTTGGAATGATGACTGATAGTGAACGTTCTGTTTTGTCAGATATGTTCGATAAGTATGATGATAAGGTTCGTCAAGCTGTAGAGTCTTTCGACAGAACAAAGAAAAGTTATCTAGCTAAGTTCGATTATAGCTATGATTTCGGTGATTGGAGGGATGGAATAACCAAGAAGTTTGCGAATATCAATCCTACACAATTTGAACCAGTGAGCAAGATAAGACCAAAGTTGAAAATTACCTATGATGAAGCTCGTAGAGAACTGCAAGACCTTCGTTCTATTCCGTTGAAGCCTAAGAAGCTAATAGAGGATTTCGATTATTGGGAATTGGAGACAGCATTAGACGACCAGGAAGCAGTTATGGCAGGAAAGAAGCTCATGCAAAATCTGTACGGACCAAACATTGATAACGTCAATTCTTGGATAAGAGTTATGTCGGCTTACAAATCAGAAGGCTGGGGCAAGGCTTATGAGGTCTTTCTTGACGAGTATCATAACGGCTTGAAGGAGGTCATGGAAGCTGCTACCCATCTGAACGAATTGAGAACAGCAGATTTGAGTATCATTCCAACAAGGTGGATTCCTCGCTTCAATGATTATATCAAGACCATAGAAACTGCAAAGATAGATGTCCGAGGTTATGAAAGGGTTTATCGTGAGATAGAGGGTGCGTACAACATCTACAAGCTGTCTTCGGATCAAGATTTGATTGCGTATGGCTTAGATAAGCTATCCTTCAATACACCTCATACCATCGTGGAAGGCTTTAGAGGTATTGGATTGAGTCCGACCAAATGGCTTGGAAAGAAAGAGTTCTACGATAGCTTTGACAAGTTTGTTCCTTGTATTAGCCTTAGCGGAAACAAAGCCTATTATTGGAGCAAGTATAAACATGTTAGAATAGATTTTGATGGACATAAGGAAAGATTCGCAAAATCGGAATGGTATCGTAAGGGACTCCAATATCACGAATACGGACACGCTAAAGCCGCATTGCAAGGTAATTGGGAAAACAGCAAAGACTTCAAAGACCTGTTCAAGAAATTCTATGATGATTATAATCAACCATCTAATTTCTATCAAGATAGTGCAGGAAAGACAAGATGGAAGATTGAAGGGAAATATTGGGAGGTAAAATACAAGTATGGTGACCCAAAGAAAGATATGGATGAGCTATTTGGAGCTATAACAGATACTCTGCAAGCCCTAAGCAAAGATAAGGCTAGAATTGATGGATTTGGGCACGATTGGGACTATTTTGCTAATAGTGAGTTCTCATGTTTGTCAGAGATTATAGCTCATCTAAGTGAAAATCATTGGGCACACAACAAGTACTTCAAGATGGCATTACCAAGGTTTTATAATGAAGCTATGGCACTATATAAGAAGTTTTATAATGCTAACTCACCAACAAAAAGATAGGTAGTAGAATTAAGGTTCTACTACCCATCCTGTTTTGTTATTTAGAGGTCCATCAGCCGATTCGTTATCTACGTAATAAAGTTTGAAATCTTGACCTGTCTTCAAAGCTTTTCGTACAGATGCCATGATCAGATTCTTACTTACGCCTTTGTAACCGCAATCTCTAATAGCACTCAGAACAGCACACTTTTGACCGATATAAATATCTGGTCCTTTGTAGTAATTAACCACCTGTTCGTCTGTAAGCTCGTCCACGGACTTAACAGAGCATTGTTCTAGATATTCTTGTATATTCATGCTGCAAAGATAGTAAAAGTTTCCCAAACGACAATACGTCCGATTAAAAAGTTAGCAAAAGTTAGCAAACAGACTATAAAGAAGTTTAAAAGTTAAACTATTGTAAGTACTTGAAAATAAAGCGGTTATTATTTGGTCATTCGCAAAAAAATGACTACCTTTGCACTATCAAAAATAAATAATAACAATTAAAAGATAAGAGCAATGAATACGATAAAAACGTTTATTCCATCAGAGTCAGTTGACGCATTCAAGAAGTTTGCTGAGAAGACAAAGCGCAATGTAGAAGGTTTCGACTACACCATTAGTAACCCACGAAAAAAGTTATTCCGTCATGCGGTAGTAGAAGATTGTCAAACCATCATTGGTAAGTATTGGCATGACATCTGTGACCTCACCATCAATATGCCAGACGAAAGTAATTGGAGATTGCTGGCTACATACAAGAATGGAGCCTTTACTCCTGCTGATACAACCAAGGAGTTGGTATTCAAGATTAAGGAGCATGGAGCTGATTACGGCAAATGCGACCTATGTGGTCATTGGTGTAACAACGCATACGTAATCGAGAATACGCAAACTGGCGATGAACTGCAAGTAGGTTGCGAGTGCATAAAAAAGTTCGGATTGAAGTACATTGACTTCCTCTCAGACTTTACACGCAAACTTTATGAGACCTACGACCACACCATCAGATATGCCACCGATGATGATTATGGAGACCTTATCCCAATTTGGGGTGGTCCTAAGGATAGTAGATATACGGATGCCATCTTGAAGAATGACATGATCGCCATGTGCAAGGCTCAGTATGACGAGTGCCCCGTTTACAAGAAAGGCTATTACGCAAATGGTCACTATTACCCATCAGAAACAATCGCCAAATTAGAGGAAATAAGAGATTCTAAGAAGTTTACGGTTGACACCTCATACATAACAAAGGTCTGCGATTTTGCGCTCTCTAAAGAGCCTAAATCGCAATTCGAGGTTGAAATGCAGAAAGTAGCAAATGACTACTACACATTCTCGGAGCAGTTCGTTTATGCTTTCTTCCTGGTGAAGAACTACGAGGATAGCTTAAAAGGTGGTATTGATGCCATCAAGAAAGGTATGCAAGTCAAGGTAGTCGGTAAAGTCATTCAACAGCGCACAGAGCAGTCTTACTACGGAGAAATGGTCACAAACACCATCCTTACTAAAAACGGAATAGTCTGTGAAAGGGTTGGCAAAATACCAACTGCACAAAAAGATGGCGAGAAGACCACCGAGTTCTATGCTATCGTCAAGGGTGTGTTCAATGGAAAGGTTTGCCTAGACAGAGCTACCAAGAATCCAAAGAAGGGAATTGAAGTGGCAATGGAGATTTAGTTATGAGCGCATTCAACATCAACACCTATTATGGCTGTGAAACTTGCGAAGCATCCAACGAATATGGTAATGGTTGCAAGCATGGTCTGTTATTCCCTGTCCTGCTTGTGATAGCTAATAAAAGGGAATGCCCAAATTATAGATTTCAAAGAAAGGAATAGGATGAGTTATAAAGATAGAATAGAATTAGAGCGACTTTTAGGTGATTTTGTAACAGCTCCTAAAAGCCATCTATCAGAAAAAGAGGTCAAATTGCTAAGAAAAGCCATGCGACTTATTGGTAGAGAAAATAAGAGATACGCAGATTTATACATGTAAATACGAAACGATATGAAATTGCAGGTTTATTTCTTATACAGAACCGATGAGCACCTATCTACAGATAGCAAGGAATTGCTCTTTATCGGTAACCTTCCAAATTGCATAAAAGCAGCAAGGAAGTTTAATGCTACAGATACTCAGATTAATGAACTTGGGTATCATAAGCAAAGTCAACTTAACAATGTAGGTTACGAGTTTATGCTAGAACAGCATACCCTTAACGAATATATAGTAGAACCATAAAATATACGATTATGAAGATATACAAATTGATATGGTATCTCTACACAGAGGACCAACTTAAAGAATCCCTCATCACAGATAAGGAAGTTGCAGAAGCACGTTATCAAGTCCTCAAAAAGGCTCTTTATCGTGGATGCTGGTTATCCCTCTCAGAATTAGTAGAAAACGAAGACCATGTATTAGTGGAGGGTGAAGGTCTTCATTATAACGACATTTAAAAGTTAGAACAATGGAACAGAAGTTATTAGATTTGATTATCAGTATAGGACAAAACAAGGGTTGGGCAGTAGATACTACAGATAATGACAATGACCTTGCCTACATCTTCTTTCAGCGTTATTCTCCTGCAGGTCAAGATTTCAATATGTCAATCGAAATGCCAAACAATGACCCGAATGGGTTTTTGGCGCATCTCTCCAACTACTATGAGAACTTCGATCCAGATGGTGAAGCCTTAAACTGGTGTGACAAAGAAGGTCATGGAATAAACGGAGCACCTAAACGCTTGAAGGATATCATCATTGATTTCGAGGAAATCGAAAAGGAAATCAAAGAACTCCTAGAAGTGTTCAATCTTCGAATAGAGGAACTAGAGAAAGCTGCCATCCACAAGGTTAAAGTGCAAGTAACCGAATACCTGCAAAAGGTAGTGGAGGTTGATGCCATCAATGGCAGTGACGCATGCGATAAAGTCGAAGAAATGGTTAATGGATCAGAAATCATCTTGACCGCAGACGATTTCACAACAAGAAACATTGAGCCTTATGAAGATGAGTAAAACTGCACAAGGTGTGCAAAAGCTAAAAGATGGAGATTTGAAAGGAGCACTCTCCATCTTTTCTACTTTTAAGTATGATTTCACAAGGGATGAACGTAGAACCATGCGAATTGCATACGAATCACTTTGCGGACATGGTACTTTCTATCAATCATTAGGAATTGATGCTAGTCAGATGATAGCAGATGCGGTAACTATACTATACGATAAGTATCTGAATAGCAATAAGTTAAACTAAGTTAGTAAAAAGTATATTTAGCCCTAAACATTTGGTCATTTGCAAAAAAATGATTACCTTTGCACTATCAAAAATAAATAATAACAATTTAAATATAAGAGCAATGAAACTGATTACGAAAGAAATTAAGAAGAGACTGGAAAAATATCCTCTCTACTCACAGGATGGCAAAAAGGAAGAAGCCGTCTGTCAAGCAAAGTTCTTCCTTTGTATTGGTGCATGGTCTTGGTTCATATTGGAAGCAGACCTAGAGAACAATATCGCCTACGGAATCACTATCAATGGAAGTGGTGAAGGCGAGTACGGCTACACAAGCTTAACCGAGTTGCAGGGGCTAACAACTAAGTTAGGCTTAACCGTAGAGCGAGATACCTCATTCTCCCCTACTCCACTAAAGGATATTAATAACGAATATCTAAAGAAGTTTCTTAAGAAAATGTACGCTTGAAAAATAATTTCTCACTTTTTTCAAGAAACTATTTGTTGATTAAATAATTTTATCTATCTTTGCAAAAAGTTACAAAAGAAATGAAGATTTATACATCATACTTCTCAAACGGAGCTAAGTTAGCAAAAGCTGGTATCATGATGATCGGCATTGCCCTCTACCCTCCGAAATGGTTTACAGGATTGTCAAACAAGTACGTGTCACCATCATGGGACATTCTTCACAACTCCAAATCTAAAGAAGATTACGTGCAACGTTTCAATTCTGAGATATTGGCTCATCGGGACCCAAAAGCATTTCTCTCTGCAATAGAGAAAATGGCAAATGGAAAAGATGTAGCTCTATGTTGCTTCGAAAAACCAGATGAGTTTTGCCATCGCCACCTAGTGGCAAAATGGCTGAATGAAAAGTTGGGAGTACAGGTCGAGGAATTTGGAATTTCCAAGAATCCTGTTTATTCGGAGCAAAGCTTGTTTTAGGCATTCCTCCTTTCAAAATACCCACAAGGGTTGACGGCTCGGAAAGACGAGCATTTTTGCATGTAGAGAATATTGTTATTATAAGCGGAGATAGCTCAGTTAGTAGAGCACAGTGATACCATCACTGAGGTCGTTGGTGCGGCTCCAACTCTCCGCTCTTTTGCGGATATAGCTCAGTCGGTCAGAGCGTCACATTCCCAATGTGAAGGTCGAAGGTTCGAGTCCCTCTAGCCGCTCTATTTTTGTAGAATTAAAATAAAAGAGCATGAAAATAGCAGTTATAGGAACGGGCAACGTAGGAGTAGCTTTTGCCGCAGACCTCTCTATTAAAGGTCATGAGGTTACACTCCTAAAGACATCTTCATACAAGTCAGATGCCTTTGATAGACTTATCAAGAACGGCAAAAGGGGTTTTCTTAAAGAGAAATCAACTTATATAGAAACTGCAATCAAAGAGGTTTCTAAAGACCTCAGTAAGGTTGCAGAAGCAGAAGTTATATTTTGTACTATTCAGAGTAACTTCTATGAGGGTCTAATAGAACGTATACATCAATACCTTCACAATGATCAGATTGTTGTCTGTATCTCAAGTTACGCATCCTCCTTCTATTTTGAGAAACATTGCAGAAAACTACCAATGTTAGTTGAAACAACTGGTCCATATTTGGAGGGACGAGTAGAGTTGAATGATAAACCAAACGAAGTTGTTTTTCGTGTTGGTTATAGGCATGAAGTTATTCCTGTAGCATGCTTTTCTAATCATGATACCTGCATGAAGAAACTGCATAAAATTAGCAAAGGTTTTATAGCAAAATATTGCGTGCTTGAATCTGCATTACTCAATCCAAATATGGTGTTGCATACGGTAGGTTCAATTATGAGTATTCCGAGAATAGAATATTCAAAGGGAAATTTCTGTATGTATCGTGAAGCATACGCAAGAGGAAATGACTCAACTATCAATCTATTGATGAGACTTGACGAAGAAAAGATGAAAGTCTTAAAAAACTTGGGTTTTTACAAAACAAGCGTATTTGAAGCAGGAGGTTTCAATATGTCAGACCCAATAGAGAGTTTGCATCGTTACTCAGAATCTAGTGATAGAGCCATCAGCCCAACATCTGTTCACTCACGTTACATCACAGAAGACGTTTCAGAGGGATTGGTACTGATGGAAAGTATTGCCCATCATATAGGCTTAGAGCTTCCAGTTACATCATCCCTCATTACGCTTGCAAGTGTAGCTTTAGGGATTGACTTCCGAAAGACAGGAAGAACTATTCAGAGATTAGGTATTATTAACGAAATAGATATGCTTCATGAATGTAGATAGCGACATAAGAAACAGAACATTCGGTATTGAAATCGAAATGTGCAATCTTGAAAGGGCGAAGGTAACTTTGCCCGAAGGTTACTCCTGGAGTAAAGAAGAGAGCATTGATAATACCGATTGTTCAAGCAATAAGCAGTTTGGTGGAGAGGTGAATACCCCTCCACTACATCTTTGCTGCCTAAAGGAATTGCACGACCTCCGTTCTGTATACGAATCGATGGTTGCTGCAGGTGGCAAGATTAAGTGGAGTATAGATACTCATGTCCATATATATGTAGGCGATTTGACAGTCGATCAGCTAAAGAAAGTATATCTATTCTTTTATGTCTGCTATCCATATTTTAAAAGATATGCCAAAATTTCAGATTGGGATGAAAACATCTTCAATGCCAAACCTATTCCTACAGAAAAATATTTCGAAGGAGTAAAAAATGCGCAGACGTTTGATGATTTACAAACTCTCTTCACTAATCAGTCTAAGAAGGGATTCATTCGTCATGCAGTGAATATTTCTGCATACTTCAAGACGAAGACGATAGAATTTAGAACGTTTCATGCAACTGATGATTTCTATCGCGCCATGAATTGTGTGTATTCTGCATATCGCATATTCTATTACGCTATAAGCCACGAATTGGAAGATTATCAATCTATAACATCTTACAAGCAATTTTGTGAGGTTACAGGGCTTAAATATGATACTCCAGATGAGTTATGCCCACTCCTATATCAAGGGAATCCATATAGCGCAATAGAAGCTTTTATGACTATGCCTTTGCCATACAATTCTGAAATGGTTTCAGCTTTATATGATGCTGTAAAAGCTAACGGACACAAGGAAATCTGCATAGTAAATGGCTTTATGTATTACTATGAGTTATTCTTCCTTGATAAGGTGGAAGTATCTATATATTGCCAAGATGCCTACTGCTATCTGCTCTATATGTTGGCAAATGGTAAAACATCACTAACATATAAGGATAAGCTTGCATGGTTGGAGGACTATAACAATCCTACACCATCAAGACAGCTTGCGCTAGCTCTTTATGCCGTGAAATTGCAAAAGTATTTCATGAGTGAATCGGCAAGAAATAGTGCCATCTTCGAAGCGTTGAAAATTAAGGCAAGGGAATCTATCGAGAAAACCGAGGAGGCAAATGAGCGATTGATGAGATTGCTCACTACATGTGATTTCCATGTTGGAACACTAGAAGAAGCCATCAAGAATAAGAAGGTAATCTTCTTTAATTACGGAAGAATAGAGAAGAAGCAGAAGAGAGCATTCAAACTCATTTCTGAAAATAGTGACTTGAAATCAGATTTTTCTGTTGCAAGGAACGACTACTATAATCTTGTGGAAAGTATTCCGAGTGATAGTTATTTCTACTATTTCAGCAACAGCCCTTATCTGAGAAACCTGCATAAGATAGCTATGTGGAATAATTCAAGTGGGGAAAGACGGTCTGCAGGAAGGTTCCTCTATTGCAATAAGCCAACTGCACAAAATAATGCAAGCACCTCATATTCTTCATACAGAATCGAATGCAACGAGATTGTTCCTCCAGATGATTTGGAGATTACAGACGCAAATAAGCTAAAGATTGAACGAGTAGATGCTTCTCTCCTTCATTGTTTACAAAAGAAGTATATCAAGAAGGTGGACCAATGTAGCGTATGCACGTATGCTTTTGCGGTAAAATACGATAAATATACTCTAGGCGGATTTGGCTTTACGCTACCTCAGCACAAGGGGTATGATTTGTTTCAGTTGACGGACTTTTGTACGAATAATGCTATCCCTCGATTGAGTAAACTCATATTGTATTGCATTCAGTCCGTTGGTGTTCAAAGGTATTTGAGTAGAAGAATGCACAAGCTTTGCGAGAAGGTTATCTACTGCGCTTATACCCATAAGCCAGTGAGCATGAAATATCGTGGCGTGTACAAGAAAGTGAAGGAACACTGCACATCATCTTATCTTGCTTACGAAGGAATACTTGGGATATACCCTACGAATAAGGAAATCATTGAGAAATATCAAAAATCGTTGAAGAATGGAAAATGAAGATAGATGGAAATACGCAAAAGTTGATATAAACCTCATAGATGAGGTAGAAATCAATGCAAATGAAATGTCGGGTGAAGACTTCGCCCAACTAACAGACAACATTGCTAAGTCTGGATTGAGTAGTGTGCCTACCTGTATCAAGATGGATAATGGTAGATACATCATGATCAGCGGTAATCATCGTTTGAGGGCATGCAAGAAACTGCACTATAAAAGGCTAGGCATCTTGTATGTAGAAGAGAGCGAGATTACAAATGATGAAGCTATTGCTATTGAATTATCTCACAACTCCATTCATGGTGAAGCTAATGTTAGCATCTTGAAGAAGTTGTTTGCATCAATTCAATCTATCGACTTCAAGAAGTTTGCTCATGTGAACATTGACGAGATTAAGCCAATAAGCACAGAGGGTATAAATGTATATGCCATGCAGGAGAATTTCGTATTCTCCATCATACTCTACCCTAGTTCATTTGCTAGTCTGGACACATTGTATGGAGATATTCGTGAGCAAGCTCGCAAAAGTGATGCTCTCGTTCTAGCTTCCGAAGAAGATAACGAGAAGACCCTGCTTAAGATTCAACAGGACATAGGTAAGGAGTTTGGCATTAAATCTCCAAGCATCACATTTGCCAAGTTGCTAGAGCTAGCGAGTGAACGTTTAATCGAAATAAAGGAAGGAGAAAAAAAATGATTTGGAGCATAACAAGTAAAGAAGAGATGGAGAACTATGGAATTTCTTCCGTCTTCAAATATTATAGAGAAGCCTTAGGAAAAGATAATGTCAAACTAGCTGTTGTAGATGAAAACGATAAGCTAGACTTCTTACAAAAGGAAGATGTGGCATTACTTAGAACCGCAAGCGAATCTCTCATCAAGACTATCCGAGCAAAAGGTGTAAAAACAACAGCAGAGGATTTCTCTAAATACGAATTGGTAAAGGATAAGGAAAAGGTCTTCCGTTTCCTTTGTAGTTGCGGTATTAGAGCACCGAAACAATATCATTTATCATCATTACAAGAAGGTAAGACATATTTTGTTAAACCTAGATATGGAAGTGATAGCTTTGGTATATCGGAGAAAAGCATCTGTCGTACCCCAAAAGAGGTAATGGAACAGATGAAATACCTTAAAGAAGAGTTCGGAATGGAAAGTATTGTTGAGGAGTATATTGCTGGATCTGATTGCACGGTAACCTGCATTAATAACCATAAATATTTACTTCTGTGTTCGATTTCTATTGATTGCGATGAAACCAATGGCATCCAAACACGAGATTGCAAAGTTGGTTTTAAGGAATGCTGTTCTGCAATGAATGATGACAGGTTAATGAATTTGGCAGGAACTATATTCCTTTACTTAGGATTGAAATCTCACGCAAGAATTGATTTTCGCAAGGGAATAGATGGTAGATATTATCCTATAGATATCAATCTGCTTCCTGGACTTGGACCATTAGACCATCTTTCGAAATCACTTTTGTTGTGTAAGAATATGTCGTATATAGATGCTTTGAAAGCAGTCATAGCATCTGCAAGTTAGAAAGGTTGATTATGACAAAGGTAAGAAGAACAGAATTAAAAAAGATTGCCGCTGCTTACGAAAAGAAGGGCGGCAATATGGCTGCTACGGCAGTAGCTTTGGGCATTACACGTCAAGCCTTATATAACTGGAGAAAAGAAGATGAGAAGTTAGCCAAGATGTTGGATGATATAGATGAAGGCATTCTTGACTTTACAGAAAGCAAGTTGGTTGAAAAGGTGAACGAAGGTAATCTAACTGCAATCATCTTCCTTCTGAAAACTAAGGGCAAAAAGCGTGGCTATGTCGAGCAAGTAGATAACAGATTAGTAGAAAACCCATTCGAGAAGTTAATGAAGGAGCTTCCCGATGATGAAGAATAATAAATGTCAGAACAGAAAGCAATAAAAAAAATGATTGCATGGCGCAATGATTGGTGTCTCTTCGCCAAGGAAGTCTTGAAGGCTCGCCTTGACGAAGAGCAAAAGGCTATATTGCGTTCTGTTCAGAAGAACAAAATGACAACGGTAGCCAGTGGAACTGCAAGAGGTAAGGACTTCATCGCTGCCGTAGCCGCTTTATGTTTTCTATACCTCACTCCTCGCTTTGGTAAGGATGGCAGCTTGGAAAAGAATACAAAGATTGCCCTTACCGCACCGACAGGAAGACAGGTGACAAACATCATGATACCAGAAGTGGCACGTCTATACAAAAAGGCAGGCTTTCTGCCTGGTCGTTTGCTGTCAGATGGTATCAGAACTGATTATGAGGAATGGTATCTGACAGGTTTCAAGTCTTCAGCAGACAACACAGAGGCTTGGTCGGGATTCCATGCTGTAAACACCATGTTCATCGTAACTGAAGCATCCGGTATCTCGGACACCATCTATAATGCAATCGAGGGTAACCTGCAAGGTAACTCTCGATTGCTATTGGTATTCAACCCAAACGTTACTACAGGGTATGCAGCCAACTCCATGAAGTCTCCCCGATTCAAGAAGTTTAGATTATCATCCCTCAACGCAGAGAACGTAGTAAGCAAGAAAAACATTATCCCAGGTCAAGTTGACTATGAATGGGTAGCCGACAAGGTCTCAGCATGGGCACAGAAGATCAGAAAGTCTGAGTTTGATGAAGGTCGTGGTGATTTTGTGTGGGAAGGTGGATATTACACTCCAAATGACCTTTTTCGTGTTAAGGTTCTCGGTATGTTTCCGAAGGTGTCCGAAGATACCCTCATTCCATACGAATGGTGCGAGATTGCACATAGAAGATGGAAGGAACTTAAAGATAGTGGCTTTATCACCCATAAGCCAATACGCTTAGGTGTCGATGTCGCAGGTATGGGTCGCGATAGGTCTTGCTATGTTCCACGACAAGGAAACTATGTTTCAGAAATCAAGTGTCATAATTCGGGTGGTCATGCGGACCACATGGCAGTCGCAGGTCAAGTTGCGCACTACCTAAGTTTGAGTCCCAAGAATAAAGCATTCATTGATACCATAGGAGAAGGTGCTGGAGTTTATTCAAGACTCATAGAGCAAAAGTATTTAACTGCATTCTCTTGCAAGTTCTCGGAAGGCGTGAGAAATAAGCACGATGTGACAGGCTGCTACTCTTTCGCTAACATGAGGGCTTATTTGTTTTGGTGCATACGTGACTGGCTCAACCCAAAGAATGGATTCTTTGCAGCACTCCCACCCGATGATGAGTTGGATCAAGAGTTGTGTGAAGTGCATTGGCTGTTTCAGTCAGATGGTTCAATTATCATGGAACCAAAAGACGAAATCAAGAAGCGTCTGAAACGCTCTCCCGACAAGATGGATGCCCTTGCCAACACCTTCTATCCATACGACTTCGATAGAGACAATGATTTGCAATTGTTAAATAGTATAGTATAAATTTGCAAGATACAGAAAAGTTTTGTAACTTTGCAGCCGAAACGTTTCTTTTAACGTTTCATTGCTCTTAGTGCACTCCGACCGTGAGGTTAGAGTGCATTTTTTAGTATTAACACTCCGTAACACCATGTTAAAAGGCATTTTTGACTATCTTTTGTCAAATTAGCTTCCTGTAGTTTTTGGTAACATTAGTTAAGTTAAAGAAAGGTTAAATACTTTACATAAGCCATTCTAAGCTGTCTATTTTTCTTCCATATATCCTTATACCATTTTTCAGATTTAGCCTTATACAGAGGAAAATAGGTTTTATTTAACACTTTGATTTTCAATAAGTTATATAAAGTTAACCGAGAAAAATAATGCGGTTAAAATTTGGTCATTTGCAAAAAAATGACTACCTTTGCACTAACAAAAATAAATAATAACAATTAAAAGATAAGAGCAATGAAAAAGATTAAAGTTTACACAGTAGAAGCGTTAGAGAAGCGAATTATAAAGGCTTTGAAAAAGGTTAAATTCGGGTATGAAGATAGATACTTGAAGGAAGCCACAGATGCTGAGAATAGTCACTACAATTTCTACACTGCACTTTGCAACTTACAGCAGAAAGGAATTGTAGCATACAATGAGAATACAGAAAGCTATGAGTTAGTTTAAAATATAGGAGGTAAGAGCAATGAACGTTTACACAGAATCAGATAGATATACGGTTTTACTTCACGCATTCGACACTTTTGAAGGTGCTTGTGAGTATATGACACAGATTATAAATGTAGGGGAGTGTAAGGTTCTCCCCCTCATAAAAGCATGGAAAGGTGGCGTGGTTACATCTAAATGGGTGGCTAAGAAAACCGAAAAAGGAATTGCATTCGAATTGTTGAACGTTAATAATGAAGGTAGATATGAATAAGCAAGAATTAAAAGAACTCACCTATAAAATGGTAGAGGAAAGAGTAAATAAGGGGGTTGAGTTGTTTAATAGCTTCGTATTCTTTCCAGTCTTATATGACGAACTGAAAAAGAAGTTCTCGAAAGAATACTGCGATATGTTCAGAAACGTTGTTCTAGACACCTGCATTCTTTATCCAGATTGGAAGGAACGTGAAATTTTGCAAGAGGTTGCTTCACAATTCGAGAGCCATGGTAATGTTTAATAGGAGGAAACGGATATGACAGTATATGAATTATCGGAACTTCAGAAAGAAGAACTCAAAATTGAAATGCTGAAAGATAAGTTTGGCTACAAACTTTCATTCAGAGAGTTGGCGTTTGCTAATGATTGTATCAGCGACCGAGAGTTGTTCGAGAAATACAAGGATCAGACATTCACAGATAAAGACTTCATTGTTTCACGCTAAAAGAAATCGTATGGAAAGCAAATGCACAACAATAGAAGAGCTGAAATCCGTAACCACGCAGGTTAGTGGTGATGAATGGAAAGATTTCTTCTCACTCATCAAAAAAGGCTCATATAGCCTGTATGGTTTCCACCAGTTTCTTGATGAGAGACCAGACCTATGCTTATTAATTCAAGGTATAGGAGATTACCAAACTGCCATCAAGGAAACGTTAGAGGAAATCGGATTGAATGATGGTGATATAAATGGACCAGGAGGAAATCATCTGAAACTGATTGTGGTCGATCAGATAGGATTTATAGTGTATGAAACGAAAGTTATGAACTTTTAAAAATAAGATAGAGCAATGGAAGAGAACGTTATCATAGCAATGGATGCCGAAAAGTCTAAAAAGATAAAAGGCATTCCTTCAAGTTGGAACTGGGAGGATATTCATTTCTACCTCATTACTGAATTGGGTTTCAGTTTTGATGTTGTGTTCAATTATTCAAAAGACATAGAGGAGGTACCTTATGAAGGATAATGCAAGAACTATCAAGTACGATTCTATCACATCATACGCAAAGGAATATGGGGTAGAAAATCTGAGTAACGAGAATCTTATTGCGTCAATTATCGGTATAGACCCTATGCTACAGGGTAATGAACCAATAAGAAAAATCTTTGATGGTAGTCATTCCCTCAGAAAGGCAAGCAAGAGAACACTGCAGGAGCTTACATCTATCAAAGGAATAGGTGAAAAGAAGGCTACCGCTATACTCGCTGCATTCGAACTTGGTAGAAGACTTATGAAGGAGAAGTCGCAAGAACTTACAGATTTGGGTAGTTCCATCGACATCTACAACTATATTTTACCATACGTCAAGGATTTAGAAATAGAAGAATCTTATCTGTTCTGTATGGATAACCACTTCAAGTTAATCAAAATGGTTCGATTGTCGCAAGGTGGAATAACAGAAACACCTATAGACGTAAGAATTGTATGCAAAGAAGCTATCTCCTGCAATGCCGTAATAATAGCATTGGTTCACAATCACCCTAGCTCTAACTGCTTTCCATCAAAAGCCGACGATGCGATAACATATAAGATACAGAAGGCTTGTGAAATAATGAGATTGTTTTTTATGGACCACGTTATCATCAGTAGCAAGTCAGATCAGTATTACTCTTACCACGATAGAGGAAAATTATAAGTTCTAAGCTGATAAAATACATCAAACCTATAATTATACCAAAAGAATCTAACTTGAACACAGAAGATATTTTGCACGTTTAAGTGCATTTTTGTTGCATCTTATCTACCAAGGGAGGGCTGTGAAGTTCTCCCTTGTTTATTGAAATGAAAATAATTTCTCACTTTTTTGCCAAAACTATTTGTTGTTTAAATAATATTTCGTATATTTGCACCCATAAAAGCGTGTGAAGATGCACGTGACAGAACTTTTCGTAACATTGCTCTTACACCGAGTTCTACGTTTGGTCTGCCTGCATTTCGCTCGCAGACCATTTTTTGTTAAATATAACTCAACAAGCAATGAACAAGTATTACAGAAAAGTTCTTGAAGCACTGAAAACCAATCGAGACATTAAGGCATTGGGGTTCAGTCGTAAGGAGTTAAAGGGTGTTGCCGCCAATGTTGCCAACAAACTTCAACTCAAAGATGATGCTACTGACGAAGAAGTTAGTGAAGGTATTAGTGACGCAATTGGTGATGTCTTGCCGTTACTCCAGTTAACTCAGTCCGCAGCAGACCGCCAAGTCTCAGAGTACAAAAACGCTCATCCCGCACCAGACGATGATGATGTTCCAGATGATGAACCAGACGATGATGACGTGCCAGCACGTAGAAGTCCGTCACAGAAGGGCAAGAAGGGCAAGAAGGATAGCGATGATGATCAAGACTCCGCTACCCTCAACGCAATCAAGGAACTTACGAAGGCTGTTGCTACACTCCAAGGCGATGTAACTGCATTGAAGTCGGGCAATACCACCAGCAGCCGTACCGCAAAGGTAAGGGAACTGCTGAAGGACACAGGTAAGTTCGGAGAGCGTCGACTTAAATCTTTCTCTCACATGAAGTTTGAGAATGAAGAGGAGTTTGAGGACTACCTCGATGAGTTGAAGGAAGATATTGAGGAAGAGAACAAGGAAAGACTTGAAAAGGGTCTTGAAAAGCTTGGACGAATCCCTGCTCCCGATACCAAACCTCAACCAAATAAGGAAGATAAGTTAATGTCTGATGATGAAGTCAAGGAGCTGGCTAAGATGTAATCATCTATTGTTTCACTTATAAATTATTAGATTATGGTAGCAGAAGACTACAAGCCAAAAACCAAAGGCTACGACATGGGTAAGGACGCTGTGGTTATCCGTCAGTATCTCGGTGGTATCACAGGCGGTAGAGCACTCGACTACGCCAACTTCAAGGATGAGGTTATTCAGGCAGGTCACATCATTGTCCGCAAGAAGGTTGATGATGTTTATGAGTATTCTCCACTTGAAACCGAAGACGGCAAGTACAAAGACAAGGCTAGCGAAGCAGAATTTGCTGGTGTTGTCGTTCGCTCACGCATGAAGGGTGAAGCGGTTGCCATTATGGATAATGGTCGCGTGAATGATGTGGCAATGCCTTATCAGTTCAAGGACGATACTCAGAGAACCGCCATCAAGACCGCCCTCCCAAATCTTATTTTTGAGCATGACTAAGTTGTGCTCTAGTTTTTAACTTAAAAGATTGTTTATATGAACGAATCACTTTTTATTCAGTTTATCCGAGCTATCTTCCCTAAACTTAGCTTATATGTTAAGGAGAAGGAGAATCCGAAGGAGCGCACCTACCTCTACAAGGAGATGCTTACCGATGTGTATTCTGCCGATCAGAAGTGGGAAGGTTCATCAGCTAAGACCACATACGTAGCTGCCGACATCGTTGAGATGGATTCAGACATTCCTTTGAAGAAGCGTGGTCAAATCGCAACCTCTAATGGTAAGTTGCCAAAGATTGCGATGAAGAAGATTCTTTTCGAGTCTGATATCAACAACATCAACATCATGAAGGCTCAGTATGAGAACATTGTAGCGAGAGCCAATTCATTCCAGGCGCAAGGCTTGGTTGAGCAGGCTACATCAACACAACAGGCTGCTAAAACTGCAAAGGCTCGTATCATCAACAAGCTCATGAATGATGGTGTCGCTTGCTCTGTCGGTCTCGAAGAGCGTAACGAAATGAACTTCTTGGCAGGTCTCTCTAATGGTATTATTGCCGTTGAAGATGCAGACAATACGGGTAAGGCTATCCGTGTTGACTATGGATATTTTAAGGCAAACTGCTTCAAAACAGAAACCAATGGTGTTACAACACGAGAAGATTTCGAGAAAATCTTCGACAAGGCAAATGCCGATAACAATACCATCATACAGGTTATGCTCGCTAAGACGCAGATTAAGAAAATCCGCAAGGAGCAATGGGCAAAAGAGCTTGTTGCCGACTACGAGGGTAAGACTTATACAGAAAATACCAAGCTCAAGACGCCATCGGAGTCAGCTTTCTCGGAAGCATTCGAGGATGAGTTCGGTGCAGCCATCAAGGTTATCAACCGAACCGTGATTATCGAGAAGAACGGAAAGCCAAAATCAGTTAAGCCATGGAATGAGGATAACATCATCTTCATCTGTAACACCAACGTAGGCTCTTTCGTTTGGGGTACCCTTGCAGAGGACACTAACAGAGTTGCAGGTGTTCAATATTCTAACGTTGACAGCTACAAGCTTATCTCTAAGTACTCCAAGAATGAGCCATCTTTGCAGGAGGTTACCGCAGGACAGGCTATCTGCTTGCCAGTAATCGAGGACGTAGATCAGATTTACATGCTTACTACCAAGTCTGAGGAGGTTGATACGGAAGCCGAAGCTACCGATACACAAGACCAGTATACAACTTACAAGGGTAAGAAGTATAAGAAGGCTGACCTCATCGCTGCTTTGAAGGCTGCTGGTGCCAATGTGAAGGCTAACTCAACCGATGAGACTCTGATTAAGGCTCTCAACTCTCTCAGCGATGAGGAGGAAGCCGAAGTTCTCTCTAAACTCACCCCAGAGGTTTAATTTGAATTGATATGAAGACAATAAAGCAAGCATTGATTGATGAAATCCACTACCCTATCCCTTTAGGATTCGTGGAGAATAAGATGATAGAACGTCAGCTTAATGGTGATGATGAATATACATTCGAGGTCGCTCAGTCCAAGGAATGGAAAGGTGCGCTTGCTGATTGTCTGTACTCTCTCATACAAGCTGTAAGCTTATCAGAGTCAGACAAGAGCATTGGAACACTATCTGACAAGGATAAGGAAAGGCTGCTAGTACGAATAAATGCTTTATACAAAACCATCGGTGAATCACCTGCACTGGGTCAACCGATGGTTTATATAGGAGGTTAAGATATGGCTGTATTGGATTTCGCTGCCCATACCCTAGATTACCTACACGTAACTGATGGGTATGAAGACGATAACGGAGACTATGTTCAAGGCTCAGAAGAATGGGTGGAGAACTATTGTAAGTGTGATATTGTACCTGCTGGCAAGGCAAACGTTATCACTATCCCCGATGGTTCTGCAAAGAACTATTCCTACACCATCTACAACCTTCCTAGAGCATGCCGCGATTTCGAGTACGGAGACAAAATCCGTGTAAAGCTTTTCGGAAACGAAGTGAAGGAATTTGTCGTACTCGGCTTCCATCGTTACCAACTGCAATGTAAAATATGGGTATAAAACTCTCAACCTCTCAGTCTGCGCTCGATAACTTTTTTCAGTCCGCTATGGCGATAATAAAGCAAGAAATCCTCACTGCTTATGCCAAGCTAGGAGAAGAATGTAATGCAAGGATAAGAGACCGCTCGGCAGAGGAAAGTTGGATAGACCATACAGGAAACCTACGAAGCTCCATCGGTTATGCCATCTTTGACTACGGAAGGAAACAAGTAGAATCAGCCTTTGCTTCCATAGGCAATGGTTCTAATGGTTCACAAGAAGGAAGACAAATGGTAGCAGACCTAGCCAAGGAATACTCACAGGTTTACGCATTGGTAGTAGTCGCGGCTATGAACTATGCAGACTTTGTAGAAGCTAAAGAAAATAAAGATGTGCTTGCATCCACAGAGTTATGGGCTCGTTCTGTCGTTGATGGTAAACTAAAGCTCGCTGTGGATAAAGCTGTAAGTAGAATCAATCAGATAAGGCTATGAAATCGGATATTGACATCAAGGATGATGTGTACAACATTATCTCTTCTTCGAAATTAAAGAATGCTGTAACTGGTAGTCTTTGCAAGCGAGGAAGACCATTCTATGGCATAGGTGCAACTGGCAAGGAAGATATTTGCATCTCCATTCTAGCAAACAGAACTTCGCAGATACAAGAAGCTTTCGTGAATGTAAACATCTACGTTCAAGACCAAGCTATCACAAAGAAAGGCAATATCCAAAAGGAAGAGAACACGGCAAGGCTCCGTGAGTTATGTCAACTCTCTTTCTCTACCTTCGAAGCAGTTCATGGATCGGATTTCCGCTTGTCTATGAGTGAACAGAGGGTAATAGCTTGCGAGGGCACAAGAGAGCACATCATTAATAACAAATTATTGTATCAAACTATAAACGATTAAGATTATGTCAGTAACAACATGGGGAAAACCATCAATCTATGTTCGTGACCTTAGTGCTGCAACCAACAACTGGAAGAAGCTTGACACTCCAAAGCAGGACACTACCCAGTTGAACCCTACCAAGGGCGATACAACAGAAGCTAAGGAGGAAGGTGGTGGTATTGTCGATTCCAAGACTACTAAGTCCACCTACGAACTCGTTTACCAAGAGTTTATCAAGAAGGGATTACCTCAGCCTTTCCCTACCATTGATGGACTTATCGAAGGAAACTACGCTATCGCTGTTCAGCCGGAAGATGCAGAGAACCCTGGCTGCTATATCGGCAAGTCAACCGTAAGCGTGGAGGAGTCATATTCTTCAGCGGATGGTGCTTTGATGCAGTACACCCACAAGGCTCTTGTGCCAGAGGGTGACGAAGTAGCAAAGACCACCAACAAGAAGGGTGAGACCGTATATTGTCAGTTCCGTTGGCGCATCATTACAGCCAAGAAGGCTAAGGGAAAAACAGACGAATACGTTCTTACATTCAAGCATCCTGCAGGTGCTACAGACACAGAAACGGAAGTAACCGTTCCAACAAACGGACAGGTCGAAGGTGACGTTTAAGGCAATATGTTGATTTCTTCTCACCCTTCAGCCGATTGAGGGTTATCAGTCGGCAACCTACCCAAGTAGCTCAGTTGGTTAGAGCGAGACCAAAGTCCGTCACATTAAATCCAGTTGGTCTTTAAAAAAGCTGGTTGAAAGACGCAGGTTCGAGTCCTGCCTTGGGTGCTAACAAATATTATTAGCTTATGAAGAATGACATCGAAATTGGCACAAAGATAGCCATGGTGTTAACAGATACACCACTAGGCATACAGGTAGGTAGAAGGCACATGTTCATCTACCCTCAGACTTTAGGCAAGATGTATTTGACAGCTCCACTGATTAAGCTGCTAGGCATCAAAGATGATAACCTAAAGCTGAATCCGCTTATCGAAGCACTCCGTGTAGTAGGTGAGAAACGAAGTCTCTGTTGTAAGCTAATAGCCTACCACACCCTTCAGAAGAAATCCGATATGCTCAGTTCACGCATATTGAAGGCAAGGGAAAACATCATCTTCAAGTTCTGTGATAACGATGATATAGCTACTCTTCTCATCACCATACTCTCAGACAACAAGCTTCACGACATCATCACGGAATGTGGGATAGACAAGGAAGCGGAGCGTATGGAGAAGATAAACAAAGCCAAAGACTCCAGTAATCAGTATATCTTTGGTGGCAGAACCATTTGGGGCTCTCTCATTGACGCAGCTTGCGAGAGATACAAGTGGACCCTTGACTATGTTCTGTGGGAAATATCATACAACAACCTCACGCTTATGATGAAGGATAAGATAACTTCCATCTATCTATCCGATGAGGAAAGAAAGAAGGCTCACATTACATCAGCAACAGAGAAGGTCTTCAGCGGAGATAACAAAGAGGACATCATGGAGCTGATCAGACAGAGCGAAGAGAATCCAATTTAACCTCCAACACAAACAGTAACAAAGCAAAGAATAAAGGTTTGGCTGAGTAGGTGCACCTTTACGTAATTGACAGAATAAAAAAATGGCAAGTATCAAGTTTGACATAACAGGCGATAATTCATCCGTACTGAAAGCCTTTCGAGGGGTGCAGGATGGAGTATCACAGACAGCAAGAGTAGTCGAGCAGCAGGGGCAGAGCATTGAGAATGTTTTCAATCGCATCAAGTCTGTTGCCTCGGTGGCTTTTGCTGGATTTACGGCAAAGGAAATCATCAGCACACTGGGTACTGTCCGAGGAGAGTTTCAGCAGTTTGAGATTGCCTTTGAAACCATGCTCGGTAACGGACAGAAGGCAAAGGGAATGATTTCGGACCTCGCCAACCTTGCTGCTACTACTCCTTTTGACATGAAGGGTGTGGTAAATGGCGCAAAGCAGCTCCTTGCATACGGATTTGCAGCCAACGAGATTACCGATACCATGAGAAGGCTCGGCGACGTATCTGCAGGATTGGGATTGAACTTGCAGGACCTCACATGGCTCTATGGTACCACGATGGTGCAAGGTCGATTGTTCACAAGAGACTTGATGCAATTTACGGGTCGCGGTATTCCTTTGACAGAGGAACTTGCCAAGCAGTTCGGAGTTACCAAGGATAAGGTTTCGGAATTGGTGACCGCAGGTAAGGTAGGTTTCCCCGAAGTCAAGAAGGCTATCGAAAGTCTTACCAATGAAGGCGGCAAGTTCGGTGGATTGATGGAAAAGCAATCTCACTCTATTACGGGTCAGATAAGCAATATTCAAGATTCCATCGAAATGGCTATCAATGACCTCGGCACTCAGACGGAAGGATTGATGAATGATGCTTTGGATATCACATCTAAGGTTATCGACCATTGGAAGGAGATAGGTGAGGTTATCCTTGCAGCCGCATCTGCCATCGGTCTTTATAAGGCAATGGCAGTTAGTGTAGCAGCCTTTGACACAGCAACAACAAATGCAGGATATGCAGCCGAGTTGTCAGCTCTTGAATCTTTGCTCCCTATGAAGGAAGAAGCAAAGAAGACAGACCTTGAAGAAGCAGTAGCCAAAGGTCAATTATCAGCAGCACAGGCAGAGCTGGTAGCATCTAAGCGTGAAGAGGTCGCGGCTTACGTTGCCGAACTACAGGCGCAGGCAAAAGCAAAGGCAGACGCAGCCACCGCAGCCGCAGAGGAAGTGAAGGCATTGGAGAACAAACTTGCAATGCAGGACAACGAGGTTCAATCACTCCAAGATGCTTACGATGCTCTGCAATCTTATACAGATGGGCAGAAGGTAGAGACAGCAGAAATCAAACTCAACACTGCCGTTAACGAAAGGAACACCATCGCAAAGCAACTCCAAACGGCTAGAGAAACAGCTGCAACCGCAGCCACGGAAGCAAATACGGCAGCCAATGCGGCTAACACCGCATCCCAAGGTTTGAACACCGCAGCTACCGCAAGAGACACCGCAGCCAAAGGAATATGGGCACAGGTCACCCTTCTCTGCAAAAGGGCACAGGACGCATGGAATGCTTCTATGTTCTCAAGTCCTCTTTTTTGGATAGCTGCCACCATCGCAGCAGTAACCTATGCCGTATATAAGCTTGCTACCGCCGAATCAGCACATGAAACGGCAGTAAGGAAATCCAATGAAGCATGGGATGAGTTTGACAGCAAGGTCAAGGAACGTCAGCAGAATATTGAAAGTCTTATCAGAACTATTCAGTCTGAGACAGCTACAGAATACGAGAAGGCAGAAGCTTACCAAAAACTCTCCAACCTCGCACCTCAGTTAACGGAGCAATACTCACAAGCTCAACTTGCATCTGCCGACTTTGCTAAGACGCAGAAGGAAGTTGCCGATAGCATGGATGAGTTGAAGTACGACAAGGCAGTTGAGGAAGTTGAGAAGTATCGAAAGAAGGTTGAGGAGCTTCAAATGCAACTCAGAGCAGACGCAGCCAATGGCGGTCAAGGTAGCATCGCTATCTCATCACAGATAAACCAAGCCAAAGAAGACCTTGACCAAGCAGAAGAAAAGCTTTCCAACATCATCCAACTTCGAGACCAAGCAGCCGAGAATGCAAAGCCTATCGAAGTCCGCTTACAAGAAGCACAGGAGAACGAAAGTGTACGTCAAGAAATCTTTGACTTCTATGATGAAGCAATCAATTTGGCTAACGATTGGCAAGCTGCCAACGAAACCATCAACTACGCCACAGGTGAGAGTAGATTGGATGCGTTCATCAATAAGGCTCAGAAAGAGATAGCAGGTCTTCGAGAAGACATCAAGAAGAATCCTGCTGATCTGAATCTCCGCATGCAGGAGTCTGAGAAAACAAAGGTACTGAACAACCTCTTAGCGATGAAGAGGAATTGGGCGGTCACTGGCGCTACGACTATTCCTTTGATTTTTAGGGCTCAATGGAACACCGCAAAACAATCCCTCAACCAAGCCAAAACAAAAGCACAAGCGTTGGCTAACACTGGTTCTACGGAAACCTATCAGCAAGCTTACAACAAGGCGCAGCGCGAATACAATGCAGCCAAGAAGAAGGTTGCTGCTATGGAGAGAAATAAGAGCAAATACACCGCCACTCAGTACGAAACCGCCACCCAAAACTTGAAAGCAGCCAAGGATGCCTACTCTAAGCTAGGTGGTGATGTAAGTGGGAAGGTAGCGAAGGCAGCAGCAACGGCACGTAAGACTCGCATCAAGGAAGGAAACAAAGCTATCAAAGTCCAGGAGGATTTAAACAACCGCTTGAAGGCTTTGCAGCAGAAAAATACAGATGAAACTATCTCCCTCATGCAGGAAGGCACGGAGAAGAAGATTGCTGAAATCAAGAACGACTATGCCAAGCGCAAAGCCGAGATTGACAAGCAGGAAGCCGAGTTCAAGAAGAAGAACAAGGAAGCTGGCAAGAAAGCATCCCTTACCTCCGCTCAGTCCGACGCCCTCAATAAGGCTAGAGACCTCGCTACCCAAGAGTATAACAAGAAGCTTGATGAGGTCAACAGGGAAGTCCTCACCTCTATGCGTGACTACTTGAAGGAGTATGGTTCTCTCTATCAGCAGAAGCAAGCCATTGCCGAGGAGTACGAGGAGAAGATTGCCAAGGCTCAGACGCAGGGCGAAAAGCTCTCTCTTCAGCAGCAGAGAAAGAAGGACCTCCAAACCATCGAGATAAATGCCATCAGACAGAACATCGATTGGGGAAGCATCTTCGGAGACTTCGGAGCTATGTTCAAGGACCAACTGGAGCCTACCATTGAGAAGCTGCAAGAGCTCTCCAAGAGCACCACAGATGTTAATGAGCAGAAGACCATACAGGAGCTTATCTCTAAGTTACAAGGCTCTGCCACCGTCTGGGATAGTGACATTTTCAAGAAGGTCTCTGACGACATCAACTCCTATCAGTCAGCCATGCTGAGTTACATTGATGCGCAGGAGCGAGAGATTGAGGCTACGGAAGCCGTTACCAAGGCACAGGAAGACCTTGCCAAGGCTAAGAAGAGCGGTGACAAGACAAGTATCAGCAAGGCTGAAGGCAACCTATCTAGAGCGCAGGACGTACTTGCAACCGCATCTAACAACGTTTTGGAGTTCGGTTCATCAGTTCAGAAGGCATCATCAGACTTGCAGACATCTGCACAGAAGGCAGTTTCTCAGTTTCAGCAGCTTGAAAATGGCTTGCAGGGTCTTACATCGGGGTCGCTCAAAGGCATAGGAAACTCTATCCTAGGGCTTGACAAGCTTTTCGGTGGCTCTATGCAGAAGGACGTTGCCAACACGCTTGCAAAGGGCATCCAAGGGTTGCTCGGTAAAGATAGTGACGCAGCCAAGGCTCTGACGAAAGCTTTAGGGGATAGCGGTATGGCAGGTGAAATAATCTCCGCAATACTCGGCATCCTCGATATTCTGAAAGATGGCTTCGGAACGCTCATCAGTAACCTCATGGACACGGTCTTTGGCGCAGTAACGGGCATTCTTGATGATGCTTTATCGGGTGACATCGTTATGAAGCCATTGAAGAGTATCGGGAACAACGTTTCTCATATCCTCAACACGCTTTCATTCGGTGGCTTCAATAGTCTGTTCGGTGGAGATGGAAATGCCAAGAAGGTAAATGACACCATCGAAAGGCTGACGGATAGAAATACCCTCTTGCAGCAATCCATCGAGGATTTGACTGATGCAATGGAAAACTCCTTTGGCTCCAAGGCAACCTCCTACTACGAGCAAGCCTACAAGAATCAGCAGGAGACCAATCAGAACTACCTCGACATCGCAAAGGCACAGGCAAGCTATCACGCTTCTCACGGCTCATGGAATCGTTATTGGAGCGGTTTCAGTAGTGATGAGATGGATTGGATCAAGAAGAACGTCAAATCAGACTTCAATGGCGACCTCTTCTCCCTCAGCCCAGAAGAGATGAAGCTTCTCCGTGGCAACGTTGCCATTTGGGACCATATTGAGAACACAGGAAAGGGTAACTATGGTGGTCGTCTGACGGAGAAGCTGAATGACTACATAGACCAAGCGGGCAAGCTGGAAGAGTTGTCAGAGCAGTTCAAGGAGAATCTTACTCAGATTTCCTTCAGTGGAATGAGAGATAGCTTTTTGACGGACCTTATGGACATGAAGAAGGATGGTAGCGACTTTGCTAGCGAAATGGCAGATGATTTCGCAGAAAAGATGCAGAAGTCCCTTCTCTCTTTCAGTATGGAAGACCTTATCAATGGAGACTTGAAGAAACTCTACGATGATTGGGCAAAGGCTATGAAGGATAAAAACGGAAAGCTAACCAAAGAAGATGTAGATGCATTCTACAAGCGTTACGATGATATAGTCCAGGAAGGATTGAAGAGACGTGACGAGTGGGCGAAGGTGACAGGCTACACTGGTTCATCATCCTCATCACAGACCGCAACAAGCGGAGGATGGGCATCTATGGGGCAAGATACAGCAGACGAGCTGAATGGTCGCTTCACCGCCCTGCAGATTGCAGGAGAGTCCATCGCTCAGAACATGACTACCACCATATCTCAGATGGAGAGCATCGTTACACTCGGAATATCAACCAATGGCGCAGTATTGGAGATTAGAAACATGATGATTATGACAAACAGCTATCTCGAAGACATCGTGAAGTATTCAAAGCTCACATATAATGACTTCGGAACAAAGCTGGATGATATGAACAGAAGATTAAAGGATATTTGACCTCTATAGGCTTTTCGCTTGTCAGCCCTTACAACTATACTCAACAATAGCAAAAGCGTCTCACAGCGAAGCCTACGAGGTTATTTAATGATTAAACAGTTATGCTTAAAGGACAACTTTACATAAATGGCAAGGATGCCTACCTTACGTGGGGCATCTTCTTAGACGAAACTGCCCTCAGCACGCTCATGACCCCTGCACCAAACAAGGAGTTCATCAGCAACAAGTATCGCTCTAAGGACGGAAAGTCAGTTATCAAGCACAATCCAAGGTTGGACGAGAGGGAGATAACGCTGCCATTCAATATGACCGCCAAGGACTCAGATACGTTCATGACGAACTATGCTAGGTTCTGCGAGGAGGTTCTTGCCAAGGGGGAGTTGGTTATCCGCACCCGATTCCAGCCTAATGTGTGGTATCGGTGCATCTATCTCTCCTGCACTCAGTTTAGTCAGTTCATTCGGGAAATGGCAAAGTTCAGCCTAAAGCTCAACGAGCCAGACCCTAGTGACAGAGGTGAAACAAGTAAATATACAAGCTAATGATTCAGATTAAGAGAAATAACAAGGTATTCTTCACATTAGAGGACTTCGGCGAGGGTTCTAAGCTGTCATATCAGCTTATGGACCACCACTACATCATCTTGAAGTTCACTACGGCAACGCCAGTCTATTTCGAGATTGGTGATTCAGTGGAGATTCCCGACTTCGGCTACTTTGAGCTTACATCATCATACTTCCCTAAGCACAATGATAGTGATGGCTACGACTACGAAATGCAGATGGATGCCTACTATATGTCTTGGAAGAATAAGATTTGCAAGTATCGCCCTCAGCACGGAGCCAACGAAACCTCCTTCAACCTCACCACAACTGTAGGTGTACACATGAACGTTATACTCGGCAACTTAAAGGCGCTAGGTCTTACGTACAATGGCAAGGAGTTCTCCGTTGACTACACTACATACAACAACAAGGCTTTCGATGTTCAGAAGAGATTCTTGATCGAGTACGGCTCCATCAGCATACTTGACGCTCTCAACTCCATCTGTTCCGAAGACGCACTCAACTGCGAATGGTGGATAGATGGCTCTATCATATACCTTGGATATTGCGAAATGGAAGGGCAGACAACATTTGAACAGAATGTTAATGTCCTGTCTATGTCCTATTCGGAATCTAAGTCAACTTATATCACGAGACTGTACGCATTCGGCTCAGACAGAAATATTCCGAAAGGATATTTCACTGGTGCCGATGCGGACGTCACTACCGATGGTGTAGCTACCGATTATCTCATGCTCCCTAACAAGGAAGTAGATAGTGATGGTTTCTACGCAAAGGATGGCTACCTGGAGAACGTGAATGTCGTGAAGAATGACAAGCAGGCTATCGAAGGTGTCGTGATGTTTGAGGACGAATACCCGAAGGTTGAATGCAGGGTCAGCAGAATCAAAACCTACGATAGCACTGTTGATAACGATGATGGAACTAAGACTACACAGACGTTTTGGCAGGTCGGTTCAACGGACTCCTTCGCTGAAAACTTTGAAGCTAGCTGGATAAAGAGCAACCTCACTCTTGGTATCAAGTTCACTAGCGGTGCTCTCATGGGTATGGAGTTCGATGTTAGTTTCAAGATTATCGACAAGGAGAACTTTTTCGAGATAGTGGCTAACGACACCTACGGAAGAACACTCCCCGATAATGTCATGTGTCCGAAGGAAGGTGATAGGTTCTTCCTGTTCAACTGGGACGCAACCAAGATTACAGATACGGACCTCATCCCTACTGCTCAGTTATCTCTGTTCGATAGAGCGAAGCAGTACTATCAGAAGACCATGATCAGCAACTCAAACTTCACCTGCACGATGGATGGTGACAAGTTCTACAATGATGGAACATACGATTATCATCCTCTCGGTGAACAGGTAAAGCTGATTAATGATATGTTTGCGCAGGTTGATGCGGATGGCAAGCACTACCGAAACTCTCGTATCATCGGAATGGAGATACCTTTGGACATACCCTACGACCACCCTCAGTACACAGTAGGCGAAAAGGCTGCAACAAGCCGGTTGGGTAAGTTGGAAGACAAGGTTGATTCCATTAAGGTGAATGGAATGCAGATAGGCGGCATGGGAAGCGGTAATGGTGGAGGTGTCTATGTCATTGGCTTGAACGATACCACTCCTGCATCCGATAGCAACGTTTATTCTGCTAGACGTTCTAGGATGGAGTTTGTATCTAGGCTGCAGGATAACACAGCAAAGAGCACAATCACTTGGGAGAAGATTCAGAAGCTTTTAAGTGGTTTGGTTGTCGGTAACTTCAACAATGAGAACGGCGGTTCGTGGACTCCCGATGCAGAAGGTCGCTCGCATCTCATCACCGATTACCTGGAGGTGAGAATGAAGGCTATCTTCGAGGAGCTTGTCGTCAAGAAGACATCTACAATCGGCGGTAAGGAGATTATCTCTCCTGCTGGTGGCGTGGTGGCTCACAAGGTAGAAGAGGTTACTGTGACATATAATAATGTGTCACAGAAGGCTTATCGTTGCTATTTCTTAGCAGAGCAGGAAGGCGATGCCGTGGATAATGATTTCGCTATTGGCGACCAGGTGCGTTCAGAGTCATTCAACGTTCGCAAGGGCACTTATCATAAGGTGGGTAATCACTTTTACTGGCGATTGGTAATCGGTCGTGACGAAGCCCCAGTGGGACTGGAAGGAAAGAAATATCACTACATCGACCTTTCCGATACCGATTGTGCTACGGCAAGCGATGTTCCTGCTAATGGTGATGTGCTCAATCAGTGCGGTAATAGAACCGATGTAGAACGTCAGAACTGTCTTATCTTCTCGGCGGTAGATACCTATTCGCCATCTATCAGCTTATATCACGGCATCAACAGCTATTCCTTTGCCAATAAGGAGTACGTGGAATATGGCGTGAATAAGCAGACCAATAAGGCTTTCTTTAACGTCTATGGTGATATGTATGTAGGCGACCGACCTACTAAGGAGAATGGCTATGAGGGTAGTAGCTACATCAAGTATGACAGCGCAACCAAGCAGGTATCTGTTAAAGGCAAGATTTCTGCCAAATCCACTGTGGATGGCAAGGAACTGTCTCAGTATATTAAGGAGAACTCAGCAAAGGGCTTGACCGAGGAGCAGGTAAACAATCTCATCAAGAACTCGCAGGTCATTGCCGACTTGCAGAATCAGGTGGATGGGGCTATCGAGACATGGTTCTACGAGGGAGTTCCAACACTGACTAATGCCCCTGCAAGCAGTTGGACTAGCGATAAGGATAAAGATACCCATCTTGGCGACCTTTACTACGACAACAAGACGGGCAAGGCATACCGCTTTGCCAAGGATGGCAACACCTATAAGTGGACTATCATTGCAGATACCGACATCGCCAAAGCCCTTTCCGATGCAAGCAAGGCACAGGAGACCGCAGACGGCAAGATGAAGGTGTTCAGTGCCCAGCCTATTCCGCCTTATCAGTTGGGCGACATTTGGGTAAACGCTACCTATCCTACAGATGGAAGAATCTACAAGAATGAAATCCTGCGCTGCCAGACTGCCAAGGCAAAAGATTCGTCATTTGCCATCGCTGACTGGACTAAGGCTTCCAAGTACACAGATGATTCAGCCCTCAATACCTTCAAGGAAGAGTACAAGAACGATATGGCTAGCTACAAGGAGCAGCTTGATGAGAAAGTAGAGACCTGGTTCTACAACTATGCTCCTACTACTCAGAATAAGCCTGCTTCTGACTGGACTACCGATACATTGAAGTCGCAGCACGCTGGTGACCTGTTCTACAATACGTCTAATGGCTACACATACCGTTGGACGGGTACGGCATGGGCGAGAATCAAGGATAACGACATCAACACTGCTATGACCGCAGCAAGCAAGGCGCAGGACACGGCAGATGGAAAGCGTACCGTTTTCACCTCTCAGCCTACTGTTCCTTATGACGAGGGCGATTTATGGGCTAGCGGCGGAGATGATGGCAAGACTCTGATGGTGTGCGTTAAGAGTAGAGCCACTGGCAGCTTCACCTCATCAGAATGGGTAAAGGCTAATGATTCCGACCTCAACGCATTCGCCAAGACCATAGAGGAGAGCTTGACGGGAATACGAGACCAGCTCGACAAGAAGGCTGAGACTTGGTATCAGGCAACCGACCCGAGTACATCTTGGACTACCGATGATGCGAAGAAGGAGCATAAGGGCGACCTGTGGTATAACACAAGCAACAACCAGACTTTCTTTTGGAATGGTACGAAATGGGATAAGCAGGATGTGCCTACCGAGGTCTTCGACAAGATAGATGGCAAATCCAGCATCTATGTAAGCAAGCCTGCATCCTATAAGGAACGCGACCTCTGGTTTTTGGAAGCAGCATATACCCTCGGTGGTGTTGCATATTCCAAGGGCGAGCTTGTCGTGGCAACCAAGAGCAATGCTTCATTCAGCGCAGCCGATTGGACTAAGAAAGTGAAGTACACAGACGATACTGTAGCGAACGCAGCAAAGAAGGCAGCGGAAGAGGCGAAGAAGGCGGCAGATACCGCACAGACGAATGTTACGAATCTCGGCAAGACCGTTACAAGCAACAAGAAGGCATTCGATAATTATGTTACGGATGGCTATCTAGAGCCTTCTGAGATTGCGGCTATGGCGCAGGATTCCAAGCGACTTGAAGATGCTTTCGCAGCTGCCGAGAAGTCGTACAATGAAGTGAAGGGAGCAGAGGTGTTAAAGAGTACAAAAGAACTCACCGACCTTAATACTGCTTTCACTACCCTCTCTACTGCCAAGACAGAACTCATCAAGTATCTCTCAGATATTTCTAAGAGATATAATGAAACTGATACTAACGGCAAGGCTGCTATCGTCTCTGCCGTGGGAACGAAGTTCACCAACTTCCAGTCCGCATACAGCGCATTCTATGACAAACTTGGCTTGGCAAACGCCTATATCACTAGCAAGATATATGGTGACTTAAAGCAGAACATTACCGACCTTGCAGGCTACAAGTATATCAAGGACGCACTCGGTCAGACAACAGATATTGATGGCGGTCTTGTAATGACAACACTCCTTGCTTTGAGAGACGCAGACGGAAACGTTCAGAGTGGTATCAACGGAGCGATAGACACGAACAAAGGAAAGAAGAGCATCGCAACTTGGTGGGGTGGTCAGATGGTGGATAAGGACTACAATAGCGGAAGCCTTACTCCTGCTACTTCCCTCGTTCGCTTTGACGGTTCGGGCTATCTCGCAAATGGTGCAATCTGGTGGGACGTGGACGGAAAGGTTCACGCTGACCCTACATCATTTATCATCAGCGAGAAGAATCTTGGCGCATACCTTGCATTCTTTGAGCCTACATGGAAGAGCGGTAGCAATGGCACTAACATAAAAGACCTTGTGGCTTTGACTCCGCAAGCTCCTTTTACGACACTCAGCGTAAGCAATGATTTGTTGGTAGAGGGAAAGCTTAAATTAGGTAGTATTACCCTCAGTGTGGTAAATGGTGCTTTGAAGATTGACGGCAATGTGTATTCCACAGGTGGAATGAGCGCATACGGCGATGGTACTAACAATGGTGGTGGCGGTGGCTTGGTCGCAAGCGTGAAGAGCTACACAGACATCATCAAAGGCACGTATACAGACAATGACTTGGCAAGCATTCCTAACGCTTATGCCATCAAGGCTCTCAGCAATCGAATCGACAACATCAGTTCTGAACTTGGTGGTCTTAGCTTGGATTGGGCAAACATCACAGGAAAGCCTTCTACTTTCACTCCTAGCGCACACACGCACAAGTGGGTGGATATTACAGACCGTATCACCAAGGTTTCTCAACTTACGAATGATAGCGGCTACACCACAAACAAGGGAACGGTAACATCGGTTAAGCTAACTTTGCCAACTGGATTGTCTCTTGGTACGACAAAGGAAATCACAACAAGTGGAACTTTCGCCATAAGCTTGACTTCGGGTTATTCCATCCCTACGACATCAAAGCAAGGGCAATGGGATTCTGCTTACAATTGGTACAAGCTAATGACTACCGATGAGGAAACTGCTGATGGTGTTATCAACAAGTGGAATGAGGTTGTGGATTTCCTTGCTGGCATTGCGCAGACAGATTCATTGGATAGCATACTTAGTGGTATCAACAAGTCTATCACGGACGAAACTAACAGGGCAAAGAAGGCGGAGGGTGCAAATGCTACAAACATTGCCACAAACAAGGCGAACATAACAACCTTGCAAGGCTACTTCACGAATGGCTCGGCGAAGTCCGCCATCAAGCTGACCAACGCACGTAAACTTTGGGGTAACAGCTTTGACGGAACAGCCGACATAAGCGGTAGCATCGTTGTGCCTAGTGGAAAGTACATCACTATTGGCAACATAAAGTTGGAGTATGATGCAACTAACAAAGCGTTGAAAATAACGAACACCTCGACCAACGAAGTTGCAAATCTTTATACTAGTGGTGGTGTATCTGCTTATGGTGTCGGAACTACATCTAGCGGTAGTACTGGAGGCGGTGGATTGAATGGCACGGTGAAATCATACAATGATGCCAAGAGCCTTACAAGCGAAAGTCTTAGCGAGGTTGCTAGTGCTTACTCTGTTGCTGCACTCTACAGCAGCATCAATGATGCCATAGGTCGCATAAACACCTTGGAAGGAGGAAGTGCGACAAGCATAGAGGTTACAGGAAGTGGCAATGCGGTGACAGGTGTGTCGAAAAGTGGTACTAAACTGACATTTACAAAGGGAGCTACTTTCTTGACATCCCATCAAGACATCAGCGGAAAGAGTGACAAGACACATACGCACAGCGTGAAGATTAATGGTATCACTAAGACCATCGCAGCCACAGGTGGAACAGCCGTTGACTTGGGAACTTACCTTACTTCTCATCAGTCCTTGGCTGCTTACTTGAAGTCTGCCGATGCGGAGAAGACCTATAGCAAGTTGGGACATACCCACGCATTCAACGAGATTACGGGAAAGCCAACAACACTTGCTGGCTATGGAGTCACCGATGGAGTCAATGCGGTATCGGTCTCAGGCAATGGGAACGCCGTTACTAGCGCAAGCATAGACGGTCACACCTTGACTTTGACAAAGGGAAGCACATTCTCCCTCAGCGGTCACACCCATACCTTCGCTAGCTTGACCTCAAAGCCAACTACAATCGCAGGATATGGCATTACTGATGCTTATACCAAGGCGCAAGTGGATGCCATCGCCGCAAAGTACTTGCCTTTGACAGGTGGAACGCTCACAGGTCAGCTTAAGATTGTGGCAAGCGCATTGAATGGTGCTTACAATGGATTGCGCATTGGCGATGATTGCTACATTGGTGATTGTAACATTGGCAACACTATCGGCTTGATGGGCGTTAGCAACAACAACGCAGGAATGGTGAAGTTCGGCAAGGGAGGTATGCAATTCGGTTACAACGGCTCGAATCACATGGCTTCGACTACCGCACAATGGACAAACCTCAATGCGGATTTGCTCGATGGTTGGCACAAAGACAACATCGTATGGTCGGGAGCGGTAAACAGCGACACCGCAAGCCTTTCCCACTATTGGGCGAAGTTGTTTGACATTACCGTCACAGGCAACCAATATAATGATAGAAATTTCACGTTCCTCTTCTCCAACGGATATAACGATACCTATTCGGTTGTCGTGTTGAAAATCCGTCAGAATGGAGCGAAGGACTCTGGGGCATACAACTTTAGCATATCCTTGCGTGAGTTGGTTGGAAACATGTCTTCAAGGTTGCGTGTGTACTACAACAATGCAACTGGCAATGTTCAACTTTGGGGAAATTGCCAAGGTCAATATGGAAGTCTGTCTTACACAATCATCAAGAAGACAGGACGCACGTCTGCCGATTTCACAAGCCAAGGAACTTTGGTGACAAATACATCGTTCTCTGCGGCTCAAAGCTTGCCAGCAACCACAGGGGATAGCCCTTACACATTGCTTGATGGTGCTACGAGAATTGGCATCGTGAAGCAAGCAGACCAACTTGTAACGGCACGTACAATATGGGGTCAGTCCTTCAACGGAACAGCAAACGTGAGCGGCAACATGACAGGTGTCGGCGACATCAATACTTCCGCAGCACCAGCAGGAACTATCTACACAAACAACTGGTTCAGAAGCAAGGGAAACTCTGGTTGGTATAGTGAAGACCACGGCGGCGGTTGGTACATGACCGACAACACTTGGATTCGCAACTTTGGTGGCAAGGATGTATACCTCTCCAACAAACTTAGCGTGAATGGTAACGTCGGCATCGGAACAACTGCCCCATCTCATAAGCTGCATGTGTTGGGAGAAATCTACACCACAACCAAGGTCAACATCAACGGCATCATCTTGGAGAAGGACTCCAATGGTGACTTGAAGGTTAACGGAAATCTCTATGCCACAGGTGGAATAAGCGCATACGGAACTAGCTCCGCAGGAAGTGGCGGTGGCTTGAACGGCAGTGTGAAGAGTTATTCAGATGCCTTGAAGCTTACATCAGAATCGCTGAGTGAGATTGCCTCTGCCTACTCCATCAAGGCTCTTGATTCTCGTATCTCCAGCTTGGAGGGTGGTAGCGCAACAAGCATTGAAACCACAGGCTCAGGCAATGCCGTAACTAGCGTGTCGAAGAGTGGAACAAAGATAACCTTCACAAAAGGCTCTACATTCTCGCTCAATGGGCATACACATACTTTTGCAAGTTTGACCTCTAAGCCTACAAGTCTCAGTGGATATGGTATCACGGACGGTGTGAACGCCGTTAGCGTAACAGGCTCGGGCAATGCGGTTACGGCTGCATCTGTAAGTGGGCATACCTTGACCTTGACGAAGGGTAGCTCATTCAGCTTGTCTAACCATACTCACTATATAGGAACGACACAGGTACAGGGCAGCAGTGCCGAGCAAGCATTGACTGGAATAACCAAGATTGACAACATCTTGAAGTTGTCAAAGGCTACCGTCACCGTCAACACAAGTTACAAGGCAAAGCAGAATCGCTTGGTGATTTATGGAAGTACCTATGGCAACGATGCAAACTACATCAAGTCTGCTGGAAAGCTGTCCTATGGCGATGGCGGTCCACAATTGGTTTTCTCAACTAGCGAGAACCCTGATGCAAGTGGCGTTCAATCGGCTGCATTGGTTTATACTGACCATGACACTATAGGAGCAGGAGTAAGCCTTTCGTTCGTGACGAACCAAGGCGATGCCTACTTTATTGCTCCACACATCAAGGCTCTCACGGCGTTCCAAGGAAACCTTGCGTGGAGCTATATCACCAACAAGCCAACCACTTTGTCGGGATTTGGCATTACGGATGGCTTGCGCTCGGTTACTCATCCAAGTGGAAGCAATGTGTTCGTGACTGGCATATCCACCAGTGGAACAGCCATCACCTACACCAAGAGCTACACGAAGAAGAGCCTTTCTGCGGTGGGCACTTCGGGATGGACTAACGCATCGATCGATGGCAACATCATTCCTGACATGAGCTTCATAGCTTACTGGAACGGAGCATATAGTGGCACAAGTTCAAACCTCGCCTATTGCAACAAGGGTGCTTTCGGCTCGTTTGCAATCAAGAACAGCCTTGCCTTCTCAGAACTCACAAGCAAGCCGACAACGATAAGTGGGTATGGCATTACTGATGCTTATACGAAGTCACAGGTGGATGCCATCGCCGCAAAGTACTTGCCTTTGACAGGTGGAACGCTCACAGGTCAGCTTAAGATTGTGGCAAGCGCATTGAATGGTGCTTACAATGGATTGCGCATTGGCGATGATTGCTACATTGGTGATTGTAACATTGGCAACACTATCGGCTTGATGGGCGTTAGCAACAACAACGCAGGAATGGTGAAGTTCGGCAAGGGAGGTATGCAATTCGGTTACAACGGCTCGAATCACATGGCTTCGACTACCGCACAATGGACAAACCTCAATGCGGATTTGCTCGATGGTTGGCACAAAGACAACATCGTATGGTCGGGAGCGGTAAACAGCGACACCGCAAGCCTTTCCCACTATTGGGCGAAGTTGTTTGACATTACCGTCACAGGCAACCAATATAATGATAGAAATTTCACGTTCCTCTTCTCCAACGGATATAACGATACCTATTCGGTTGTCGTGTTGAAAATCCGTCAGAATGGAGCGAAGGACTCTGGGGCATACAACTTTAGCATATCCTTGCGTGAGTTGGTTGGAAACATGTCTTCAAGGTTGCGTGTGTACTACAACAATGCAACTGGCAATGTTCAACTTTGGGGAAATTGCCAAGGTCAATATGGAAGTCTGTCTTACACAATCATCAAGAAGACAGGACGCACGTCTGCCGATTTCACAAGCCAAGGAACTTTGGTGACAAATACATCGTTCTCTGCGGCTCAAAGCTTGCCAGCAACCACAGGGGATAGCCCTTACACATTGCTTGATGGTGCTACGAGAATTGGCATCGTGAAGCAAGCAGACCAACTTGTAACGGCACGTACAATATGGGGTCAGTCCTTCAACGGAACAGCAAACGTGAGCGGCAACATGACAGGTGTCGGCGACATCAATACTTCCGCAGCACCAGCAGGAACTATCTACACAAACAACTGGTTCAGAAGCAAGGGAAACTCTGGTTGGTATAGTGAAGACCACGGCGGCGGTTGGTACATGACCGACAACACTTGGATTCGCAACTTTGGTGGCAAGGATGTATACCTCTCCAACAAACTTAGCGTGAATGGTAACGTCGGCATCGGAACAACTGCCCCATCTCATAAGCTGCATGTGTTGGGAGAAATCTACACCACAACCAAGGTCAACATCAACGGCATCATCTTGGAGAAGGACTCCAATGGTGACTTGAAGGTTAACGGAAATCTCTATGCCACAGGTGGAATAAGCGCATACGGAACTAGCTCCGCAGGAAGTGGCGGTGGCTTGAACGGCAGTGTGAAGAGTTATTCAGATGCCTTGAAGCTTACATCAGAATCGCTGTCTGAGATAGCTTCTGCCTACTCTATCAAGGCTCTTGCTTCTCGCATCTCCAGCTTGGAGGGTGGCAGTGCTACATCAATATCCGTATCGGGCAGTGGTAATGCGGTTACGTCTATCACCAAGAATGGTACGACCATTACCGTTACTAAGGGTGCTACTTTCCTCACTGCACACCAAAGTCTCTCTGCCTACATGAAAACGGCGGACGCAAAGTCTCTGTTCCTCTATCATACTAGAGAGAACATAGTGACCGACTTAGACAACTTCAATACAAGTGGTGCATCTCACATCTACGAGATGGAAAATGTGACGAATACGCCTACCGATAATCATTGGCTACAGGTAATGAACTGGGGAAGTGCAGATGCCAACTATGGAATGTTGCTTGCCAATGATTACAATAGTAACGGAAGCCTTTATTTCCGTCACAAGGTTGCTGGCAAGTGGAATGCTTGGAAGACTCTCATCGACTCTTCGAACATCGCCAACCAATCAGTGAAGTACGCTACGACCGCAGGAACGGCGAAGAACCCTAACGCTCTGTCATGGAGTGGTTACGCAAGTGGTAGCTATGATGGTAGTGTCGCAAAGAGCATATCCATCCCTAACAACACGAACCAACTGACGAATGGGGCTGGATTCATTACGGCGAGCGCTAGCATCACTGGCAATGCTGCCACTGCTACGAAGTTGGCAACGGCACGAAACATTGCTTTGGGACATGATTTTCGAGGCTCGGCGAACTTCGATGGAACAGGAAACATCACCATTAATGGACATATCAATGCGGCTATTATCAGTCTCGGCTCGACAGACCCTAGTCCTTTCAAGAGGATTGCGCACGTTCAAGTTTCGGGTAGTTATAACGATCATGCACTGTTGTTGTATCTCAGCCAAGGTTACATTGGTGGCTCTTTCGGAATATGTAGGGTGGAGTTCAGAACAAAAGATGTAAGTGAAGCTGGCTCGGCTGTTGCATCTGTAAAATGGTTGTTTCGCTATGGCTATGCGACGGATTACGTACAGGTAGGATTTTACTCAGCAAAGCATAACAGCTACATGGATGTGTTCGTAAAGACCACTGGCGGTTATCAAGGAACGGTTATAAGATGTTTGCAAGATTCAAGAGGTAGCATAAACTCAAACGTCTCTTTGTTGAACGCGACAGCAACCACGGAGGCATATACTTCCATAGAGGCGGCGGCAACGGCACTATACAAACTTGCATACACAGCCATTGTTAAAGGTTCAGATGCTGGAGCGGTGAACTATGCTAACAGTGCTGGTAACGCTGGCACCTTGGACGGCATCCACGCCAACGGATTGTTCACCAACCTGTCCAACAACGGCAACAACTTGTCCATAACCATTGGCGGTACAAACAAGACGTTGACGGTGGGCTATGCTACGAAGGCGGCGCAACTCAACACCGCTCGCACCTTGTGGGGACAGAGCTTCGATGGAACAGGGAACGTGAACGGTGCTTTGAGCGGTGCGACCACCATCAGCGCAAGCAACACCATCAGTACCACCTTGAAGAATGGTGCGCTTAAGATTGGCAACAAGTCAACTCCTATTAGTGCCATTGATGATGAAGTTATTTTCAACACTGGTGGTGCTATTCGTTTTGGTGAAACTGCTTGGGATTTTAATCAATGGGCTGGTCTTAAATATAATCATAGTAGTAAGACTATATATCTTGGAATTGCTGATAATTCTGTGTTTACTGCTAATAGTGCACAAAGTAATGGTACACTTAAATTTCCAGGTATTACAACTATAACTCCTGATGGTGGAGTTAGAATTGGAGGTAGTGGTGGTGATTTATATTTAGGTAATGGTAATAATTCTGGTTTTGTGAAAGTTCAAGACATGTGTAGTCAACTAAATAGTAGTTATTGGAGCATAACACAATATGGTAGTGCTACGTTTAAAAGTCTTACTGTTAATAATGTTATTAGTTGTGATAGTATTAGTGTTAGTAAAAATGCTGTTATTGCTGGTAATTTATCAGTTAACGGTTTAATAAATAATAAAGGTATATTACCTACAAATTATGAAGTTAATAATAAAGGAGCGGGTTGTTATGTTTCAGCTGATGCTTTATGCTCTGGAATTACTGCTATTACTGATAGTATACAAGTTAATCAAGTAACTATACAATATTCTAATGATAACGGTAATAGCTGGACTAATTATCCTATGAGCAATGATGCGAAATTTAATATGTATGCAAGTAATGCAGGTTTGAGTCAAGTTTGGTTAGGTTCTAATGTTATCACTGGTAATAATGATGCTGAGAAATTAGCTCAAGTAAAAAAGAATGAATTGATAGTTTCATTTTATATTTCTAATAGTTGTTATACTCAACCTTATTTTGCTAGTGTTGATATGTCGAATGGTATTGATACTATTTGTACTGTAGAAATACTAAACAATAGTGGTGCTGTAGTTGACACTTATACTAAACATATGACTGGATGGAATCAGGTTAATTATATAAGTATAATACCTAATGGTAATGCTGCTTATGGTGTAGGAAATGATAGTAGAAGATATATTAGATTTAGGTTTGCACATGACCAAAAGACTACCGCTTTACGTAATGCTGTAATAAATAAAATACGAATATTTTCTTTTACTAAGTATTCGTTTCCTACTGATAGATTTATGGGTCATACAGGTCATATATATAACTTTGATTATAATATGAATACTTACTTCCCTAATAGCATTCTTGCTAAAGGTGGAGTTACAGCTTATCAATCTTCTGACATCCGCTTGAAGCAGGATTTGCGGAAGCTGGACTACTTGGGTATCATCAAGGCAATGGGTGGCACTTATGGCTTCGCTTGGAAGAAGGACAACACAAGGTCTATCGGTTGGATTGCCCAACACGTCTTGTGCAACCCTCACTTAAAGGACATCGTGGAGACTGACGAGAAGGGCTACTACAAGATTAACTACTGGTCTCCGAAGCTGATTGCAACGGCATTCGGTGCTATCGAGCAGGTGGGCGATGAGGTCAGCAGGTTGAAGGCTCGGGTGGTCTTCCTCGAATCAGAGGTTCAGCGATTGAGTGGAAAGCAGGGCAGCAGTGACAAGAAGAGATTAGATAACAAGAATATTAATTTATTAAATTAGTTAAGAAAATGGAGAATTTAAAGATTAACAAGAAGAGTGAACAGACAACCGCCACTTATACCAAGGGCGGCTATCGAGTAGAGATCACCTACAATGTTGACAAGACGGGTGGCAACATCGAGAGCATCAATATGAGTATCTACGCAGATGCCAATGGTAACTATCTCTGCAATGCGAACGCAAGCTACAACGGCAGCGAGCTGACCTACAACATCAGCGGCATCCCTCAGAGCAAGCTCAGTGAGGTGTCAGCATTGATAGCGGAGGTTAATTCCGCTATCGCCGCTAATATGGCAAGCGAGGCATCAGAGTAAGTATTAACGCAGGGTGGCTCTTATAGAGCTGCCTTGCCTAGTGTTTTAAGTTCTAAAGATTAGCGTATGAAACGATTTATGTTATGGCTTGCGAAAGTGTTCAATGTAACAGTAGAGCGAGTTGTTACTAAAGAAGTTGCAACAGAATTAGAAACTAAAGTTGAATATAAAAAAAAATAAAGATTATGTCTTACAATAGTGAAACTGGAATTATTAGTGCTCCTGTTAGCATTGATGATGTTAAACGAGCTCTTGGAGAGAGTAGCAATGACCTTGCTACTCTTTGTAAGAGTGAAAATATAAATATATGGAGTAAGTATAAACCTATTAGTTGTAAAGGTGAATTTAAAGAATATCCTATTAGAGAAGACTCTGAGGAAATAGTAACATCTTCATATAGTAAATATATTTGTGTTGTTCGTTGTGGTATGAATATACCTATGGACACTTATAAGAACTTACGTAATAATTATGGAGGAGAAGGTTTTGCAATTAAAGGTTGTGACAACTTTCGTATAGATAATGTATATGGTAGAACTGGCGTTATTCATGATAATACAAGTACAAGTGTATCAGGAAAACATTTTCCAAAAGGTGGTGCTAATTCTCCTTATAGATTAAGTGATTTTAGAAACTATAATAGTAAAGCAAAAACTAATATGTTTCTAACTTCTATTCCTGAATTACATACTGTTGAAATTTATTATTCTTCAACTCCTAAATTTAATTGTGTTCTATATAAGAATACAAATGTTGATAATAACACAAATCTTACAATGGATGATATAATAACTGATTTATCTTTAGGTTGGTCTTTTTGGATTCAAATTCGTTATGATTCACCATATAATGTTACTGATAAGATTTATAAAAATTATTATGTTGGTAATTGCCAAAAACCAACAGATTATGTATACGCTAGTAAAGAAATAACTTTTGATATAGGTAGTGGAGATAAGCTTATTGATGTTGTGCCTTTTTTAGCATATACTCGTAATGCAACTTTATCTGATAATACAAAAATAATTTTTATAAAGAGTCAAGGTGCTATTTCTTTTAAGTATTATCCTAGACTAATTAATATGGAAAGTATTAAAAGTGGTTCTAGTGGTTTTGTTGATTTCTCATCATTGAAAGAATTAGTTGGTGGTACTTGTATTTGTAAAGCAAGAATACATAAACTTCCTGATGCTACATTTACAGTTACCGATGGTATGTTTAGAAGTGTTTGTGGATATGGTGACAATAAGATAACATACGGAAGAGGTTATGTATCTAATAGCTCTGGTCAAGGTATAAATTCTGTAACTGTCCCTAAAGGTAATATAACAGATTATGTTGATATATATATAAGATTTGATACTGTTTATGAAGGAGGTTATTATGGACAAAGATGTCAATTATCTTTTGAAATTAATATAGATGGTGGATGGAAACAAGTTCCTCCAGGAGGTAGTTATATTATGCATTAAAAAGCAGATGTTCTTAATATAACAAATATGCTAGAAATGTATTTGTGGTTTACGTTCTCACCGAGAAAGCAGACACATTACGACCTAGTGATTATCCAACGTGGGGAAGCTGATTTTAAAAATACGTAAATTTTGCTCCTCCTGCATTGCTATTCGGAATTATTTTCTTAACTTTGCACTGTTAACAGGAAATGTATTCTGCTATGGCAATCTGGCGAAGAATATTGTATAACATAAAAATAAAGAAACAATTATGAAGAAGATTAAGACAATCGAGGCGGTTGCAGCCTACAAGACAATGAAGGCATTGAAGACATCATCAATGAGCGATGATGCCGCTATGCGAGTTTGGAAGAATATGAAGGCACTGCGCCAAGTAGCCGATACCTACGACAAGGATGTGGAGGAAGCGCAGGAGAGCTTGAAGGACGATAAGTTCGAGGATATGCAGCACAAGCTTCAGGAGTGCCAGCAGTTGGAACAGAAGCACGCCGATGAGGGCTACGAATACACCAAGGACGATTCTGCCAAGTTCGCTGAGGTCAATGAGTATTTCTTCAATCAGAAGCAGAAGACCGAGAAGTACTTCTCAGACCTTGCCAATGCCGAGGTAGAGGTAGCCATCGAGACAGTTGACGAGAAGGAGCTTTTCAAGGCAGCTAAGGATTGCGGCTTGAAGTTCGCCGATATGGAGACCCTTGATGTTGTGATAGGATAATACCAGTGTAGATATAATAATAGCGTTAGAATTTGGCAAGAAAGCTGTTCTAACGCTATTTTGTTTAGTTACGGATTGTTACATTTTATAAAGTTTAACACAAAAATTAGCCTAAAGCCGACTTCTTACTTTTAAAAATGCGTATCTTTGCGGCATCAATCTTTTAAATCAACTAAAATATAATAGCTTATGACACAAGAACAAGAAGCCGAAGTCCAACGGTTGATAAAGGACATTGATATGACGGAGCTGATGAGGATGCTCATGAAGCATGGTAACGTCCAACGGTTGATAAAAGACATTGATGTGACGGAGCTGATGGGGATGCTCATGAAGTATGGTAACCGATATTCCAGAAGAATCTTGAAGTTCTTCCGATGGTTCTGCAAGTATGTTCCAATTACGATTATGCTATTACACGCTTATGGAATGTGGGATTTTAGTCAGCATCCAAGGGAAATGTTCATAACAAACAATGAGAATTTTCCCTGCTATTTATTCATCTACTTGATGGTGTATGTTCTGCCTATGGTTTTGATATTAGCAAGCCGATTTTTCTTCTTGTGCTGGCGGTATCGTATTCCGTTTTTCTACTTTTTTGGAGTCAACGCTGCGCATATCGTGGAGTGGAGTTGGTACACTACTAAAGATATGGTTGATTCTTGCTTTACAGTTATGATTGTAACTGCAATGTTTTATCTGTATGGATTTGTAGATATGTTTATTAGTAGAACCAAGTTAGGACGTAAAATTTGTGCATGATTATGGGAAAGATATTGAATTATAAGATACTCGGAACGGCTTTAAAGTCGCTGAGTGATGCTTGCTTCAAGGCTGACGAGCAGCAGAGGAATGGCGAGAAGGTCACCGCTTGCGGAATGAGCGATGATGATTTGGATAGATTGTGTGACATCATCCCCGATATGCTCAACCCTATGCTATCTACCGAGGAAGTCAAGGAAAAGCTTCACGTTTCTGATGCTACATTGAACAGAATGGTAGCAAGGGGCGACATTCCGAATGGCGAGTGCAAGAAGCGTGGGCACACTAGGTATTGGAAGAAGTGGGATATTCTGCACTTCATTAAGAGTAAGAGAGGTAAGTAATTGCCTCTCTTTTTTATTTGGTACAATATAATAGACAAACACACACATTTCCCCGAAAAATATACGCACTTTTTGCCTTAAATTATACGTGACGATACTAGTCTTATTAAGCTAAAGAGGTAAGTGATTGCCTCTCTTTTTTAAATTCCCCCGATTTCGTGTGTTTTCAAAATACAATTTTTCGATGAAATTATATACAATTTTCCTGCAAATATATATATTCGTTTATATGAAGGCATAAAGTTTTGCACTTTTTCGACAAAACTATTTGGTGATTAAATATTTTGTTGTATATTTGCAGCATTAATATTTAATCACCAAATAGTTATAGTATGGCAGATAGAATTAAAGATATTATCGTTGGAGTAGTTCTTGCAATCCTTGCCTATCTCAAACCGATAGAAGGTGAGCTGTCTTCGCTTATGATCGTCTTCGCCCTCAACTTTGTTTTCGGTTATCTTAGCGGCATGATTGCAAAAGGAGAGAACTTCGAGTTAAAGAAAGCAGTTGTGTGCATCGGTCACGCTACCGTGTTCTTCGTCCTTTGTGCAGCAGTATATGCAATCGGGCGATTCAAAGGACAGATGGAAGGTTCCGTTCAATGTGTTTCCTTTATCTCGTATCTAGTATTGTGGTTCTACGGATGCAATATTCTAAAGAACTTGAAACAGATATTCAAGAAGGACACCCCTCCTTGGTATGTAGTCAGCTTTATCTACTATCTCATGCGTTTCAAGTTTATCGAGAAGATTCCATATTTGTCGGACTATCTAAATTATACAGAAAAGGAGGAAAAGATATGATGTTGTTAGCGATTATAATGGTGGTAGCTATTATGGGAGCAATTCTCGCATTTAGCTGTCTGATTCAAGGTAATGATTATAATGAGGAGGAATAAATATGGCAGATTCAAAAGAACTCGTTCCGTTTATCCTCAGTTGGGAGACGGACAAATACACAAACAACAAGAATGACAGGGGTGGAGCAACAAAATACGGCATCACCCTTGCAACCTGGAGAAAGGTCGGCTATGATAAGAACGGTGACGGAGTTCTGAATGAGGAAGATGTAAAGCTCCTCACCAAGGACGATTTTCATCGGGTTTTCGAGCAGAACTACTGGAATGCCTGCAAAGCAGACAAAATTCAAGATCAGAGTGTAGCCAATATGTTGGTTGACTTCGCTTACAATAGTGGAGTAAGCAAGGCTATAACATATCTCCAGATTACTCTAGGAATTACGGCGGATGGCATCATTGGCAATAAGACTTTGTTTGCTGTCAATAAGGCTAATGGCAAGATACTTTTTGAGAGATTCAAAAAAGTAAGAAAATGCTATCTTAAAGGTATAGCCAAAGGAACACAGAAAGACTTCCTCAAAGGATGGCTTCGCAGACTAAGTTACATCACTTATGGACACTTAAAATTGAATGAATGATGAAATGGTATGATGTTAGGTTTTGGAAATGGGTATCCTATATTTCAGCTATAGGGATTGTTCTTTTATTGCTCTACGGATGCAGAACTCCTAGAACTATCACCAAGCAGACATATATAAAGGATTGTTCGAGCGATAAAAGATTCGACTCGCTTTTCACTGCCCGCATGGCATACACCTTCGAGCAGTGGCTTCATTACCAGAAGCGCGAGAGCGAAAGAAGTACGAAAGATAGCAGCTATATTAAGGATAGCACAGCGACAAGGCTCGATGCGCAAGGTAACAAAATTGGCGAAGATAGATTCCACTATGAGAGCCATGTGCGAACAGAGAAGGAGGTTCAGAAACTACTGGACAGCATCAGTCATTATAGGTCACTGAAGGATAGCGTTGCTATTTATCGTCATAGACTTGATTCGCTATCGAATATCAAGATTTCAAGCGACAGTGCTACAAAGGTGATTGAAAAGCCACTTACGGCGGCTCAGAAGATTTATATTCAGATAGGGCAGGCATTCTGCTTTTGTTTAGTTATCATTGTAATATACCTATTATATTGTATAAAAAGAAAAGGTTCTTAGTTAGAAAGTTTTTAGTTAGTAAGTTTTTAGGTTAGGTGCTTGATTGTATTCGGATAACTTGGCGGCTACTCGTGATGAGTAGTCGCCTTTTTGTTTGCAAAGTAAATACTTCCGTTCTAAGAGGATAAAAAATGAGCCAACCTACTATCACACTAAACTACTGATTTAGAGCTACTAACAGAAACTATGATAGAGTTATAGCCTATTTCCATACTATTTCTTAACTTTGCACACGTAACGTTACAATAGTGTTAGTTAATATTAAGGATTTCAAAAGATTGTATTATTATGGAGATGACAGATGCAAAGGTCGTAGAGAAGAAAATCTACGAAGAGGGGAAAAAGCATGACGATTATGCTTCTAAGGCAACAGGTAATGCTGGTCTGACCCTTGGTATCATCGGCACAGCACTCGGTGCTGGTGCTTGGTTGCTTGGCGGTAACAACCGCAGCGTATTTGGTTCACTCGGCGGCAATATGCCTGAGAACGTAAACATCAACACTTACGGAGCTAACTCAAGCTCTAATCAGCCAACCGCCTTGCAGGTAATGGAGAAGGAATGTGCTGATGAGGTGAAGCTGCTTACCGACATGTTCGGTTTGAAGCTCGACACCGCTAACAAGTTTTATGCTATGCGTGAGACAGATGTTGCCGAGAAATTCGGTCTTTACAAGTCGCAGGTAGATGCTATTAACGCCGAGAACCGCCGTGCAATGGAGGCTGAGTTCGGTTTGTACAAGTCTCAGATTGATGCTGACTTCGGTCTGTACAAGAATCAGAGAGACCAGTACGATGCGTTGCAAGCAAAGTATAGCGACCTTGACAAGAAGGTAGCCGTGATGGAAGCCCTCACTCCATACAAGGAGAAGCTTATGATGGCTTACGTTAACGAGAAGACCTGCAATTGCTTGCGTGGTCAGTTGGTACTCCCATCTACGCCAGTAATTTCAGGCTACGGCAGCTATTGCTGTAATAGCACCGCTCCTTCCACTCCCACTACAGGAGCGTAACAGAGCTGTAAGGAAGTCGGCTAGACAGACTAAGAAAAAATGAGTTGGTGAGGGGTGTTTGCCCTCGTGGTGGATGCCCTCTCACCTCTCTATAATATATCACCAACTTTAAGATATTGATTATGATGAATTTTGGAAACAGCCCATTATTGGATATGGGCACAAGTCAACAACAGCCGCAGATGATGGATGCTGAACTACAGAAAATGTACGAAGCGATACAGCAGAAGCGAGCATCTATCAATATGCAAGCGCAGCAGTCTTCCACCCCTTTATGGGATGAAATCGACAAGATTGAAGACAATCTTACAGGCGCACAACGTCAGTACTTGATGCAGAATCAGGAATACGTTAATAGCTTGCAATATGTGTCTAAGCTAGTGCAAGACGAGGAATTGCGCATCATACGCCCTCGCATTGAAAGCACTCAGCAAGGACAGGAAGCATTAAAGAAACATCTATCTTTGATGCAACGACTGAGAAAAGAAGTAGCGCAAGCCGAGGAACAAAAATCAGCTATGCTCAACGATTATATGACTAACCATAGTGATAAGACTTGGCAAGAATATCTCGTTTGGTACAATAAAACACATAAAGGAGAAAACTAAGAAATGAACGTAACAGAATTGAAAGAAAAACTGCTTACATCGCTTGACCTGTGGGCAGATGCTAGAATAAGTGATATGGTGAAGGAGAACCCTGCATTGGCTATCCCTTCAGTGTACATGAAGCGAGCTTCGCACAATATCATCGCCAAGCACAAGGATAGTTGGGGCAAGAGCATTGACAACGCTACCCTATTCATTGCCGATGAGGACGGAAACATTGATGCCGATACCATATTCTCAGACCTCATGCAGATGCTAGAGAATATGAGCAACTACGAGTTTGACCTTGGTTTTATTAAAGGTCGTATAGATGGCGGTGCTATCACAATCGACTTGCCCGACAACATCGTAACTACAATTTTGTTCGGCAGTAAGAAGAGTATCAGCTTCGCAAAGGAAGACTTTGAGGAGCTTAAGAATCTGCTAACAGCAGAATCATAACAAACACAAATTCAATATAATATGGAAACAAAAGACATTATGAGTAAGTTTGATGAGCTGTACGGAATGATGGCATCATCAACAAACGTGAAGTATATGCACACATTTGGAGACACGATGCGCTGCATGATGAAGGATATGTCAGCGAAGCACCCAGAGCTGGCGCAAGAGTATCTTGATAAGCTGTGCGCAATAAAATGGAAGAATTATCTCACCAAAAAGGAAGCTTCTGAGATTGTGGACGGAATGAACCCACCGGCAACCTGGGATATGCAGACGTTGCTCAAAGCAATGAATGGGCTAGGACTTGTAACAGAGGAAAAACCTTACTACAATGATTACGCTTTGTACGTTGCGATGAATCAGGTTGTTAGCGACCATGGATGCACGATTGCTAAAATCCTCAATAAAGAAGACGTGAAGGATATTGATACTGAGCATCTAGTTAAGTACGCATATAGCCTTGCTATCGACCTGCTAAAGGACAAGGATGGCGTGTACGACATCAGAGAGTATTTTCTAAAATAAGATAAAATATGACGGACATTAAATTAATGGTGGATGCTGCAAGGCAGCTTAACCAAACTTGGAACGAATGCAGCAAGAATGCTGAAGAAGAAAGTACACCCGAAGTGTATAACGCTATGTGTGAGGTTGATGAAGCTGTTATCAACCTCGTCGAAAAAATCAGCATTTGTTTAAAGGAAAAGGCAATTGTTGATATGTATGGTGTTTCCGAATTGTCAAAAACACATAAGTCAATTATAGAGAGAAACAAGGTTTAAAACCATGTAAAACAAATTTACTAAGCTTCAGTGATGTTATATAAACAACTGATTGATAACAAGTTGTCAATTTTGTTATAGTTAACATCATTGAAGTTTAGTTAAGTTAATAAAAAGTTAAATATCCAACCTAAGCCTTTCTAAGCCCCTCTTTTTCCTTCTCCATATAACTACACCAAATTACAAAAATAGAGCAACACACTGAAAATCAACTATTTAAACCATTTCTAGATTATTCTGTAATATCATTTTACTGATAAAATATAGTCTATAACTTTCCTATTAGCATCATCAATCTTTTGCTGATTGAAATTGATGTAAACCTGTGTCACTTTTGCACCTGTAGAGAAAGAATGTCCGAGGGCATGGCTTATCACATCAACGGGTATATCGAGTTCGCTAGCAATTGTTGCCCAAGTATGACGAGCCCAATAAGATGTTAGATTTCCAAAACCTTCAATGCTCTGTAATATCTTTCCCCATGACGCGGTAAACGTGTGGACAGTAGCGTATTGATCGAGAATGCAGAGCAGATGCTTTTTTCCTCTATATTTATCTATGATGGCTAATGCTTCGGGCTCAACCTTGATGCTATATAGCTTCTGCGTCTTTTGCCGTTTATAGTGTATATAGCCATCTTGCCCTATCTCTGTTAGGCTGCAAAGGTCAGCTACATTGATACCTATAAGAAACAAGGATAGCTTGAACATATCGACAGCCATAGTTTGCTTCTCGGTCCCATGGAAAGAAAATAATCGGTGTAATTCGTCAATAGTCAGAGAACGCTTAATTGTAGGCTCAGACTTAATCTTGAATACACGAAAAGGATAAGACATAGTTATCTCATTCGCCATGGCATCACGGAATACAGCTCTGATATTGCGAAAATGAATACTCCTTCCATTTACGGATGGAGAAGACGAAAGGAGAAATACATCAAAGCCACTAAGCCAATCCTTAGTAATATCCTCGAAAGCTTTAGTCTTTATCTTAGCATCATACTCAGCCATACGCTTTGCAGTTACTAGATAAATCTCCTTCGTTCTCTTAGCGGTGCGCGATTCTGCATAAGACAGGAAACGACTATAGAAGCTATTTGCGGTTGCTGCGGTTGGTTCCATGATTTCGACAACCTTGTTTTTTATTTGTGTAGCCGTTAATTTGGTTAGTTCACCTTTCTTCAATAATTCGAGAACAATGTTTGATACTGTACTTTTTTGGGTATCAATATAACTCTGCAGGGTTGCTTTGTCAGGTCTATTTTTGATACGTTCCTTACTAGGATCCCACTGAGTTGGAAGTATCTTCACTCCAAGATTGATGTATGCAGAAGAACCCTGTTTGTTAATACCGATTTTAAGAGGGGCTTCATCACCTCTCTTAGAACTACGTTTATCCAAGTATATGTGAATTGTTACTGCCATATCTCTTCTTTTTAATGTTGCGGTTTATTTGCGGTTTTTGCGGTTAATCTGCGGTTGATTTTACCCAACTTTACCCAAAAGTATGAAAATGTATCAAAAACCACTTTTGGCAAATCCCCTTAAAATAAAGGAGTTTAGCGGAAAGAGGGGGATTCGAACCCCCGATTCCCTTTAGGGGAATACACGCTTTC
>ERZ791794.108-NODE-108-length-74548-cov-22.404078_pt1 | contig 74548 bp, 90 predicted proteins | sample MGYA00510312_ERZ791794 | MGnify/ENA primary metagenome ERZ791794 (study PRJEB30046, sample SAMN00791977) | human gut metagenome | study: EMG produced TPA metagenomics assembly of the A metagenome-wide association study of gut microbiota in type 2... | reverse complement strand
AGCAACAGCCTTCTAAGCTGTGGGTCTTGGGTTCGAACCCCAACGGAATCACTTTTTAGGCGTAAAAACGCAACGTTTAGTCAAGAAAAAATCAAACAAGCAGTCTATATAACGTATTGAATAACAGATACTTATATAGATTGCTTTTTGTTTTTTAAAGAGATATGTCATAAAGATTGATTTTCTAAACTGGTTTAAAACTGGTTTAAACGCATTTTGGGTATAACTGTCTGAATCACAACGGTTTGTATTATTCACGCAAATTGTTGAATCGGAAGGTGTGTTATCAATGTGTTATCACCTTGTAAAAAATGTGTTATCAAAATGGCAAAAATTAATTTAAGTATTATTCACAATCGTTTGAAGCGAGCGACCTCAAAACATGAAGTTTCGGTAGAATTATGCTTTTGTGCCAAGCGTCAAAGGAAGTACTTTTCCACAGGCGTAAAAGTGACAACTACACAATGGTCTGATGCGTCAAAGATGGTTATCAAGAGAAAAGATGCGGATGAACTGAATGAAATCATACATGCATACCGCGCGAGAGCAAACGAAATCATCAGTAAGATGGTTAAGGAAGGCTGTTGTGACTTAAATGTGGTTATCTCACAGATGAATGGAGAAGACGAAGGAACTTCTTTCATCGAGTACTGCGAGAGAAGACGAAATGAGCGTAAGGTGTGCGAGCATACCAAGAAACGCTACGATGTCTTTATCAAATTCCTAAAAACATGGGGAAAGATAAAGTCGTTCCAAGACTGCAATGTGTCGAAGGTGCGTGCGATGGATGAGTATCTTCACAGACAGGATAAGGCTCAATGTACCATCTACGACTATCACAAGTATCTCAAGTTGTTCATCAATGATGCGATGATAGACGGACTTATTGAGCAGAATCCTTATAAGTTTCTGCCATTCCATATTGGCAAGGGAGAAAAGCAGTATGTTGATTGTGTCACAGAAGAGCAGTTTGCTGCCATCAAGCAACTGAAACTATCAACACCTCATATTCTCCATGCAAGAGATTTGTTCCTCTTCCAATGCTACACCGGACTTGCATACTCTGACCTTGCATCGTTCGATTATACTAACTGCGAGGAGATTGGCGGCAAGATGTTCTATCACGCTAAGAGAACGAAAACAGATACGGATTTCGTATTCCAACTTCTCAAACCTGCCCTGGAGATACTGCAGAAGTATGACTTCAAGCTGCCTAGAATGACGAATCAGAAGTATAATGATTATCTGAAGGCGATCGGGCAGATGGTTGGAGTTGACAGATTGCATACCCACATGGGTAGAGCGACTGCGGCGACCTTATTCTTGTCGAAGGGAATGCCTATCAATATCGTGGCAAGGGTGCTTGGACACACTACCTTGCGTCAGACTACTAGATACGCACGTACATTAAATAAGGACGTACAATCTGCTTTCGATGCCCTCGAAGGCAAGATGTAAAACAATAAGGGGAGTCTTCGCAAAGAAGGCTCCCCTTTATTGTATCAGCCAACAAGGCTTTTGTCTCTTTCAGCAATCTTCTCGCTGATGATTTGCTTTAACTCCTTAACCACTCCTTCCTGTACTAGCAACTTTACTTTTGTTTCTGCTAGTTCTTTCAGCAGTTTTTCGTCCGTCTGCTTGTCTGCATCGTAAAACATACTGCCTCTGCCACAAAGTAGCCAATCTGCTGATATGTCTACGTATGTAGTCAGTATTCTGTCTATAAACTCCATTGAAGGCTCCTTTGTGCCGTTCAAATAATTGTTCGTAGCAGCAGGTTTTGCCCCGATAGCGTCAGCAAACCCTCTGTTAGTCAGCCTGTAATGGTCTCTTACCTCGTTGATTCTATCTCTTAATCCTTCCATACTGCTAGTGTTTATATTTGTGTAAATACGTAAATTAATTATAAATTGATGCCTATATCCTTGGATATTTGTCTATAAACATGTATCTTTGCATCCGTAAACGAGAACAAAACTCGTTCAAAACTTATTTATGGTGCAAATTTACAAAAAATAATATGAATAAAGTCGTAAAAATAGAAAAAATATTGATTGATAAAGATAAAATTCATAAAATCATGAAAATTTTTGGTTGTGGCAAGACTACTGTCTACAATGCTCTTGCTTACCGGAGTAATAGCCAACAGGCTCAGGACATTCGTTCCTGTGCTCTGAATCGCTACGGAGCAGAGCTTGTTAAGGTGCCACAACTAGTGAGTGTGTAAATGTGTGAAATATTTGGCTGTTGAACTTTTAGATTAGTTATTCAGACAAAATGCGTTTTAAATTGGATATGCGTGAGCATAGAGTTAAACGATTGCTTAAGAAAGGTTCTTTTTCTTATTTGTAAACTATCAATTCACTCTTGTGCGTGAGCATAGGAGTGATACATGGGAATCGAGCTAGCTCACTCGGAGTGAGCGGGGAAACCCGAGCAAAGGCGTTCAACTCGCCTCGAATCCCCAAAATAGTTTTGGATATTGTTATTATAATGTTTCTTGAAATCGTTAGGTGTGGAGCGGTATAGACCCAGTGGCAATATAAGTTGTTTGCGTTGAATTCATGCGCCACGAACCAGAAGGAAATGTTGTGGTCGAGCATTCTACCAGCACCTTTCGTTTTATACCTTATTATATATAGCAGTTTCCGGAACAATCCCATTGCCCTTTTTGGACATAAGTTCTTTGACATATTGGAAAAGTGTAAAGTCGAATAGTGTTAAGTCATTATAAGGGGATCCCCGAGTATCAGTCTTTATGACTGATAGCTAAAGCGGTGAGCATCGCTCTTAAATTCATGGTAGCGCATGATGCCGTTATCCACCGATGGTGTAATTGGTTAGCACGCCCGAAACTGTTTTGTGTAAATCCTTAATACATTCTTATCAAATCGGGAAGTTGGGTCCGAATCCTACAGGTGGACTATCAGGTATTTGTTTGTTGTGTATGCAGCGGCATACAAACATTGTTTAAAACAAATTTTGACTCTTTCCTGCTCGTCCGTGAGGATAGGCAGGTTTTTCTTAAACTTCAAAATCAATGGCTTATGATAGATTTATCCGAACCTACTCTCCACAAGTACCGGAGAAAGGTTCTCGAAATATACAGAGAACTCGAAAGAAACCCTTGGGCACCCTTGGGCATCTTCGAGTCAAAGCTGAGGAAAATTAATATCCTCAACTCGAAAATTAAAAATGTGTCCTCAGACATCGGAAAGCCCGAGGGCGAGTATTCAAACTTTACAAATGATAATTACATGCAATATGGGTTTAAAAAGGAAAACTCCTCTCAAGAGGACACCTATAAAGAAGACTCCTTGGGATAAAGCCAAGAAGGATCAAGAGAAGAAGAAGGCGAAAGCCGGACTTAGCAAAAGTAAGCTGAGAGATAAGCTAGATGCGGTCTTCTCTAAATATATTCGACTGAAATATTCTGATGATAAAGGTTATTGCCGATGTATCAGTTGCGGCAAGGTTTTCCCTTGGAAGGAAATTCAAAACGGTCATTACATGTCGAGGCGTTACATGTCAACTCGATTCAGCGAAGATAACTGCCGGCCACAATGTGTAGCTTGCAATATTTTCAATCAAGGCAATATCCAGATGTATCGCCGTGCGCTTATCAAGCAGATTGGCGAACAGAGGGTTGATTTGATAGAGGCTCGGGCAAGAACTGAAAACAAAAACTGGTCACTCTTTGAGTATAATCAGTTGATAGCCTTTTATCAGAAAGAAGTAGACAAACTTTTAGAACAGAAACATTTATAAGAATAGATTATATGAGTAAATCAGGTACAAAAATCAATGTAGAATTGGTAACACAAGGGTGTTTCCCTACGAAGTCGTATGAGACGGATGCCGCTTACGACCTTCATTGCAGTAAGGACACGGAAGTAATTCCAAACAAACGCTTTTACGTTCCGCTCGGGTTTAAGATACAACTTCCTTCAAATATGAAGATGCTGATTCAGCCACGTAGTGGCATGTCGGGCAAAGGAATGTTGTTAGATGTTTATTTCCCCTCATGGCTCCTACATGGCGACTATCTAGGTAAGGTCAGAGCAAATCTTGATGTAATTCTCTGTTTGATTGGCTGCGGCTATGGCGAAGAAGTCCATGCTATCGTCAAGTCTGGCAGATGGAGGTTAAAGCATCGCATCATGCGTATGCTCGGTTTCAAGTTCGTTATTCCTTATTCCCAACGCATCTGTCAGGGTGCCTTCACTTACGTTCCAGATACTAACTTGGAACTTGGCAAGGTAACCGGCACTCGTAGCGGTTTAGGATCAACAGATAAGAATTAGTTTTTAGCGTTATTTTACATAATTTTAAAATCATTTTTCCTGCTCGTCCGTGAGGATAGGCAGGTTTTTAAAAACGAAATCATGAAAAAGAATATCAGACAGAATTTCTTCAATCATATCAAGAAGGTACTTGATATAGTTGACAAGATGGGGGATGAAGCAAAGCATTTTCGCTGCATCGTCCTCATGGGTGACAGGAACATTCCGAAGGCATACGCATTCATGCACGCATCGCCCGAAGACCTCAAAAACCTTATCTTGAACGCAATGCGTAATAGCGACCAGTTCACCTACGCTACAGCAAGGGCATTCGAGGAATACGATAAGGAACTGAGAGAAAAAGAAAAAACTTTAAACAAAGATAAAAATGAAGAAAATCCTATTCAAGACGCTTAAACTGCAAAATTTCTGTGGCATCCGTGCCGGAGTCTTCGATTTCGGAGAAGACTTAACCGTTATCTCGGGAGACAACGGAAGAGGCAAGAGCACTATCGGCAACGCCATCATGTACACATTGATCGGTACTGATACCAACGGCATGCAGCTCGACATCAAAACCTTCGATGAGAATCATAATATTATCAAGGAGATAGAGCATTCATCCGAGTTGGTTATGTTGGTAGATGGTGATGAAATCTCGTTCAAGCGAGTTCTGACCGACAAGTGGAAAGGTAATAAATGCACCAACACCTTCAAGTACTATGTTGATGGAGAATTGACTACCGCCGGAGATTTCGACAAAGTAGTTAACGGCATCTTCCAAGAAGACCCATTTTCGTGGTGCATCTGTCCTAATCTGTTCCTTGGTATGACTTGGCAGAATCAGCGTGCATTCCTTCAGTCGTTGGCAGGTGACATTTCAGTCGAAGACATCACGAAGGGCGAAGAGAAGTATGATTATCTTGTTGAACTCCTCAAACAGAAAGACATTGATGCCATTCTTCACCACCTCAAGCACAAGCGTACAGAAGTTCAGAAGGAACTCGATGCGGTCCCTATCAGACTTGCCGAACTCGACAAGACCCTTCCACCAAAGCAGGATTGGGAGACCATGGGTAAAGAAAAGACTGAACTGCAAGAAAAACTGGTGGAGATAGACAACAAGATTCAGCAGATTCGCACCGGTGGAGCAGACAGAGTTCGCCTTGACGGAATCCGCAAGAAGATTGAGTTTGCCGAAAAGCGCAAGCGAATGATGGAACAGGGCGCAGATAAGGAGTCTACCGATAACATGACCAAGCATCAAAGCGATGTTCTCAACGCCAACGCAGCCTTCAATAAGGCAGAATCTACGGTTGAAAACCTCAAAGCAGTTATGAGTGGCTATCCTACCACCGAGGTTCAGATAAACGCTCAGATTGAAGAGTGCAAGAAGAAGGTTAGCGACTTAAACAAGCGTAGCGATGAGATTGCCAAGCGCACTTGGGAATGGGATGATAAGGAAGGTTTCTGTCCTCATTGCGGTCAGGCTCTCCCTCTCGGTGATGTTCAGCTCCTCAAACAGGAATCTCAGAGCCTGTTCAATTCTCGCAAGGCAGAGGATATGAAGGAACTCAACAATGAGTTTGCCAAACTCCAAAGCGCATACACCGAACTCAACAAAGAGTTGGATAAACTGAATGATGATCGTCAGACCACCACAAACCAACTCGTCAAGGCTCATCAGGCGCTCAAAGATGCCGAAAAGCATAAGGCAGAAGTTGATGCAGATGTTCCACGCACCTACGAGCAGATTCTTTCTGATAAGGAGGAATATCAGCAGGTAGTGAAAGAGATTGGTGAGTTGCAGACAGAACTCGACAAACCATCCGATAGCAACGAGGATAACGACAAGTTACTTCAAGCACTCGCTGAAGAGCGAAAGCCGCTTTCTGACAGATACGATGAAGTCCTCGAACTCCTCGCCTCAAAAGCATCTTACGACAATACAATGGCTCATATCGAAGCAGCACAGAAGGATAAAGCCATCTTTCAGGAGCAGCTTGATGATATTGATGATAAACTCAACATCACCAATGAGTTCTATCAGTTGTCTTGTAAGGCTCTCGAAGATAAGGTTAATCAGCACTTCCGTTTCGTAAAGTGGAGCCTTTTCCTCCCGAAACTCGATGGCGAGAAGAAACCTTATTGCGAATGTTATCACAATGGTGTTCCTTACAGCCGTCTCAATGGTGCCGCCAAGGTGAATGCCGGAATCGACATCGCGCGCACTATCGGGCAGTTCTATGATGTATCGGTTCCTGTTGTGCTCGATGAATGCGAAAGCGTTAACCATCCGCTCAGTACCGGCGGTCAGCAAATCCGTCTGGTAGTATCGAAGGATGATAAACTAAAGGTTGAGTATTTCGCTTTGGCCACAATGGATTGAAACGCATCATGCAAATCAAGACGAAGTTCGATATAGGTGATGCAGTCTATCTGCTCGACGGGTACAAAATCCGACGTGCAAACATCGTTGGCGTATTCTTTCAGCAGATAGGCGAGGCACCTTGCTCTATTCAGTATAAGTTCGCAGTTTTCCCTACAAGGAAAGAAAGCGAAGTGTTTAAAACAAAAGAAGAATTAATCAAACATATAAGTAAATAAAATTATGGCAGAAAATAATTTAATGTCTCTTAATCTATCTGCGGACATGATTAAGCCGATTGTAGAGAAGACGATACAGGCTCATGTTCTTTCGGCGCTCAATGGTTGGGAAGGTGTTGTTACCAATATGGTTAATGCTGTTCTCACGACAAAAGTCAATAGTGATGGAAAAATCTCTAGCTATAGTGGAGATAACAGATATAGCTGGATAGAAATAAACCTCAACAAACGTATTAAAGAACTCGTTGAAGGCGAAGTGAAGAAGCAGATAGATGAATCTGCTGAAGCTATAAGAGAGGCTGTAAGAAAGCAGATTACGTCAAAGGCAGGTTCTAATGCAGTCGCTAAGGCTGTTGTTGATGGTCTAATTGGAAGTTTTGAGAAAAGTTGGACTAGTAGAATTGATATTTCTTTTGAAAAGAAAGAAGATTAAATTTAATAATATAAAAATCATGGCAGAAACTTTAAAATTAGAAATGTTGGTTGACAAAGACCTTATCAAAGGTACTCTAGCGTTAGGAGGAGGCATGAAGGACGGAACGGATTCGAGCCGGATAAAGGAGTGGTTAGATAACCACGATAGCGTAGAGGTTGATCCAAAAGAACTTTTTCCGGAAAGTGGTGAAATCAACCTTGCTTTGGGAACAATAGCCTTGGCTGGTATCGCTAAGGTATTAATCAATCATAAAGAAGAGGAGAAGTAATCATGGCAGAAACAGCAGTAGCAAAAGCGCAGCCTTCTCAGAAGGCAGTAGCAGTTAAGAATTTTCAGGCGGTAATGAACAACAGTTATTACCAAAGTCTGTTACAGAGTTCACTTAAGGAGAACAAAGGTGCTTTCTGTACCTCACTCATGGAAATCTTTTCATCCGATGAAAAGTTGCTCCAGTGCAAACCGAATGATTTGATGGCTGAGGCTCTGAAAGCAGCATCCCTTCGCTTGCCTCTCAATAAGCAGCTAGGACAGGCGTATCTCCTTCCGTTCAAGAACAAAGGAGTAATGACTCCTACGCTCGTTATCGGTACGAAGGGTTATCTCCAGTTGGCTATGCGTACTGGCAAGTACGAGACAATCAACGCTGATGTCGTATACGAAGGTGAGTTTAATCATTACGACAAGGTTACAGGAAAGCTTGACCTTTCGGGCGCTCAGATTTCAAATACTCCAATCGGTTACTTCGCCTACTTCAAGAAGAAGGATGGTCTTACCAAACTTCTCTATATGACACTTGATGAGGTATGCCGCTACGCAAAGCAGTATAGTCCTACCGTTAAGTTCAGCGAAAAGGTTGATGCTGAGAAGCTGAAGGAAATGGCTCTCAAGCAGGCTGCCAACGGAAGTGGCGAAGGCGTAGGATGGTATTCCAACTTCGAAAGTATGGCCATTAAGACTGTTCTCAGAAGACTCCTGTCGAAGTGGGGAGAACTCTCTATCGAATCAAATGACATCACAAACCTTGATGAGGCTCCTTCTGCCATCGTTCAGCGTGATGAGGAGTTCGCCGAGGCAAAGAACGTTATTACAATCAGTAATGATACCGGTGAAGTCGTGAATGCAGAGGAAGTACATGATGAGCAGCCACAGGCTCAAAAGTTTAGTTTGAGTTAAAATAAAAATAAGTTTTATTATGAAAAAGTATATTGGAACAAAGGTTATTGACGCCACACCAGCGTGGCGAATTGATGGTAAAGTGTATCTTAAAGATGAACCTCAGCCTGATGCAAAGAAATCGTCATTCGAAGATGGCTACAAGGTTATCTATGAAGGCGGCTATGAAAGCTGGTCTCCAAAAGACGTATTTGAAAAAGCTTATCACGAAGTTGAAGTTATGAGCTTTGGTGGAGCTATCAACTGCTTAAAGGCAGGTATTGCTGTAAGACGCAAGGGTTGGAATGGTAAGGGCTTATTTGTCGTGAAGCAGATTCCTGCCCACATAGAGGCAGACATCATTCCTAAGATGCTGTCATTACCTCAGTCTGCTAAGAATATATTGATGAGCCGTGAGAATCCTCACATCGACTACACCAATCAGATGCTAATCATCAACCCAGATGGCAGAGCTGATTCTTGGGTGCCATCTTCTAGTGATGTATTTGCAGACGATTGGGAAGTTGTAAATGATGAGTTACTTCCATCATTGTCATGTGAGAGTCGTATTGAAGTAGAAAGTTATGAAACTGATAATAGTCAATAGCAATAGTCAAGGCAATAGCTACGTACTGGAGTCTAGTAATGGCCAGCAGCTCTGTATAGAGGCAGGTCGTCCGTTGCAGGAAGTAAAAAAAGTTGCAAACCTCAAAACATCAAAATGCGTGGGAGTGATTATTAGTCACTCCCACGGCGATCATGCAAAAAATGCCAAAGACTTTCTGAAAGCAGGAATCGATGCTTACTCTACCGAAGAGTTATCCGAGAAATGCAAGGGAGTAAAAGGCATGCTTAAAGAACAGACCTATCATCTTGGTGCTTTCAGTATCACCCCGATGAAGGTAGAACACGATGTGCCTTGTTTCTCTTTCCTCATTCATCATCCGGAAATGGGAACCATGATGTTCTTCACCGATTGCTACAATATGGAAAATGTAGTTCAAGGGTGCCGGTACTTCTTGGCAGAATGCAACTATGATGATTCTCTTCTGGAGAAAGCCGTAAACGAAGGCAAGACGATAGTCAGCCAAGCCGACCGCATCCGTCTTTCCCACATGAGTCTGGCTCATTCTATCGAGTATCTCAACGAATGCAAGGCAGCCAATACCGCCAAGCGCATCGTTCTCATTCATGGTTCAGCACGCCATCTTAACCCCGATGTTGCCGTAAACAAATTCCAGCAGGTCCTCGGTGTACCAACCGACTATGCTTGCAAGGGTTTAGTAATCAATCTAATGTAATTATAATAATATGAGTGTATACAATCCTAATGATCCTCGCGACTATCTGAGAATCGTGAAGGAAGTTCAGAAAGCCAAAGAATGTGGGTATAATATCGAACTAAAGAAGTTTCACCCCATTCAGACCGACAAGCAGTCTAGTTATCTTCACTTCATGATTAGCTATATCGCCCTAAAACTTGGGCAGACCTTCTACGAAACGCTTCGTGATATTCAGCGCAACGTTTGCAGCTACATCTTCTATACCGATGAGGTAGACAAGACAGGCAACCGCAAATACAAGCCTCTCACTTCCCTCAATACAGCAGAGGCTAGCAGCGTTATCCGAAACGTGATAGATTACGCAAATGTCCGCAGTATCATGATTCCGGAACCCGACGACCAAGTTGGTTTGCAATATTGCAAGCGAGAACTCGAGAACTCGGGTGCCGGTTGGGTATAAATCATCAAAATCATATAGCTTATGAAAACGTTAAAGGAAATCCATTCGGAGGCAAATAAATATTCGGAAAGCGAACCTCTTCAAGATGCTTTTGTAGCCGGTGCAAGATGGGCGCTTACGGGTAAGTATTACAAGCCTTCTGAGTTGTTCAACAATAATGCCGAAGTGGAGACGGTAGACTTGGAGGTTGAAGAATCTTCTGCTATCATCCAAACTGAGCCAGCTCCAACATTTGAGGAGTTTTGGGAAGCTTATTCTTATAAGAAAGGTAGGAAAAAGGCAGAAGAAAAGTGGAACAGACTAAAGCTAGCCGATAAATTAGCTTGCATGGCAGCCGTTCCTGCTTACGTAGCATCGACCCGCAAGCCGACCGATCCGATTGTACCTCATGCTAATATACCCTTCCGCGTGTATCCACTCACTTATCTGAATGGTGAAAGATGGGAAGACGAAATAGAAACACCTGTAAATTATGAACAACAACGAGCTGTCAATCTCGCAGCAAAGGCTGCAAGAATCCTTGGTTCCGATTATCAAGGATAAACCGAACTACGTTCGCCCAGCTTCCTTTACGAGTGCTATATGTAAAAGTACAACCACCTTGCTCAGTGTTCAGAAGCAAGGTGGCTTGCGCTCACTCGTCGGATGGGTAAAGGGCAGACTGATAGAACTCTTCACTTTTCTTGGAGTCTTCGATATAGTCACAGAGTTTCAGATACAAATGCTTGCAACAAGATTATGCGCAAAGTACTATTATTGGACTACAACAGAACTCGATTATGCCTTTATTAGGATAATGGAAGGTAAGTATGGAAAACTGTATCAGTATAAGCATAATTATGAAGACAAGTCTACTGCCACTACCATCAATCCACAAGATTTAATGGTAGCACTTGATTCATACGAAAAAGAACTTCTGCTTGAGCGTGGAAGGGTAGAGGACGAGCGCAGAAAAGAAGAAGAGCGATTGAAAGCGATAGAGGATGCAAAGAAGCCTCATGGCATAGAGGCATGGAGAAACTACTGCAAGTCGAAGGGTTTAGACCCCGATACGCATACATTACCATCCGTCAGCCTCCACGATGTCAATAAGGAACTGAATATTCAAAATCCTGGAAGAATGACAGATTTAAGATAAACAATTAAACAAAATGAAAGTTATGAATACAATTCAAACAGATGTTATCATAGTGCTATCTATCCTGTTGTTGGTAGCTATAGCAATCATCGTTGCAGACCGCATCAAATGCAAGTACTATTCTAGTAAAGGCAAGATGGTGGTCCTTCGCGTCAACAATCCCGATGTACGGAACCGCCTCAACTCAGAGGGCTTATCTCTCTGCCAGTGTGCTTACTACAACACCCACAAGTATCTCTACACCATCGAAGGTGATCATATCTGTGGCTTCACCGAAGAATGCACCCATCTGATAGAAGATGCCATCAAAAACCATCAAGAGGTAATTGATTGTGATATTGATGTCAGCAAGTTCGTGAACGAGGTCAAGAAGTTACAACAGGAGTATGAAACTAAAGAGAAGGAGTAAGTATGAAGAAAATTAAAAGTAAGACTGTTCGGGACTATGTCATGAACGATATGGTATGGAAGGTTGATATGCCAAGGCTATTGAAAGAGATAGCTGAGTGTTCTAAAAGCACTCCTTATCCTGTGACTTTTACGATTTTGGCACGCGTGCTTGGAATACTCACAGAAAGGGCTATTGAGATTAATGATCCTGCACTAAACATCATTATGATGAACCTTGGACTTTACGAAGGAGTGCATGATAAGAACGCAGGTGAGGTTATATCTAAACAACGCAAGTTGATTACCGATAAACAAAAATAGGAGAATTAGTTATGACAATCATTATTAAAGGTGAAAATGACTATGATTATGAGAGCATTCCACATTTGCGGCTCGCTGGTAATCCTCCTAGTGGCAAGGAAAGCCGTAGAGCTAGGAGAATGTTAGAACTTAGAAAAAGAAAGGGCAGATTATGATAGACGATAAGAAAATAGGAGAAGCTGCAAGACAACATGCGATGGGAGCTTTTGTTTCAGAATATTGGCAAGCTTGCTATAAAGAAGGTTTTGTGGATTGCGCTAAGTGGGCTATCAATGAGTTCTTGAAGGACTTGTGGCATCAAACAAATAAAGAGCCAGAAGGATATGATGAATGGATATTGCTGCACTATAGTGTAGTAATGATTGGATTGTGTTATGTAAGTGTTGGAAACCAGAGTGTTACAATCTACTCGGTTGGCTACCAACGAGGAACGTCTTATGCTTTTTGAGGAAATGTTTAAGTATGGAATTGCTTTCGATAAGCACGTCCATCATTTGATTGGAATGTTGGTTGGCGTATGAAGATTAGATTAGCAAAGAAGATAATGAAGCAAGTCTATAAAACCCGATATTGGGCTTATAGATTTGGTTATTACCATGGTAAGAAAGATTCCGGTAAAATAGCAGGAGATCATCGCCTTATAAAGGCAATTAAACTAACAAAAAGTAGCGTATGAAGCAAAGAATATTAGATATGTGTTGCGGATCTCGTATGTTTTATTTCGATAAGCAGGACCCACAGGTACTTTTTACAGACATAAGAGAATATCATGACACATTATGTGATGGACGCAAATTAGACGTACAGCCCGATATGATAGCCGATTGCACTAATTTGCCATTCGAAGATGAAACATTCAATATGGTTGTATTCGACCCTCCTCATCTGCTAAAAGTAGGACGGAACTCTTGGTTATGCAAGAAATATGGTAAGCTGCCCGAAAATTGGCAAGCATTCATCAACGATTCTATCCATGAGGGCATGAGGGTGCTGAAAACAAACGGAACACTCATTTTCAAGTGGAACGAGCAGCAGATAAAGGTTAGTGATGTGCTAAAGGCAATCACCGATTACAAACCTATATTCGGACACCGTACCACCATCAAGAACCAAACTATTTGGATGGCATTCATGAAATAAATAACCAACAATCCCCACCCAGCTATCACAGCCGAGTGGGGATTTCTTTTTGCAATGAAACAATCTACTTAAAACCTAATTAATACAACTAATTAAAACTAAAAAAAAGTAAAATCTATACCAATCTGTCTATATATTTATCTAAATCTTTTTCGTACCAAACTAGCTCGGTCCATCCTTTCCGCTTTTTACCCTTTGGCAGCCTGCCTTCTTTCACAAGCCGGTCAAAGGTAGCCCTGGAAACACGAACATATCTGCATGCCTCAGCCTTGCTGATAGGCTCGTCCTTGTTGGCGATGCGGTGCAGAAAATCTAACATGAAAGCATTTTGCTGTTTGTTAGTTAAGCATCTTCCGCTCTGAATCCGCTCATGAAATTCCATCAGGAGCGAATCAATCATCTGCAGTTCTTCGCTAATCTTCGCCATAAGCTAGCACTTTTTGTTTCTGTACCAGAGAGTAAACCCAATCGCGCAAGCCGCCAGTATGAACAGAAAGGCAATATAGCATCTGCCCAGCGACATCAGCCTTTGCTCGTTCTTCGTCAGTTGTCGCTCTATAGGATAAGGCACGGCGACAGAATCTGTCTTGATGATCGTGTCCGTCTTCACCTTATATATATTATGATACCGGTCCCGATAAACCACCTTGTTATGGAAAACCGTATCACCTTTCTGAAAAACATACACCGAATCCTTCATGTAGATACTATCCAACTTAGCAAAAGTATCAGTTCTGCATACGTATTCAGTTCTAACAGAAGGAACCTTGATATACTCCTTCGTCTTGCATCCGGTAAATGCCAATAGGATAATTCCAATCACCAAGCCGATGCAAGCCCATTTCCAAAACCTTATGTCATACCATTTCATAAGCTATATCTCTTTGTATTCAACTCTAGCGTCAAAGCAAGGGCACTCCTTGATTCTCTCCCAAGGATCCACCACGCCGTTATGGTTCTTGTCGGGCGAAATATCTCTGTGTCCTAAGATTTCGGCATCCGGATATTTCTTCTTCAGCTGAGTGAGCAGAGTGATAAGCGATTTCTTCTGCTCCTCAGTTCTGTTGTCTACCGCCTTTCCCTTCTTGTTGATGCCGCCAACATAAGCCACATTGATAGCCGTAGCATTATATCCCTTCACACCATTACTAACCATTTCTACCGGCAGCATCTGGTGAATCCCACCATCAGCAGTAATCACGTAATGATACCCTGGGTTGTTCCAGCCTTTGCGCTTAAACTCATCCCAAAGTTCCTTCACGCCCCATTTCTGAGAAGATGCAGTACAATGAACAAAAATTCTCTTAATCAGTCTCATTTCTTCTCCTCCTTTCCTTGCTCCTTCATAATCTCAGCAAAAGCCTTAGCAAGGTCTTCTTTATTCTCAAGAAGAATACTTACCGTCTTCTCCTGCTTCCGTATCTCAGCCTTCTGCCAGCTCTTTTCCCTTACGCTTACAAATTCACAGAACACGCAATATCCTGCCCATATCATAGAGAAGACAGGAAAGGGCAGTACCGTACAGGCTATCAGGTCTATGCAGACCGTTACCATGAAGGGAGAGAAGTATTTCCTCGCCTTGTCGCAAGTCTTCTTGAATCCTGTACTTGTCGTAGCCAGTCCGTTTTCTTTCGCTTTCTTGATGCCAAAGAACAGGTCCACGCCAATAGAAATGATAAGAGCACCCATGCAGATGGCAATAACCAATGCCGATCTGTACAGGTGCTCTTGTAAAAATGTATGTACTATCTCTGCCATATATCATTATTTATGATTAATGGCTACAAAGATAAAAGGCTTTTCAATAGCTTTTGCCGTGTTCCAACTTAGCTGTTCATGTACCACCAGATTTTATCTGTAGGGTGGTTTGTCGATTCGTCACAGAGAAAACTGATAGCCAGTTCCGAGATTCTTTTTCTTGTGGTATCTTTGTTCTTCGACCATTTGCCCACCACGTCTATATGGTCAGCATACATCTTATTCATCGTTACCGCAAAATCCCAGAAATTGTAGTCCGGTATGTTCCATGATAACCTTTCATAATCATCCTTCAACTCATCAAACCCGAAGTAAGGCGCATACTTCTTGTGAACATCATCATCAAAATAATAGATGTTGGCGATACAGGCTCTGCCCAGTTGCTCGTCAAAGTGATGCTTCCTTTCCATCCAGTAAAGCAGATTCCTCTGCACAATCCTCTCTTCTTCCTCTGTAAACCCGCACTCATCGTTTCTTAGCATCCCAAAGGCAGATTCTGCTATTCGATAGAGCGATTTTGATAAATCCATAAGCGTAAAGCATTAAAGTGAATATGATAAACACATGGTGCATCTCCAGCTGCTCGGGAGTGATGAGCCAGTGCTGATAATACAATCTGATAGCGTTGATACCAAAGAAATAAAAGAACGGAATGCGATAAATCCAGCAGTATCTGAAAAAGAAACTAACCGGAATCATGGATAAAGGCATATAGATATACGCCAGTATGTAAATCCAGATGATGCAGTTTCCGTTTAAATCGGTATCTATAACTGTTGGTCTAGGGATAGTGCCCATAGTCCCATACGCCGTACCAGTGACCTAACATCAATGGTATGGGTGCCCACTTTGCTAGAAGTTCATAGAACCTCCAAATCTTCCTACTCAATAAGCCTTCCATTACTAAGGCTTCCTCCTCTTTCGAGAGAGGCGATTCCTGTTTTATTCTCATTTTGTTACGATTTTATGGTTTAAACTTACCTTTTGCTAACTGTGTCTGAGATTTGCATCTCATTTTGTTGCAAAATTAAACTTTTTCTTTCGTAATGCCATGAAAACAAGCCTAATATTAAACTTATTTAAATCTTTATACACTTATTTGGTCATATTCTAAATAATATGTATATTTGCAACATCTTAATGCAGCATTTATATGGCAAGAGCAAATTACGAATTGATTGACAGACAGAGGGATGATCTGATGAAGGCGTATCGGGAGATAGCTCCTAATTGCCATTCCCAACAGGAGGCTTGGGAAAAGGTGGTCCATTCTCCTGCTCCGAGATACTATGTTTCTCCCAAAAGAGCTTGGGATATACTCCGCAGAATGGCAGTCGGCGACTTCTCTAAGGTGGATAGCATGAAGCCGATTCGACAGAAGTTATACTATACGCTGTTCAACAGGATGAACGAAATGACGCAGCGCAAGGAGTTCGTGGGCAAATCTTTATGGTTTATCTGCCAGTTCCTTGTTTCTGAGCCTGCCCCCGAGTTCTTTATCCAGCCAAGTAATCTCAAATTCATTTTCGCTTACTATAAGAAGTATGGAAAAAATTACAGAGAAATGGACCTTCGTAAGAAGAAACTTTCGAACAAAGCTGGTGCTTAGCATCATCTGCATCGTTCTTTGTACTTGGCATGTCGGTTTCTATCCCGGTTGCCCATGGCAGAATCATATCCTGTATAGCTTCTTCCATGTCAACGGCTTTCATCTTGCCGTAAACCTTCTGGTACTTTGGCAGATAAGAAACGATATAAAACCGGTCACTTCTCTGGCTGTTGCCTCTGTCGCTAGTCTGCTGCCCATGTATGTTAGTCAGCCTACAATGGGGCTTTCCGGTTTCCTATTCGCTTCCTTTGGTTTGATGTGGGGTAGGACAGGACGATGGAAAGAGGCATTAAAGAAAGCGATGCCGTTCATCCTGTTCACGATGATCCTGAGTAACGTGAACGGACTTCTGCATCTTTACTGCTTCGTATTAGGCTACATCGTAGCATATTGCATAAATAATATCAAAAACAGATAACACACATATAAAGAGAATCATGTTTTTAAAAATGTTTTTCATAACTCATTTTAAAGGCGACCACTCGTGATGAGCAGCCGCCTTTTTCATGTTATCATAAATTAGCGCGTATGAAAGAATTATCTCATTTTGTCTTCTCGTCTGCTTTGTACCTCTACTATACTGCCAGCAAAGGCATCAGCAGCCTTGAAGTTCTGTAGCGTATACTTGAAAGTAAAGTACTTCCAAGGCTTACCGCCTACGCTTGGCAGCTTGCACCAGTGCTTGCAATCGTTGCTTCCGTATATCTCCAGCCCAATCGTTCCTTCGTCCGAATCAAACAGATGCTTCACCGCTCTCAGCGATTTCAACGTCATGCTGCCGCCCAGCTTCAAAGGTCTGGTAGTAAATGAACCGCTATAGCTTTCCGTATCTTCGTTGATGTCCGGCTTTGCCGTGAGTGAATAAACATTTCCGTTAGTATCTTGTATCAGATTATCCGGATAATCATTCACTACCGCCTGTGCCTCTATTCCGCTATTCACCATTGAGAACGTCTTATCCACCATATTATATATGTATTGGTACGATTTCCCTTTGCTGAATATTCTCAATATGGAGTCTCTGTAATCGTAGGCGATAAAGCAGTCTTTCAGAAAATCTAAGAACTTGCCTTCCCCGAAGGTTGCAAAGTTTCTTGGTACCCTTCCCCTCATCTGTTCGCTCATACAGGCAACGCTTCCACCGCTTGCCGCCATCAGTCCTTTCTTTGAAGCAAAGAACACAAGCCTGTCCGTCGGTACCAGTGGCGAATCCGCATTACATACCTCTCTTGATATTGGATAGGCTCTGCTATAGAGTCCTTCTGAGTTAACCGACAAGCCGTAGATACCTTCGTCCGTAAATACCATCAATGGATATTGACCGAACTGACCTTGGCTTACAGCCTCCGTGTTGGCAATAATTCCGAGTATCTTTCCGGTTCCAACTGTATTATCTCCCGATGCCTCAAATACAAATGGGTTATTAACTACTGAGGTATATATGTTAGAGTTCAAATCTTCAAATCCTCCTATCTGTTTGTTTGCTATATCATTACCTGTAGCTAGCAAAGTTGGAGGCAAAGCAGCAAAACTATAACTTCCGTTTAACATAGGATGCATTTGCAGATTGATGTTGTAGTAGTATGTTTTACCCTCTTGGTACTTATTTACCATGATAAGCATCTCCTTTGCATTTGGATCAGGATAAAAGTACCAGTCGTTATAAGGCTGGTAGTCCTTATCTATCAGCAGAGCGTTAGACAATACCCAAGTGTCCATAGTTTGTGAAACTATATGCACATAGTATTTCACAAACCCATAAGCATTTGTTGGGCTTGTGTAACCAGCTCTGAATATAGTAAACCCTTTGAATGGGTATCTTTTTACTCCTATCAGATTTATTCTGTTGTTATAACTGAACAGTTTTGAAGATGTTAGATTAGTCCATCCGTAATAATCATCCACCTTTAGCTGCTCCTGCTCTTTCAAGTTTGATAGTCTCCCTTCCGGCATAATTCTTACATCAGAAACCGTTTCGTCATAAGCAGAAGCGTCATGCCAGATGTTATCCAGATATTCCGAATTAAGTTCTAACGAGAACAACTTGTAAAATTGAGTCTTTCCTAATAGTTCGTCTACAATCTTACGCTCTGTCTTATAAACAGGCTCTATCAGTTCTCGGGCTTGGTAAGTATGCCAATTGAATGTTATTTTTTTCTCAGAATAATGATCTGCTGCTACGTAATCATAATAAGTCTTTCCGTTTAGTTCACTTACGGTTTTGAAAGACCAGTCTGAATCTATCTCAAATGGAACAACATCGTCAGATGCAAATACCACGACCTCTTTGATTATATCCTTCCAATCATCTTTGTTAGGAAAGTCTATCTTAAAATTAAGGTGAGAATAATTCAATATGAGCATATATTGCCAGGAAGCATCACCATCCGTAGCAATTTTGTTTGAAGTGATTATCCAGTTCTTTTTGTCTGAATCATAAACACAGGGACCAAACTTGCAATTCTTCTTGGTTGAAGGGTAACATATAATTGGGTTTGAAATTCTAGCAAATGTTGTTCCGTCAAACATTCTCAATGCAGTACGAATAAAGAAGGGAAATGCAAAGAGATTTTTATTCTTTGTATATTCGATGGCTTCTGCAGCGTGCCCTTTAACTGCATTTTGAAAATTAGTATATTTCTCGGTGTCAGACTCATTCATAATATGATGATAATCAAGAGTGTATTTTGCTGCTCCGTCATGCGAATCCTTTACACCTGTGAAATTTCCGCTTTCGTCATAACACAAATATCCATAACCCTCTGTTTTCACTTCGCTTACAAATGTTCGCATTCTGCATACTGTTCTGTCCTTCTCCAGTTCTGTTTTTTCTTCTTCGTTGGTAAAGGCAAAACTAATATCTGGTATGGGCAGTTCCTTACCTAAGTCCTTATATGTATTACCTTTATACAAAATATAATGTATACCTTCTTCTGTAGCACAGACTAAAGTATTTCCTACATGCTTAATATCGAGTAGTTTTGAACCAAGTTCTATCGTTTGCGTCTTTCTATCTTCGCTTTGATTATCTTTGAAGTTAATATAGCATTTTAGCTTTGTTCCATTCTCTATATATGTTATAAGGTTCCTGTAGTCAGCCAGTTTGTGAACATAAACCAGCTTTCCTTCAAGAGGAACGCCACCTGTAATTTCCACCCCCTTCTGTACCGCCTTCATTTCTCCATCCTTAAAGATAAATCCGTCACTCTCCAGCAGTTCAGAATCATCTGAAAGCAAGTCGCTAGGCACATTCGTCATGCCCTTGCTAAAGCTCAAAGTTTGTCTTTCTAAGTTTCTTTCCATAATAATTCAACATTTAATATTGACTTAAATTTTCGCCGCCGTATGAACACCATCACCACCGCGGCTTCTTCTTTCCGCTTTCTTCCAGCTAGGCTTTTCCATGTCCGTAAGACTCACAAAGAGACCGATGCCGGTACTCATTACCACATCATCATGGTTTCCGTTACCCACGATGTTACCCAAGCTGCCATCATCATGTCGCTCATATATACGCAACTCATGATACATTTCCTTGTCTGGCTCCTCATACAGATTATCATCAATAAACTCTTCCAAGTTATCAATCACCTGCTGCTTCGTCAGCTTGTTGGTTTGGAAACCATACTTCGCCAGTACGTTATCTTCCACATTCTCCGAACTGCTCGTTCTCTGATACAGATTATCGTAGTAGTCTGCAATCTCCTGCAGAATGGTCAGAAAGTGATCACCTTCCGTGTTATTGTTCTTCTCTCTGTCGGCAGTATTACTCTCTATCACCAGTAGCGCATCATCATAATAGTGGGCTAGGGCAGCAGCCATCCATGCCAGCTTATCATGCCTGACATGTCCTCTGTATCTCGCTACCACCTTTGGCTTGCCCTTCACCGTAGGAATCATACCGAATCGGTCTATCACGGTCATAACGGTATAGTCCGATGTCGTACTCTTACCGCCAATATCCACGCTCACCAAGTATCTGTTCTCCACTTGCAGGCAGTTTGGAACAGCCCAAATCTTCAAGTCTCCCTCGCCATCGTCTCTCAGCTTCACCTTCGAGTTCGGAATGGTATTATCATCCTTCACGCTGATGTTCACCACGATGTCGGCAGTAAACTTAGGGTCTTGCTTATACAAAGCCTGCATGTCGTCTATAGAATAAGGATTGAATACCAGTCTACCAGAGTTTCTGAACGCATCTTCCTCATCAATAGGAGCCTCGGTAGCACATGCCGCATGGGTGGTAAACTTGTTTCTATAATTTCTGTACCATTCTATCGCCTCAAAACAAGCACCCTTCTGCCACATTCGCCAGAAGAACTTTCCTGTCTCACGATAACCCTTCGGACAGGTACTTCGGTCTCTGTTCTGCAAAAGCCACTTGGCAAATGCTCTTCTGTTCTCTACAGGAGTCATATCCTTCTCGATGAAGAAACAAGGAATAAAGAGGAACGAATAAGCATCATTATTCTTTGGGTCCATTGCCAACTGGCACTTGTCGTAGAAGAAACCAGAATTACCTCTACCGGTACTCTCGAATATCTCCACGTTGTCTTCCAATGGGTCGATACCACCGGATATAGAAGAAATCACACCCTCAGGATCATGCTCTGGTGTCTTCTTCCAATAGGCTACCTCCGAATAGTGGGCGCAGTGGAAGTTGCTACCACGCACAGAATCGAAGTTCTCGAAGGATGCTACCGTCAGCGTACTTCGTCTGATAGCCTTCACGCCATCCGTTACCTGGAAATCGTCGGGAGAATTTTCGTATGGCGAGAACTGAAGTTTTGCGCCCTGATGCCCAACAGTCCACCCCGGCTGCCGCTCCAAAGCCTTTCGGTACATCGCCTTAATCTTCTTGGCGGTATTCTTCTGTTGGGCAAGCACAATGGCATTCCAACCATCGCGCCTGTAGTCCTGAATCCATTTGATGTAAAGCTGTGATAGGGTAGAGCCGCCCCACTGACGTGCCTTCAGAATCACCACGAACACCGGTTTGTGGGCATTCCGCAGGTCTTCCATAATCTTTAGTAGTTTCCGTTGAGGATAGTTCAGCTTGAAAGGAATCATCTTACCGGTCTTCTTATCCTCAATCTTATCGGTCACGTATAGGGCAAACTCGGGGTCTTCCATGAACCTCACTCTACAGATGGCGAAGGTAAGCATTTGGAAATGCTGTGCATCATCCTTCTGGTGCATCACATAGTTGATGTAGTCTTTCAGGCTGCCCATCTTTCTCAGACCTCTGAACAGAACAGATTTGGCGGTCTTCTTCGGAACCCACATCTTAGGAATGAAGAAATCGGATAGTTCTATCTTCACACGATGCTCAAAGTTATAGCAACCTTCGCCCGTCATAGGGTCGTAGGGACCATAAATCTCATCGTATCGCTCCTGATTTTCCGCTACGAGATTATCTATTTCCTGTTCAGTTACTAGAGCCATCCGTTAAGTCGTTTAGTTCTTCAAAATCAGCATCCTGTATCTCGGGTGCTTTGCTTATATCCAGCACGTCTGCCTCGTCTTCGTCCTCTACGGTTGTCATACCGAGTGCCATAAGCTGTTTGAAGTCTGCATCTATTCCGTGGGTAACGCTTACTTCTGTCTGCTTTGGTATCATGTGCTTGGTAAGGTCTTTGTAGATGGTGACGTATGTCTTAGGATCATACTCTGCCAGTTGGTTCATACAATCCTCAAACTGCTCTTGGCTCCTTGCCAGCCAGTCACGTATATATTCCTTTTGGGCACTCTTTCTTGCAGGGAGAAGTTTCTTTACCTTCTCCTTCTTCTCCTTCTGTATCTCCCTTACAGACTTAAATCCATCCATTTCAAAATCTTCCATACGCTCGCTTTTTTATTATCCGAAGGGTTTCAGAGTATGAATCATGCTGCCCGGCTTGGTTGAGTTGGCGCAGTCTATGATGTCTATCTCCAGTTCGTCTAGCTGGTCTGACTGGTCTATCGTCAGAGGGTCCTTGCTCGTCAATGTGCGCATAAAATATTCGTATAGCGCACCGGTCACTATATAGTCGTGTATCAGCTTGACGAGTGCATCATATTTGGTATCATCCCAGTAGTCGGGAAATTTCAGCCATATCTCCTTCTCATCCCATTCTCTCAGGGCATTATCTCTTACCATTCCTTCTGGTTTCATTAAATAGGCAGACAGATTCGCTTCCACCTTATTAATATACTTATCAAACCATCGGTAGAAAAGTGGACGTTCCTGATCGTTCTCGCTTGTAGGAATGTCTTCACTTTGCGCATCCTTCATATTCCGTCTTGCGCGTCCTACCATGTTGGTATTTGAATCTATGTCATACCAGAGTTGGGTGGCATAGATAAAGATGTGTTTATCCCAATAGCCGTGCCCTGCTCTTCGTGGCTTCGGCAAGAAAGGATTTGGCTCGGGCTTCCATCCTCTCTCTCGGATAAAATGTGTTGGGTGTAATTTATTAAACTCTGGGTAGCTCATATCTTATTATTTAATATTACAAAACTCCTTCCTCCTCAGTTACGATGGCATCGCAAGTGAATTCCAGTTTGTCGCTATGTCTTGACCATAGCTTCACCTTGCAGAAACCGGTATTTACCGGTACTAGAGTAAAGGCTCGTCTATCCCTGCATCGGTGTATCTCTATGATACTTGGGTCTTCGCTTCTTGCCTCAATATCATCAATCGCTCCATCATTGAGCGAGTAGGATAGGGTAGCTTCCTCTCCCTTCTCTAGAGTTATCTCACCTTCCACGCCCTCACCATTCACCTTTGCGGTCAGCTCGGTTGGATAAGGAACGGTAGGGACCACCGGACCACTCATCACGAAGCACTTTCTGATGGCAATCTCGTCTGATGCAAGTGTAGCTTGGTATGGCTCCGCTTGTTTCAGGTTTGTTGTTTTCAGCCACCACTGGTATATCATGAAGTCTTCCACGTATCTTGCCGATAACCTAGCCAATGCGTCGGTCAGCGTTCCGTTATAACGTCTTGATACCGATAGGGTGAACTCCACTATATCATCCGTTCCGCTACCATAGTAAATGGCGTTGTCGCCAATAGTCTGAGGCGTTGGCACAAGATAGTCTACGAAGATGGTCTTCAATACTTCCAGGGCTGTATCAAAGTCGTGGGTCAGCGTTCTTTCGTGAACCTCATCGTCGCCGGCAGCCTCGTTAAAGCTTACTTTTGCTGCTTTTTCGTCTGCTGCAGTATCTATCTTTGCTTTCAGGTAGGTTGTCGACTTTACTGCCTCCATCACTACCGATTTGATAATTTGAAATTTTATGATCATAGCTTTTCCTTTTTAGTCAATGATTATTTCGCCTGTCATGTCTGCCAGACTCTTGTTGCTGCTTGCCGGTGGGGTCTTGTGATAAATCAGCTTGATGGCCGCTGCTATATGGTTCGCCATGTCCGCAGCATACTTCTGTGCCAGCTCTGCCTCGGTCATTCCCAATACCGCATTCGATACATAGGCTATTACATACCCCATGAAGTTGCCTTCAAATGGAACGGTAATACCGTCTTCTCCGTCTGCCCATCTGCTGTTATCAAACTTAATCACCATCGTATCTCCGTTCTTGTAATAGGTTACTTGTGGTGCCAGCTCTGCTACAAATGTTTCTGCCGCAGCGTTGATATACTGCTTCATGATACCTTTCTCTTCCGAAGATAGGGTGGTCTTGGCAAACATCGTATCGCCGTTCTTATCTTTCAGGCGTTTTCCGATGAGAGCGAAGTGTTTGCTCACCTCACTCATCACCTTCTCCATTTCTATCGTTATCTGTACTTCCATACCTTATGCTGCTCTGTTATATCCTAATGCACTCTGTGCTTGTGCTACCGCATTCTGGTCTGCACCCTGCACAATTCCGTTCTCTACCTGACCGCCGCCTTGCTGCATAGCCATTGCCTGTTGCTGCTGATACATCTGTTCAAGCTGAGCCTGCTGCTCCTGTACGCTGGCAAGCAACTTGTCTGCAAATGGTGCGTTGAGGTTCTGCAGATATTGGATGATGTTGATGCCGCCAATTTCAAGAAGCTTGTCAAGCGTATCGTTCTGCATCGTGTTGAAGGCTGCTGTAGCTGCTGCATTCTTGATGCTGATCTTGAAGTGAATATCTCTTGCCGAAAGTCGGTCGTACTTGTAAACCGCATTGAAGTTCCGGTCGTAAACCTTCCTTCCGTCTTCGTAGTACTGTTGGATAGTCATGCACTTCTTGGTTGCCAGCTTCTCTGTAAACACGTCCATGTCGGCAAGGATGGTATACAGAGACGTGGTTGCATTCTGACTTTCCTGTGCGTATCTGGCTGCCGATGTTCCTGCCGATGGAGTCTTACCCTGCAAAGCACCGCTCACGTTGGTAACCTCTCGAATCAGGTTCAGCTCTATCTGCAAGAGTTCATTCGTACCGATGTTCACGGCATTCGATGTAATAATCTCCGGTTTCACATTCGGTGTCTTCACCGATGGCTTGTAGAATATCCATCCGTCATACTCTACCGCCTCTTCCATAAACTGCTCTGGTGTTCTGCCGTTAAGCACATTTGTAGGAATCATCTTGAATCCCTTGAAACTGCTTCTGATAGCCATGTCGTTCATAACAATCAGTCGGTTGATGTATCGCTGTTGGTCTATGATGTTGGCAAGGAATGGATGAATCTCTCCGTTGATATACGGATAGAGTTTCATCGTGAAAGGATGGCTCTTATAGTCGTATGGAGTTTCGCCCTGGCAGAGGATAGTTCCGTCTGGCGCCATGTAGGTATAATACCAGTACTTACTGGAAGTATCTTTGCTGGTGATATACGCCCTATCTTCCTCCGGCACACCAGCCTCGTCATACTGCTCTTTACGCCTATTGTTTAAATCTATCAGCTTTTGTATCATAGCCGTATCATTACGGTCTACCCTAAAATAAGCATCATTCACATTTTGAGCAATAGGGTCAAAGCATTGTAGCATTGGTTTGGTTTCCGTGGTCCACACCTCAATCACTCTAGAGTAATGTCTTCCCTTGTTGGTATGGTCGAAAGAGAGATTATCCAACGCCTTCTCTTCGTTAAACTCATAGCCGTAGCTGTTATCGTCCGAAGGATAAATATCAAAGATGGCGTTCAGATCTTCTTCTGTAAGCCCATATTCCTGTTTGGCAAACTTCTGATACAAGTCTTCTCGGCTCACGTCATGCAGCACACCGATAAGGCTCACGTCGTTGTGTCGTGGGTCGCTGCCGCATTCAAAAAACATGTGGTCGGGTTCCATCGCGTCTGTCCATGAGTCGGGCATTTCAAGTTCCTTCGCCTCCCAACTCTCTCTGACAAACATCTGACCGCCCATAAGATAGTCCTTAATAGCGTGGTTCAGCACATCTTGCATGTACGTTGTCTGCCAGTTGCATTGCATCGTGGCACTCATCATGTCGCTCAGTTGTCGGGAGTCGCTGTCTCTTGCAAAGCAGACCGGTTCCGTTCCCTGCTTGGCATAAAGACCGGCAATAGATTCCAGAATGCTCACCATGATGTTGTTGCTCATAGGTGTCTGATTTCGCTTCTCCATATAGGTGCGCTCTGTCATTTCCTCCCAGTAGCCATGATGGTATACTCTGATGGTGTCGCTCCATTGGTCGCCCATACAGTAGCGCATCGTTCTCGCCCTCGTTTCTCGCACACCGCTCAGGTTATTCCAAGCATTTCTGCATCGGCTGAGTAACTCCTCGTCCTTGCCGTGTTCTTGTCTTCGCTTGCGAGCCTTAACCGAGTCATACTTGTTATGTTGAGGCATCACTTTGCTAAGTGTCAGTATTCTTGCCTTTACCATTTTCTTATACATTATTAATTATAGGCGCAAAAATAGACAAAATCATGACTTTCTTTGCCGTGTTCCAACCAACCACCAAGCGCAAGGTTGGAGCACGGCAAAACTTCTTCAAATTATTTGCATTTTTGCCGAAAAGTTTCAAACAGTATAGAGATATGACAAAAGAAGAATTAGCACAGATGAATGAGGAAGGTGGTGCTCAACAGGCTCCACCTGCTGAGGCTGCTACAGATGAAGCTCCTGTAGAGGACCGTCCTAATCGCAAGGCTTTCTCTGACCGGTTCAAGAAACGCCATGCTGACATCGACTTCGAAGACAAGGAAGCTCGATATGCCGCTATGAACGATGATGCTGATTTGCTCGGACAGTACGAGGAGAGCGGTAAGGCGTTGTCTAAGGTATTCGACAAACACAAGTGGCTCGCTGCTCTGGCGATGGATATGGAGAAAAATCCGGACGACAATCCGTTTGATGCGATGGCTCGCATGGGTATTGACGTTAAAACCTTGCTTGATGATCCTGAAGGCGGCAAGAAACTCGCTGAGATTCTTGCAAAACATAACGAGGACGTGGCTGAGCAGAATGAGGCTAGTGAGAAGGTTACTGCCAATATGCGCAAGTCACTTGAACGCCTGATGAAGCTCTATCCCGATGATGCGCAGGATATGTGGTCACAGATTTACGAGATTCACGACAAGGTAGAGAGTGGCGATATTTCAGATGATATTTGGAAGATGCTCCACAATGCCAACAACTACGATTCCGACATCAGTTCGGCGCGCGACGAGGCTGCTATGCAAGCCCGAAACGAAAAGATTCAGAATAAGGTCCGCTCTTCTAGCACGGAAGGCATTCCTCCTTCTCTTTCTAGTTCGGGCGCAGGAAATAAACCGGCAAAGAAACAGAAACGTGAAAGTTTCTTTGATGATATTAGAAGTAATTAATCCATAAATATATGTATAAAATGAAGAAAAATTGTTTTAAGAATTTTATGAGCGGTCAGTTCATCATGAAGATGATTCTGATGCTTGTTGCCGTAGTTACAGGTGGTGGTATGATGGCTGTAGCAGACCTTGTGGAGCCACAAATTGGTGACGAGGGTGTAAATCCTGCAAGTAAAGAGACTGTTGCCGAAAAAGAGCCAGTAGATCCTAAAGCTAACGACAGACTTAGTCCTGGTGGAAATAAAGATGGTCAAGACCTTACAGGCTCTCAGGCTTCTAGTACACAGCTTCGTGAGGGTGGTTTGCTTGATAAGGAGTGGGATAGTGAGATTGTTAAGTTCTATCCTTTCAAGACACCGCTTCTTTCTATTGTTCGCCGTATGGCAAAAACAGTAAATATTAAGAACTGGTCAATCTCGCATCAGCGTGTTGGTGGCGAAACTCTTGATGGACAGACTATTCAGAAAATTGAAACTGCTGACACCATCGAGATTAATTCAACGAACTTCTCTGGTTCTATTCGCCCATTCTATAAAGGCACTACTGTTTTTGCTTCTGGTGTTCCCGGTTATGCTGCTGGCTCACAGACCAAGACAGAGGGTACACTGATGCTTTATGTAATTGAGGCTAACGGTAAAAAAGCGGTTATGCAGGCTGTCAACGGAAAGCCGAAGGTTAGTGGAGACTCAAGAGACAATCTTGACAACATGACTTGCCCGGAAATCCCTGTTGGAACAACGTTCCTTGCTGGTGCATCTGCAGCTTCTGAGTCTCAGCTCACCATTACACCAGAAAACTTCCAGCCACGCGAGAAAGAAGTGTATGTTCAGAAGAAACTCTTGAACATCGTATTTACAGATGACTACGAGAAGGTAAAGAAGGAGCAGCCTATTACAGTTGCCGACTTGAAGACCGATGCTATCATCAAATATAACCTACGTGCAGAGCGTACTTATTTGCTTGGATGCAAGTCTCGTTTCAAGGCTGAGACCGGCGACGGACAGATTGAGGATGTTTATACCTCTGAGGGTATCATTAATCAGCTCACCAACACGTACTCCATCGGTGACACTTACACGCTTGGCGATATGATTGCTATTTCCAAACTCCAGTTCACAGAATTCTCTGAGAATGATCGTTGTTTCGCCTTCTGTGGTAAGAACGCCATAGAACGTTTGGAGAATATCAAGTTGGAGGGTAGCCATCAGAACGACTTCATTAATCACAACGAGTTCGACCTTACCTTCAAGCGATTCAAGGACACTTTCGGTTCTATTGATTTCGTTTGGACTCAGACTCTCGACCTCTTGGGTATGTCAGACTTCATGGTTATCTTTGACCCTAAGGCTTCTCGCCGATACGTCAAGATTGGCAAGAAGGAGCAGACCAATGATATGTCTAAGGGAGGTGGTGAGGTCCGTGACGCTAAGCGATGGATTCATCAGGAGGCAGATAGTGTTGCACTTCGTGGTTACAACTCAATCTTGGTTGGTCCTGCTGATAAGATTGCTAAGATTGCCACAGAGTCACTTAATGCCATCATTTCTGCTAAGGAACTTCCTAAGACTCCATCAAAAGGTATGAAGGTTGCGCTCACGCAAGACTACACCCTAAAGGGTTCTAATTCACCTACTGATGATGTCAAGTATGAGGCAGGTACAGTTTTGTACTATACTGGTACCGCTTGGACTCTCTACGCGGGTCAAGATACAGCGCAGTAAATTATCACAATAAACCATCGGTGGGCAGGTGCATCTTGCTCTGCCCACCATTTATAAAGAATAAATATGATTAAGACATATAAAGCACGAGTAAATCAAAATAGCATTAGCTATCTGCTTTCAGGTAAGCAGGGTAATCAGGTTCGCTATCCTTTCGCAAATGGTAATGTAATTATAAACAAATATCCTTCACTTACGCTGCGAAACCGATACTGTCAGGAACTTCTAGAGTCTAGCTTGCTTTTTGCCAACAATACTATTGTTCTCGACCATGAGGAAGAGGAGTACCCTGGTGAAAAGGCTAAACTCGAAGAAGAAAAGAATGCCGCATTAAAGTCTACCGTAGATGAGCCGGCAAAGAAGACTACAAAAAAGTCACAGAAAGAGGAGGTAACAGGCATCCGTACAGCGGAAGAAATTATTAATTACATAAACAACCGTTTTGACAAGGATTGCAGAACTCTTGAAACTGCTAAGAAGCATGCAGACAAGGCTGGTATTATTTTCCCTGATTACGGCAAGGAGTAATATATATAATAAGATGTAAATGAGTATAGAGGAAATCATAAAGGCAGTTCGTTGGTGCATAGACGAGGAATCCAACAACACATCGGAAATCACCGATGAGAAGGATGATTTGTATATGGACAACATCATCAAGTCGAAGATAAACGATGCGCTGCATTGGATTGCCATTACTGCTGCATCTTCGCCTGTTCTGTCCGATTCCAAGAGCATAGGCTCGACTTCCGACACTATCAAGGTGTCCGATTTTGATTCTAATCACAACATTGGTGTTATCACCATGCCTTCCAATATGGAGATTATTACCATCAATCGCATTCGTGGCGCTTCTTGGTATAAGGCAGTCACCCCAGTAGAGGATACCGATGATGAAGCTCTTATGATGTACGACGATACCGCCAATGGTACCATTGATCGCCCACAGGCTGCCATCATGCGAGAGAATCCAATCAAGATCCTCATGCAGCCCAAGACTTCAACGGCGGTCATTACCTATGTGGGCGTACCTAAGTCTGTGAGCACAGAAGCTTCCACAACAGATGTTTCCATTCCGGACAAACTAAAGAATGCCTTCATCTATTATATCGCCTTTCTGCTCCTCTCAGCCTACGATGACACCAAAGCTAGCCAGATGTACACCATCGCCCTGCAACAGCTAGGCGTAAATCAAACCTCAAAATAAAGACGATATGGAGAATGTAACAGCCACATACGATGCCAATGAACTTGCGTGGGTAACTCCAATCCTTACTCTTCGCCGTGATATTTTCCTAAGAATCACGCTCAGGGAAAAAGGAAAGGTGGTTATCCGTCAGTCAGATGATAAGGGAAATTTCCCTCGCGTCCCAATACGTCGCCACAAGGACACCCAGTCCTTCGAGTTCCGTATCTCGGTTATTCCCGATACCGTCCAAATTCAAATATTCACTTCTACAGAACCAAAAGAAATAAAATATGCCTACATTTAGACAAGATAATAAGTTAGGAGATTCCGCTCCTTTGATTAAAACTCCAGACATTGGAGACAAACAAGTTACGGAAAGTAAACTTGCCGATGGTTCAGTAACATCAAGCAAGTTGAGTACAGAGATAGCAAATATGTTATCTCTGCTTACTACACGTATATCTGCATTCAAGGTAGCAGATAATCTTTCTTCTTTGCCAATAGAAGAAAATACAATAGGCTGGCTCGTCGATAACCATCTTTATGTTTACGTTGGTAATGGCTCGACTCCAGAGTCAGGTATGTATCAAGATTGTGGTGAGTTGCGTGGTCCGCAAGGAATCCAAGGAGAGCAAGGCTTGCCTGGTCTAAACGGGAAGTCTGCTTATGATATTTGGACTGAGCAGCCTGGCAATGAAGATAAATCTGAAATCGATTTCTTGGAGTTCACCAGAGGAAGCAAAGGTGATAAGGGCGGTCAAGGTGAACGTGGCTATGATATTTCAAATATTGAACAGCTTGTTAAATCCACAGAGGATGGAGGAAAGAACATTATCCGTGTCACTCGTTCTGACGGATGGAGTAAAGTCTTTGAAATTCTCAATGGATCGAAAGGTTCAAAGGGTGATAAGGGAACATCTATTGTTAAGTTAGAGCAGACAAGAAAAACTACAGAATCTTCTGGTCTCAATACAATAGAGGCAACACTAGATGATGGTACTAAAGAGTCCTTCGAAATATACAATGGCGCAAAGGGAGAACTAGGCGACAAAGGAGAAAAAGGAGACAAAGGTGATCAAGGCGAAATCGGACCTCAGGGTAATAGTGGTATCGCCGATGCGAGCAACAAGACCCTAGTCAATGATGCTATAACTGGTGGAGAGACCGACTTTCTATCAGCCGAAGTAGGAAAGCTAGGCATTCTAACCTACGACTGCTCAAAAGGTGGAACCGTAACTCACGCAACGCTCCAAGATGCCATCAACTCTGTTCCTACCACATTTCAGAAGGTAGGTCTCACCATCACCTACAAATCAGGTAATACCATCTGTCGCTATACTTTAAAGGCAAATACATGGTCAGCAGACCCAGCAAACTGGTTTTCTGTAGAAGATAAACTCAGCGACTTATTAAGTACAATAGACAAAGAATCAGAGTTAGGAGTAACACAACATTTTGTAAAAGATGATTTTGCAACAAAAGCGGAAGTTAAGGAAACTAACTTTTTCCACCCTAATGATGTCGTTAAACTCATTTGTACTAACAAGTCTTCAAAAGACTCTTGGTTTTCTGTTGGCACATTTGGCACAGATGATTTTGAATCAGAAATTCAATCTAAGGCAATAAAAGCAGGAGAATCCCTTGTTATAGATAGAACTGAGCAATATTCAGGTAATGGATATTGGTGCAAATCTATTGGTAATGCAAAAGGAAAGTTTGAAGTATATCGTATAGACCCAAAAGTAACAGAGAATACTAAAGAACTTGCCAAGAAGATAAATAAGTCTGCTATTGTCCAAGAATCAGGCGAATCAGAGGACAAGGTGATGTCTCAGAAGGCGGTGAGTGACAAACTTAATAAAATAAATAATAACGGATTAAAAATAATCCTATCAAAGCAAGCCGATAGTGGAAGATTGGAATTTGATTATCCTTATTTAAAGGGTACAGAATTGTCTCTTGTTGTGACGAATTTAGGTTCTTCTGAAGGATATTTTACTATTGGCGCTATTGACGCTAATGGTGTTGACTCGGGAATAATAACACAAAAACTAGAAGCAGGACAAAGCTATACTGTTAATAGAAAAGAAATTTATTCAGGTAAAGGCTATTATTGTAATAGTGTAAACAATAAAGCATTTACTTACGAACTTATAGAGTTAAATGAGGTTTTCAGAACACTGCAAGCCAAGGTTGAATCTAGCGAAATAAGACCGAAGGTTTATGTCGGTTCAACAAGAAAATATACTAAGTTCACAGATGGGTTATCCAAGGCTGTGGAACTAGGCAACGCAGACTTATATGTTGATGCCGGTACTTATGATATTATTGCGGAGTTGACCATTGAAAAGATTGATTCAGACAGTATCGCAGGATATTATGGTCCTAAAATCGGAAGAGGTGTACGAATCTATTTCTCACAAGGTGCAAAAATTGTAGCAAATTATACTGGCACGCTTAATGCTAGTTTAGAAAGATTTTCTCCTTTGAATGCTATTGAAACTACAGATATAGGAGGAAGTGACTTTGAGATACATGGAGGAGAATTTGAATGTACTAACACAAGATATGTTGTCCATGATGAATGTAATGGGAAAGGCAGTTATAAACATCTATATGAAAATTGTAGAATGATTCTTGATAATAGAAACAAGACATATTTCAAACAATGTCAGTGCATTGGTGGGGGATTGGGCGAGTTTGCAGACATACAAATCATAGGTGGATATTATGAATCTAAGACTATTGATATAAGTAAACCTAATAAAGACCAAACTATTAGCTATCATAACCCTCAGCCAAATTTTGGAAGCAACTTCTGTAATTCTGTAATGATAAAGGATGCTTATTTTAAAGACGGAACTATAATTGTATCTCAATTAGGTGATAGTTTGAAGTATAGCAGATTTGTCGTAAATAATTGTTCTATGACAAAAGCACCTTATATTAATGGTGAAAACGATGCAGGAACTGGTAGATTTAGAATGCAATCATGGAACAATGACATTAGAAACTCATAAATTATACGTATGCAACTGATTGTTGCATACGTATAATTAGTCTTAATAAACATTAATATATTTTGTACGGGGGGGAATTCGTAACTTTGCAAATTATAAATTTAAAATAAGCGTAAATTATGAGAAGAATTTTACTATTTTTAATCAGTATGTTTTCTGTGTTTACATACGCACAAGACTATACTATTAAGACAAGTGGGCAAAATGAAGAGAATATTTCTGTAGATTTGCCAAAAGGAGCATATCTCCTTTCTGTTGCAACTTCAAGTGATGCTTATGGAGCATTCGACTTAAAGGACGCTTCGTTAAAATCACTCGCCAATGATTTGTGTGGAAATGATGCAAATGAGAGAAAGACTATTCCAATGAGAGTTTTCACGCCAAAGAGCACTTTTACAAAAAGAATTTATTTGTGTAATGATTGTACAACCATAAACGTAATTAACCCAAACGGAGTAAAGTTTTCACTTGTATTTGAGAAGATAGAAGGTAGTAAGGACTATGATTTGGTTGTCGCTGCTGATGGCAGTGGTCAGTTGACAGACTTGTATGATGCCATTAAATGGATTGGTGATAGCCGTAACAATCACAAGACCATATTTGTAAAGTCTGGAATTTACAATATGCCAGAGTTGAATTTCAATACAAATATTTATAGGGACTATAGAAACTTTAGCATCATTGGTGAAAGCAGGGAGTCTGTCATTATTCAAAATACCAATGGAAGATATTACCCAGCTAAATACGACAACGCACCATTGCAATTTAGCGGTAATTGTACTATTAAGAATGTATCAGTTAAATCCACTGATAAAGACGGGAAAGCGAAGGGTACTGCTTATTGCATGCATGCCGATTTTAGAGCCCATGGTGGTGATGTTTTTACCTTGGAGAACTGCGATTTTTATAACAACCATTACGCTGCTCTTGCCCTATGCCCAAATGCTGGTCAGACAATTAGGGTAATTAATTGCACTGCAAAGACAGAAGGAATAAACGATGTAGAGAGTACATGGCAAGGAGTCCTTATTTCCCATGATAATAACAATGGCGATGGTGAAGGTTTGGGTATAATAGAGATTTTAAGCAGTACATTGGAGAGCGATGGCAACAATATGGCTATAACATCTAATCAGAATCCAATTTTGCTTAGAATAAATGACACCGACAGATTCATTTACGGAGAAGGAAAAGACTTTTATACTTTCATTGGGAATATAACTATAGATAAGAATTATCAAACAGGAATCACTAACGTACAAAATAATAATTGTTTAGTGAATATAACTAATAGTTATATTGAAATTTCAGGACTTCCAGAAAATGAAACCGTCAACATTTACAATTTAGCAGGAAATAAAGTTCTATTTTCAAAATCAAATCATGACAAAGTTCTAGTAATAGGTATTGCTAATATTCCGTCTGGAGTTTATATAATTAAGTCACAAAGTTTATGTTGCAAATTTAAAAAGAAATTTTGAGCTCTAAGTCGCTGAGTTCATAAATAAAAACAAAGGGTGAGTCGTTTAAGCTCACCCTTTTCTTTTGCAGCAAGCCTGTACCAATCCACCAAGCAAGTAGCAAGCCTCCTCCCCATACATATTTATCAAGAACTGCTCGGAAATATGCTGAACCACATGCAGCATTTCGTGGCTGAGGCTGTTCATGTATTCAGCCTTTGAAGTAGCCCATCCTATAACAACCACCGTTTTTCTTATATCAACATTAGAATAGGTGATGCCTTTGTTGGGCTCACCTTTGAGCACGAGATTACAGGCATCTTCGAGAGGAATGCCAGCGCATCCCAAATCCCGAAGATGCCTTCTTACCTTCATGGCATCCTTAGAATGAACATCATACATCACATGTACCGTCCAGTCATACCTTTCCAAATATATCTCCTGCTCAGTCATTCAACGAATCAATAATCACCAACAATTAATCACTAAAGAATTTCTTCCCAAGGAATGCCCACGCCATTAAATGATGTGTCTGCATAGAATCGGTTGAAGATGAAACCGTCCTGCTGATCTTCATCATCTACGTAGTCTTTGATGAACTGGGCCATCTGCTTTTCTTCTGTTATAGACGAGCCGTAGAAATCAGCCAGACACATGTGTGCGATGTAAACCGCATCATAACCCACATTATTCTCCAGCACGATATTGTTCTTCTTCAGAATGTCCTCAATATCATCCTTGCTCATCATGCGGATTGGCTTACCGTTCTTCCGCATCTGCTTCACTGCCCACTCACACATTTTCTTATTAAAGTGCCAACCATTGTAGCGAAGGTAAGCCCTCATTTCTTCTGGCTGATAATCGTAGGCGTTCAAAGATTGTCTGTATTTTTTTTCCATAATCTTTATGATATTAAAAAGGTTTGGTAACGAAATCTGTTTCACTACCAAACCCCAAGTTAGTTAATACTCGTCGCCGTAGCTTCGATAATCACGTTCTCCACGGTCTCTGTCTTCACGTTGGCGCATGTCGTCGTACTCTTCATGCTCTCGCATACCACTTCTGCCTCCACGACCTCTGTAATCGGGCATGCGGTTGCGCTCGCCGTATCGGTCACGTCTGCCCTCACGCTTCATTTCGCCCAGGCAGTTCATCGCCTTATCCAAGTAGCGCAAGCCCTTCTCCACGTTCTCATACAAGCCATCAAACTTGTCTTCTGTAATCTCAACCATTATCATAATTCTAAGATTTTTAAAGTGAATAGATAGGAGATTACTTGTTTATCGCCTGTTGGAGCAATCCCATCATCTTGTCGAGCTTGCCCTCCATACCAGAAACCTTGCCTTCCAGCTTGCTGATCTTCTCAGTCTGTTCCCTCTCCTTGGCTATCTGGGGGTTGAGTTGCAATAGCATTCCCTCACAAGAATCAACGACTTTCTTGTGGTAATCTACGCTCTCCAGTATCGCCTTGGATTGTCTCAGCATCGTGTCGACCTCTGCACTCATGGCTTCCTTGTTGTCGCTCACCACAAGGTTCTTGTCGTTTGCTATCTGTCCGTTAGCAGGTAGCTGCTTGAAATCCACCTCCTCGTCGTTCAGCTTCACCTTCACATCAACCACAGTTTCCATAGGCTGAGGCGTGAAGCCATTGTTGAAGGTAGGGTATTTCGTCTGAGGGTTGCTGACTGAAACAACCTGACCAATCTGCAAGTTCGGGTTTTCGCCCTTATCTAGGACATAGAATAAAGAATTTGTTCTTAAACCTTGAAACATAATGTAATCTCCTATTATCTATTCTGTTTGTTAAACAATACCCGTCATCAGCTGAAGGGTGTTAGTGTCTCGCTCGAACCAGAGCTGAACCACTCCAGTTCCCGGCACGTCAGCAACCGTCAAAGCATCACCATTGAATTTGGTTACAGCTTGGGTTGCTCCGTTGGTCTCGAAAAGGATAGGCAGCGTACCAGTCGTTCCAGTCGGAATAGCCTGTTTCAGATTTACGAAAATCGTACCCCTATAGTTGGCATTCACGAAGGCGTGGTTTTTAAAGGTGAACACCACATTGGCAGTATTCACCACCACGCCTGTAGAAGCGATAGCCGCCGAACCGTTACGATTCACCCATGTATAAGGTCTTAACCATAACATAGCAGCCTCCTTTCTTTAACCCCAGAATCCTGCATTGTTGGCAGCATTCAAACCATACAAACCTGCCTGATAAGCCACGCAGTTAGGAACCGCAGTAAATGGGCTGTAAGGGGTGGTTACTGTCTCCGGCAGCTTGCACTTGATGCCAGCTACCTCATTCTGCAGACCTGCCAATACCGCATTAATTGGTGCTACCGCCTGACCAACAATCTGAGAAGTCATGGCAGAAGACTTAAAGGTACTGTTCTCCTCACGCAGAGAATCAATCTTGTTCTGCATTTCGCGCATCTCAGCCTGCTTCTGACCGTCAACGATGGTCTGAGTGCTTTCCTTGATAGCGTTATGCAAATCGCAAGTCTGGCGCTGGGTTTCGTAAGCTACGTTAGAGAAGCCACGCTCCTGACCTACAGCCACGTTGTTGATGGCATTCTGTAATGTACCAGTCTGCTGGCAGATAGCCAAACGATTCTCGCAGCAGCAGTTTGCAATCTGCTGAGCAATCTGCATGTTACCCTGCTGCAAAGCATTGATGGTCTGCATGCCACTCATACCTACCTGATTACCTACACTCTGAACCTGAGAAGTCAAAGCAGAAATGGCATTCTGAATCTGACCTTCGGTACAATTGAGCTGAGTAGCCAAATTGCTGAGCGCATTACGATTACCACCGATGGCATCCATCAAGAGGGCACGACCATTGTCGTTGTTAATCTCGTTAGCAAGACCGCCACGGCCATTATTGCCGAAGCCACCCCAGCCATTACCGCCCCAACCCATAAGGAAGAAGAGGAAGATAACCCACATGAACCAACCACCTTCACCGCCGAAGCCATTGTTGCCCTTCATGGCGAGAAGCACATTTGGATCTACACCCTGCTTCTGGAGCAGAGGAGCAAGAAGTCCAAGCATTCCGTTTGAACCTCCGTTTTGGTTTTCACCAAAGATGTATGTCTTAGATTCTGACATAATAAAATAGATTATTCGTTTCGTTCACTATTGAACTTGGTGCAAAGTTACGAAGAAGATGAGGCTCTGCCTAACTATGCTCAAAATAAAATTTCTGCCATTAAAGCCACTGTTCCTCAGCATTTTATGCTGAGTCACTCCCTGCTCATTTATTTAGTAAAAATCTAAACTGTAAAGAAAACCACCAGCAACCGATACAACCTATCAATATTTTCCGTACTTTTGCAGAAAATAACTTCATAGCGTATGGAAACAATTATTTCAATTATTGTATTTGCCGTGCTATTCATATTAGCCTGCCTGTCGTTATATCGTATATGTACGGTGGGTAAGACTAATAATAGCGCATTAGTTTCTAAGACAGATATGTATGATATGCGGTTTGCTCAAAAAATAAAAAGGCTACATGTACGTGTATTAGCATTATTAGTCTTCGGGATGATTCTTGTTGTTGTATACCATTTAATGCCAACTAGGTTAGGTGATTACGTTTACATAGAAAGGGATTTGGCTAATCACAAGCAAACCATACATTCAAATAGTTCATGCCCATTAATTAAAAAAGGATATAGTGTAAACGAAGTACACTACTATAAATATACGCCTTATGTTGATTGTTTCTGCTCTAGATGCTTTTATGAATCAGATGCGATAAAGCTAACAAAGGAAGAAAACAAAATGTCTCATACAAAGGCATTAGGATTATAACCAAAAGAGGAGTGAGCCAAGTGCCCACTCCTCATTTCATATTATTCCAGCCTATCCAGCTCATCAACCGCATCCATCATGATTCTGTCAATATTCTGGTTAGCGAAGTTGATGCTCTCGGTATCAGAAGACTTATCTCTGAGTTTCTTCCATCGCTTCATCTGCTTCTCTGCCAGCTCGATGATTCTAACCTTGGCAGCCTCCTTGGAGTTTTGGAAGTGATAATACTCACCTATATTCGTGATTCTCTTATCAATCGGAACGTTCTTCGATTTCAGGCGGTCCACGTTGGCCATGGTCTTTTCCATTTCGTCCTTGTAGTTATACCACTTGCTCTTCGTTCTCTGCAAACTGCTCTGCTCACTAGGCGTATAAAGAAGAGAGCGAAGGAAAGGAATGTCCTTGGTTTCCGTATCGCTTCCGTGCTTAACAACACCGATAGCACGCTCTGTAAAGGTAGCAGCGCCACCACCTATACCACCGATGTAGTGGTTCAGCATACTAGGATTCGTTACCATATCCAGGAAACTATTACCCAGCATATCTTCATTACCCTTGGCTACATCGTTGGTCTGTGCATTCACCCATTTATTCACAGCCATATATCCGTCAGGCACACCCTTGTAGGCTCTCTGCCAAGCAGGAGAATTTTCATTCCAGTCACCACGTCTTTCAATCGGTGCACCCTTCCAGTCGGTGTTTAACTCCCATTCCACGAAAGGAGATAGGGCAGAAGGAGAGATAGCCTTGATCGTCTCATTCAGTGGCTCCTTGCCAGCCGAAGAGTTACCGAGATAGTCCATCACCGGCACAAGCTGTGACATACAGCCCACGGCATCCAAGGCAGGATTCTTCTGTCCGCTTACGTTTGGCGAGAAGGTCAATCCAGCCGCCAAGTCACCCAAACCATAGAAGGCTCTCAACTCAATAGCAAGCGGAATAGTAACAAACTGGCCGCCGCCCTTGTAGATGCAGAGATTGTTCCTTCTCACGTAGTCAGGCAACTCACCGTATGGGTCCTTCACGCCCTTTCTGTCCTTCTCGTCCTCACTCGCAATCAGCACATTGTTACCAAGTGCAGCCAACACACCGAGGGCAAAAGGAATGGCAAGCATGTTGATAGAAGTACCCACAGGATGATTCTTCAAGTTCTTCACAAGCAGATTGGTACTCTGAATACCGGCATTGAAGAACATAGAACAATGTCTCAGATAGCTAGCCGTAAATCCGTAAGCCCATCTTGCAGCCGCCTTGCCGCCAGTCATTTCTCCGTTCTTGAAACTCTTGATGGCATCACCGCTTCCATGGCGGTTGAAGTTGGTAGATACTTCCTTCGCATCATAGACCGAACGGATGATAGAGCGGTTACTGTCTCGGCTCGCACAGTAGGTAGCAAATCGGGCGATATTCTCAGCCACCTCGTTGATGTTCGCCAGATTTCCGAAGAAGAAGTCACGAAGGGCAGCACCGCCCTTGTCAATCTTGCTTCTTTCGCTCTTCACATCTTTCTTGTACTTCTTGGTCCAATCCTGCATGTTCTTGATCTGAATCCAACCGGTTTCGCCGCCGTTCTCCATGAACTCCTTGAAATATCGCTGAACCTTGTCAGAAGTATCAAGTGTTCCGTTACGATACTTGGCAAACAAGCCCAAGCCAGTAGTTCCGCTCAAATCCTTGAAGCTGATATTTGAAGCACCCTTGTATAAGCCCAACTGCGCATAGTACTTCGCCCAGAGTGCACCATATCTTGCACCTTCCTTAGAAGTAACGTTGCTCGATGCAAACTCCGCATCACGCATGATGTTTCGCATCACGAACTCAGGGTTATAAGATGTACACAACTGCGCCATCATTCTTGAAATAGAACTCAATGGTTTCATGATACCATTGGCACCCGAGTTCTCCAGCAATCCATTCAACGCCTGCGCTGCTCTAGGATTTCCGTTGATAACAAAAGAATGGGTCCTTCCAGCAATCTTCACATCCACGATATGCTGCGATTTATTCTCCGCTCTTTGGAACTTATAGCCGATTCTTCCTCTTCGGTACACCTTTGTCGCCAACCCCTTTGATTCCAAATCCTTCATTTCCATATTGAAGTCTGCTACTATCTGATTTATTTCATCAGCCGTAGCGTCCTCGGGAATGTCTGGGTAACGCTCCACGGTGGTGTGAGTGATAGGGTCATCGGCGTACCAAACCCTAGTCTCCGTCACAAGATTATTGTTCGAGTTGTTTCTTACGAATCTTGCAAATGCCTGACGGATAGCGTTCATACCGCCATTCTTGATAGCTCTGTTACCCATCGCGCCAATCTGCGCCAGTACGTTAGTTTCACTCAGATACTTGTGTCCTCTCGCTCTCATGATCGTGCTTCCGATATAACTCTTCGGGTCTCCCTGCTCAGTAATGTAGCCATAAGTATCTTCTGCTGTAGCCTCATCATACTTTCTCAAAGGCACATACCAGTTGAACATATCAGACACGTGACCGTAAAGTTCTCTGCTGATAAGACCATTCTTATAGTCAGTATCAATAGAATACTGGGTGGCAGCCTTCACCTTATCCCAATAGTCCTTAACAGAACCCTTCTTGATACTCTCCATCTTTGCTTCTGAATCCATCACGCTCTGAATAGCCTCAGCATCATCGTAAGGATCAGAAGACTTAGCCACTTCCTGTATAGCGTGAATACCCGAATAGTCATGTTCGCCAGCATCAAACTTATTTTCACTATCCACGTATGTACGGATGAAATCGTCCATGCGCTCATAATAAGTCTTCAAGTCGATGTCTCCACGCTCCAATTTCTCGTCAAGGGTAGCTTTCTCGTTGTTCCAATCGAACTCCACAGTATCAGCTAGCTTCTTGGTCTTCTCGTTCATGCGCATATACTTCAAGGCATCACGCACATACAAGATGCGGTTTCGCTCCAAACCATGCTTGGTAATCATGTAGAGATTGAAGTTTCTAATCTTCTCATCGTCCTTCTTGCCATCGAAAGCATCCAGTACGCCGGCCATCGCCTTATCCAGAGGCTTCATCACATTGCGCTCAAACATCTGAGCCGCATCACTCATCGCACCCTGCATGGTATTCTGCAGTATATAAGGATTCTCCGAAGAAGCAATATCCTCAATCTTCTTGTCTGGCACAATCGCATTCATCAATTTCTTCAGCGAAAGCATATTGTCCATATAGCTCTCGGTGAACATATAGCCATGTTCGTCAAGCGAACGGTGGTATCTGTCAAGTGCCGTGCCGGCAGATGGGGTAGTACGGAAGTGAATCTCACCATCTGTAGCCTCATTCCACTCAGCCTTGGTAAGATTATCCATACTTCTAACCTTTCCGTCATTTCCGTAGAACATGCCATCGCGCGCGACAACAGCAGGCATACGCTCATGGTCGAGACGGTATTTCACCGCCTCGGCTCTCAGTTTCCAATAAGGATCATTCGGATTCTTCTGCAAGTTCTTGCTCAACCAGAGCAGATACTTCACATCTTTAGTATTAGGAGCAATACGATAACCGATTTCATGAAGGAAATCAGATACCTTATTCTTGATACCATTCCAGAAACCCGGTTCACCCTTGCCATCCTCGGCGAGTCGCGCGATACCTTCCTCAATGGCATCATAGATATTCAGAGGATTGAACTTTCTCTCCTCATCCACCAGCTTCTTTAAAGCCGCATTCTCAGGCTTATCCAAGTCATACCACACTTCACGAAGGAACTTATCGAATCGTTCATCGCCAAACAACTCTCTCATTCCCTTGTGTCCAACCACCTCATGCCAGATGGTCTTCTCGGCAGTATATCTGTCGTGGATATTAGGCATGTAAAGATGCACCTCGCCAGTCTTCTCGTCATACCATCCGGTAATCTTTCTGCCATCCTCAATAGCAGCCTTAGCTGCCTTGTTGTTGATTTCATCAACCGATGAAACCATGCTAACCTTTGCACCAGTTTTCTGAGCCACCTTTTCGATATGGCTCTCAACCGATGAAGTAGGATAGTTGCCATCACCATGGTCCGTGCGGAACTTAGTGCCGCCGTCTTTGCCCCATTCCTTGAAGGCGTCCTTTGTCATTTTCACGTTAACAAACTTAGCCTGAGGGAACTTCTGTTCCAGTTCAGCCATCTGTTGCAAGAACTTCTCCTTGGTTTCAGGAGCCTGTCTTCCCGATTCAACGGTAGTGATAGGAACGCCCAACTTAGCTAACTCTCTAACCTGATTAGGAGTAACCACATTCCAAGGGATAGCCAAGCCAGTGCCCTTTAACTGCTCAGCGATACTCTCTGCCACCTCTGAATCAGGAACCACTCTTACCGCCTTTCTCCAGCGGGACAACATCACCTGTCTCTGTCTGTCCTTAGGGAGCAAACTATTAACAGAACCAGAGTGCCAAGGCACAAGACCCACGGCATCCTTAGCACCTTCAGCGTGATAGCCGCTAGTCTTCTCACTCTCTGGAATCTCCCATTCCACAACCTTGATGTTGCCTCTAGCGTAAGCACCGGTAAACTGGTCGTTCATCATAGAAGTGGAAGTGTGCATATAAGGATTGTAGGCAGCAGGCACATCGCCCTCGCCAACACCCTTATTCTTGTCAGTCTTCACAAGTGTAAACTTGCCGTTCTTCACAAGGTCTGGTCGCTCGTCTGCGCCCATCCAAGCACCAATCTCGGTAGCATCGGTACGCTTTCCGTCAATGATAGCAGCCATAGGGGAGTAAAGCTTACCGTCCACCTCCTGCATACCGCTATACATTCTGAAAGTCTTCTCCTTGTTGAGGCGGTCCAGATCATCCTTGTCTGTAACCTTGTAGGCGAATCCATCCTGTTCAATTTCATTCATGGAAACATCATCAATGGTATCATTGAAATCATCCATGATGTCGTTGATAGCCTTATCCATCTTATCCTTCTCAGAAACCTCAAACAGTTTCTTGATGGCATCCTTCACTCTCTGCAAGATGGAACGGTCGCCCTTTCTCGCAAATTCATGTGCTGCATTCACAACTTTATCCCAGATAGACAGGTCCATGGCCTTTCTCTGTCTAGAATCAGCCATCTGAGCTGTCAGCTCGTAAGCATCAGACAGGCCGTAAGGCTCTTCTTTGAAGCGTTCCTTATCGTCCTTTACCTTGTCATAGATTTCGAGGATAGTCTTAACGCCCTCTATCTGCTTAGGAGTCAGCACGCCCTCAGCCTTACCTTTCTTGACGAGATTGATAGCACCCATCGTAGCCTCATGAATCATTTCATGCAACATAATAGTAGGTGCAGCGTAGTCTGGCGCCTTAGTCTTTGTCAGACCATCAATATACAAATCAATGTTTCTGTAGATGTCTGCTTCTCCTGATCTCTTATTCGGACTCTCGGCACTTACCTTGATGTTTACACCAAGACGCTTGTTTATATCGAGAACTTTCTGGAAGAGCTTAGCCTTTTCTTTATCTCGATTTGTTTCTTTAAAAATTCGTTCAACGGCTCCAAGTGTGAACGTTCCTCCTGGCTGCAATCCCCAAGTCTCTCTGAGATTCTTTGCTCTAGCGTCTCTATAGGCAAGTTCTCTGTCAGCGACGGCGAGAATGGTCTTATAATATTGGAGTAGATAAGAGCCTCTATTTCCCTTACTGTCCTGATTACCACCATTACGTCCTCCGGTGGACAATCCTGATAACTTTTCGACTTTTCTTTCATAATCATTCTTGTAATATTCTATAACGCTTCTGCCAAGATTGGAAAACTCCTCCACGGCATAGTCCGCATCATCAACAAGTCTAGACTTGTCTCTGTCTTCTGCATGTTCTACAATGTCTTCAATGGCAGAATCAAACTTCTTTTCAATCTGCGAAGATACATTTTTATCTACATCTTCAGGAATGATTCTACTATTCTTAACATCTTTTGTATCTGTTTTAGAATACTGCAAGCCTCGGTCCTCACGGAAGTGGGTGCCTTCATCCTCAGAAGTATTGCGCTCCTCCTGTACCTTCACGCCCAATTTTGACAGACGGTCCAGTACTGGCTTCAACTGCTCTGGCTTAAACTCAGCAAGCATATTGTTGCCTCTGGTCTCGAAGTTATTGCCATTAACCAGTTTCAGCAAATCTTCATCCATGAAGTACTTGCCGCCCTTCGCCTTGCTCTTCGGTACACGAAGCTCGTAGAAGTAGCCACGATTGTTGTCTATGCGCTTCACCTTCACTTCACCATCCGATGAAGTAACCTCGTCAATACCGCCGTGCCATGATGAAAGTTCAAACTTATCAGCCACGCTGTTAATAGGTGCATCTGTAGTCAAGCCCTTAGGGTCGAATCTATCTGGCATCAAGATACCTGTCTTCACCTCGCCAGTATCAGTAGTATATTTCACCAGCTGACCGCCCAAGCCCTGATCCTTACTGTCAACCAAAGCCTGCATCAGATTACCGGTAACGATATAGCCATTCTTGCGACTCTCATTGCTAGTCAGTCTATCCCAGTTATCAAAGTTTTGGTTCAATACTCTGAGATGGCTGTCTCCCATACCGGCAGCCTGCTTGGTCATGCGGTCGATAGAACCGATAATATCCACCTTGTTTTCACCAGAACCCACCTTGCCGGCAATAGGGAAAGTAATCTTTCTTCTGCCATCCAAGGTAGCGAAGGAAACGGAAGAGGCGTTAGGCGAGTAGTTATCAGTAATCTTGATGTCAATAAGTCTACCGTAACTGTTACCGAATCCGCTCAACTCGTTAGGGTTATTCATATCCGTAGGCAGAACGAAAGTCTGGTTTGTATCGAAGGTATCAAGCACACGCTCAAACATTTCAGCCTTGGCTTTCAGATTCTTCACCACATCGTTCAGCTTATCTTTCTCCTGCTTGTAGATGTTGTCATACTGATAGCCTGCCATCTTCTCTATCTGCTCATCGCTCATACCCGAATCTTTCTGACCCTTCTTAGCGTCCTTGGTATATTTCTCCTTCGCCTTGGTTGCAACCTTCACGGCACGCTCCTCATACTTCTGAGTCTCGTCCGCAATCTTCTGGTCAAAGTACTCCTTCACGGCAGCCTTCTTCTCGGTCTTGTATTCCTCCCAAGTCTTGCCGCCAGTCAAACCATCCTGCGAAGCCTTCACCTCAGAAGCCTTCATTGGTTTCTTCAAGATAGCCATGTTCACCTTTTCTATATAGGTATTGTCGGCAAAGGCATTATCGCCGCCTGGCTCTGCACCCTGCTTCCAAACTTCCTTGTGGAGAGTCTTAGCCTTCAAAGGAAGCTCGGTAATCTCAAGGTCATTCTCACCCATTTCGTTGAGTCGCTGAATCTCGTTTGCATAAAGCTCGCCAATCTCCTGCAACATCTTCTCCTGTTCTGAAACTCTCAGCAGAGCCATACGCCCAAGCAACTTGCTTGCATCGGCACCAGCTTCACCATCACCAACACCGCCACCGCTAGCAACAAGAGTTTGTGGGTCGATTCTGGACAAATCATCGCCATTACTCTTTTCCCATCCGAATGGATCAGCCATGCGAGCATAAAGGTCAAGATGCTCTGCCATATACTCACGAACTACCTTATCACCATATTTATTGGTAATATCGGCAACTTCCATTTCGTTGAACTTACTCTTCTGAGAAGAAGTTGTGTTGGCATCAAGTGACTTCAACTTAGCCTTAAACATCATCAGCAGTCGCTGCTCGGCAGGGATAAGGGAAACCACATATTCGTATGCACCTCTAGCCACCTGACCTGTTCGGTCGATACGTCCACGCATCTGAACCTCATCGTTAACGTCAAGCTGCTGCTGCGCCACAATCATCACACGCTTCTTCTGGTCCTTATACTTGCTCGAAGCATGAAGGGAAATACCGGTTGCTGCACTCTTGTTGAGGATAAGCGCATCAATCTTGCCATCATTAAAGTCGCGCGCGAGTTTCTTCTTGTCTGTATCAGCACGCTTTACCTTGGTAACAGTTCCGTTGTCGTTATAAACAAACTCGGTCTGTCTGCCGGTCAGCTCGCCAACCTTATAGCCAGCCTTCTGCAGCTCGTTCTTGATAACATCAATAGGGGAGAGTGAAAGACCGGTACTTGTCTGCTCAATCTTCTTCTCCAGTTCGTGATAAGCCTCAACTGCCTCATCGCCCAAATCAGAAAGCTTGATGTAGCCGCTTTCGCTATTATCCTTAGCATCCTTCTGGGTATAGCGAAGTGTACCCTCCAGACCCTTCTTCAAAGATGTTCCTAAGTCTGGTGCGTCCATTTCCTCGCCAAGCGCAAGATTGCCAGTCTGCGATTCATTGGTATTGTTCAACGCAATCACAGGCTTCATGCCCTGCTTCAAGTAGTCGATGGCACGTTCTGCAGCAGACTTTGCTTTCAGGGAGAGAAGTACCTGCTGAACGGTATTGAATGCTTTGCTTGCAAATGGCTGATTCTTGATTCCCAGGGCAGCCGTACCCTTCTTGATTCCCATGGTAGACTGAATGGCAGCCAGCTCATCATTACGCTCATCCACATAGCTTGAAACATATTTCTTTTGGAAATTGATAATATCATTAAACAATCCGATAATACTATCATACTGTTCTCGCTGCTCCTGCACTCGCTCAGGATCATCAATCGCCTTCCAGTCGATGGTTACGCCAGTCATATCTCGTTCACGGCGAATCATCTGACCGCATTGTGTTAAGGTCTGGCTCATAATCTCCTGCAAGGTTGCACCACCACGCTTCACCGCATCAATCAAATCGGATGATTTCATACCGCCCTCGTTCATAGCAGTACGCAAAGCGTAGATAGGCATGTTGTCTGGTCTCTTGGCAAAGGTTGCAGAGAAGAAGGTAACGTTCTTTGCCTTTTGAATAATGTGTTGGAAATAGTTGCCCTGACCGCTATTGCCACCAGCCGTGTGGCTTTCGTCAAGGATAAGATAGGCGTTGCCCATCAGTTTTTCAATAGCATCACGTCTTTTCTGTCCGCTCAGAGCAGCAGCACCGAAAGATTTACCCTTCGCAAGCTTTCTCTCCTTGCGGTTGCCGTCCTCGTCAAACTCATACACACCATTGCTTACTTGGCTATAGGTAGTCAATACATAGTCATATTCGTCTGGCAGTTTTCCGTTCTTTTCAATGTAATCAAGCACTCGCTTCACATCGCTCTTCGATGGCAAAGCAAATACTACATTTCCGTCCGAGTCGGTAATGGCAGCTTCCTTGGCACTACCGAATACAAATGGTCTTAGTTCTGGGCTTCCAATATCCACCAAGTCACGGTAAACATCGCTCAGCAATCCTGCTGTCTTGGTGAAATATACAGGAACCTGACCCTGTTTCTTGGCGTATCTGATAAGCGAAGCAGCCTGTCTTCCCTTACCGATACCAGTCATATCGCCGATGATAAAGGCGTTGCCCTTCTTTGCCTGCTGCAAGGCAAGGGCTACAGAGTCAACCTGCTCTGCAGCAAGATGAGAATACAAATCTTCCTTATCATTATAGCCCAGCTCGTCAACAAGGAACTGGTCGGCATCGCCCAGCTTTTCAAGATTCTTGTTTACCGCCTCCTGCTGATCGGCAGGCATAACAGCTTTCAGAGTGAATGGATTTCCACTCTTAGGGGTATAGGTAACTTTCTCGGTGCTTAGTCCACGTACGGATTTGTCCACCCGCTGTAATTGTCCCCGTGGTCCGCTTCCGCTCCCGGCGCTGGCAGATTCATCAGTACTTGGCTGAGCGTCATTCCGTCCAGTTCCTTCTGATCCATTTCCTCGCTGCTCATTGGTTCCAGTGGTTGGTTCTTTGCTTGGAGAAGGCTCTGCCCCTGTTCCGTCTGCTCTACTATCTCCATCAGAAAGTCCTCCATCTTGTCTTGGCTCGGTTCCTCGTTGATTTTCCAAGTCATCATGGGTTCCTGATACGGAAGTGGAGTCAAATAGGTCAGGCTCTCGCTTACCATCTGGTTCGCTTCCTCCTCGTTCTCCTGCTCGTACTCTCTCTTTAGGAGTACCAGCAGCGCCTTGTTTATCAAGTTCTGGTTGAGCACTTCTTGTTTCTCCTCCGATGGAAGAATCCATCCGTTCACCTCGTAGTATATCATCTTCAATTCGTTTATAAAGTTCGTCATAATCTTTCACGGCTTCCGCTCTAGCCTTATCCTTTACTGGTGGAAAGGCATTTTCATTCAAGCGTCTTCCGTTTATTAATATAATACGTGTAGGGTAGCTGGTTCCCTGCTTTGCATACAGACCACCATCCACATTAATCACGTCCTCCACATTATAGTGGCTATAGAGATAACCAAGGAAAGCCTTATCTTTCGGATTCAGACTTCCGTTCTTGGCGTATTCCGTCTTGCCGCCGATGATGATGGCAGCACGACCATCGTCCTTCATGCTCTCCAAGGCATTGATAGCCATCTGTCCTTCAAGAGAAGAAATCTTGTAGCCGTCATACTCCTTAGGGGTAGCACTACCGAATGGTGGATTTGTCACCACCACGTCAACGTCCTTGTCTGCAAAAGGCTGAGTTCCGTCCTGACTGGTCACGTTCTTGAAGCCCTGTCTTCTCAGGTTCGCCAATCGCTGGGCATCAATATCGTTCACATGTACCTTATCCATTGGCAAGCCGATGGTAAGCATACCGTTGCCGGCACTTGGCTCAAGAGCACTCTCAATCACCTTACCGTTACCCTTCACATACATATCCGCAAGGAAAGCATAAGGGGCAGGGGTAGAGTACTGCTGCTTCATCACTCGCTCTGAATCACGCTGGTTGAGACTAGGCTGGTTCTCATAGAGTGTCTTGATGCGTTCAAACTTTACAGCATCGTTGGTCGATTCAGAAGAAGCGATACCTCTTGCTCGCTTAACAATAGCAGTTTCAGCAAGCTCCTGAAGGTCTGTATCCTTAATACCCTTCAAACCAACTCTCTCAGCTATCTTTCTCAGCTCAACAATACCGTTAAACTTATTCTTGAAGGCCAACTGCAGGTTCACGGAATCAATAAACTTCTTCTCAGCCATTTTTCTCTCCTCGGCAGTCTTGGATTCACCCACCAGATTCTCCTGATGCTTAGGCGAAGTCTTCTCGTAGTAGTCAGCCCAATCCTTCAAGCTCATGCGCTGCTCACCATCACGATAGCGGATATTCATCATCTGCTCATAGATGGCATCCACGTCTTCCTTTTTGAAAATCTTGGCAGCAGGAGCAAACTCCTTACGCATTTCCTTCACCACGTCTTCAAGATTGTGCATACCTCTCTTGATTCTCAGATAAGCATTCTCTGCCATGGCGCTCACCAGCTTAGGCAATACTTCCAGCTGTCTAGAGTTAAGACCAACAAACGAAGCAGAAATTTCATCCTTGCCGGCATTCTTGAGCATATCCCAAAGGTCATTAACCTTCTTGTTGGAAGCTGCTACTGCTGCATCGTCAGCCTTCTGCTGAGGCTTCTTCTCTGTCTCAGCCTTAGTTTTCTTCTCCTTTCCAAAAGCTTCTGCTGCATTCTTGATTCCCTCCATAGGGTCAGCAGATGGTTCCGTTTTAGGAGCCTCAACCTTTGGTTCAGTCTTCTGCCCTCTAGTCTTGGCAAAGATGCTTTCATAGATAGCACGATGCAAATCATCCGTCACCTCACCATTAAGATAATCAAGAGCCATATCCTTGGACAAATCGTCCACGTCTGCCTTCATAATCTCCTCCTCAGTCAGAGGATGCTCCTTTTTGAACTCTGCTGCAGCCGCTGCAATCGGATCAAAAGTAGGGTCTGGGTTCTCTTCTTTAGGAAGGAGTGGGAGAGGCTTTTCTTTTACCTTACCGTCAACATATTCGACAACCTCATTCAAGTCACCAAACTTCTTGCCATCATACTCATAGTATGAGCCGGTGTATTCTCCCTTCTCGTTTGGCTCATCAACCTTGATAACCTCCTTGTCTCCATCAATCAGAATCTTCTGCTTCATGATAGGACCGTTCTCAGATGGAGTTTCGGTTTCCTCGTCAGTAACCTTAATACGACTTTCAAGTTCTTTGTTTACTAAGTCGTTTGGTTCTTCTACTCTTGGTCGTTCTGGTTCTGTTCCTGCTTCTGCTGGTTCATTTCCTCCTGATGCTTCCTGTTGAGGTTCTTCAACGCCTGAAACATCATTGCCTCCTTCAATTTCTGAATGTCCTGTGCCATAATCTTGCCATTTTTTAAAGTCCAAAAATTCTTTCACTAACTCTTCCTTGGTAGGAGCAGCCTCAAAGATACTGCCCTCGCCAGTATTTCTAGCCTTAGCGATGCGATTGTATTCGTCAAGCAAATCTCTGAAATCAGAAACCTTGCCCTCCAAGGCTAAAGCCATCATCTGAGAGATAGAAGAGTAACGCTTAGCCGCATCCTCACCATACAAATCCGATGTCCTCAGCAACGTGTCAACCTTATTGCCGCCCTGTCTTGCCTCATAGAGCAACTGGATAGCCTGATCAATCTCATCACGAAGAGAGAACTCGCCCAGTTTCATGTTGTCCATTACCGAGCGGATAGCGTTGATAGCCTTATTCTTCACCGTAGAGTCGATGCCCAGCATTCTGATAGTCTCAGGCTTGAAGATAGAACCCAAAAGAAGGTTCTTCACATACTCCCTTCCTTGTGCAGAAAGTCGTTCAGGACTATCCATCATCTGTGCCACCTCGTTCTGTCCGATGATGCCTTTATCTACTAACGTCTTCACCAAGTCATTTATTGCCTTGGAATTGTTAAAGAAAGCATCAAGAGAACCATTTCCCTCAATCTCGGCGACAATCGCGCCTACCTCGTCAGAAGTCAAGGTCTTAGCCTTGGCAACCGCCTGTTCGGTATTACTCTGAGTCTTCTTTTCGTTTCGGTTGAACTTAGCGAAGGTTGCTGCATCGTATGGCAATCTCTCATCGGTCACCAATACAAGGCGTGGGTGCTCGATTCCGCTCTGCTCAATCTGCTCTCTGGTAAAGCCGAAGTTCTCTGCATTCTCCAGAAGGTCGTTGATGTATTCTCCGTCCGTGCCTTCCTTTGCCGCCTTCTGTCCTGCCATGGTTCTACCGTTTCCATCATAAACGATACCCTCGTCAGATACCACTGGCACCTGCTCGATAGCCATACCATTATACTTTCGGGCAATCTGGTCCGTATTCTGCTGAGCCGCCTTGTCGTGCTCATAGTCACGGTCATTCACGGTTCTGCCCTCAGCATCGGTAGGGAATCCCTCAGATTTCTTATAGTCATTATTCACATCATGAGAAGGAGTAAGACTTTCAGCCGGCACAATCTCATAGTGTCCCTTAATCTTGGTTTCTCCGTCAGGCAGCATTCGCGTGCGCTTGTTGCCTACAAGTCTAGGTGCATTCACAAACTTCTTTGCAGCCACGCTGCCAGCCTCATGTGCGCCCTCAGTCTGTTCAGTCTTACCCACGGTCTCAGCCACCTTCTTGGCAGTCATAGCCTTCTTGATATTCTGAGCGTGCTCCAGCTGCTGCTTGGCAGCCTCAACGGTTTTAGTCTTCAAAGCCTCCTGCTCCATGATGTCGTTAGGCTCGGCGGTATAGTCCACCTTCATCTTCTCGGCATCCTTCAGAGCATTCTCAGCTTTCTTAATCTGTCCGTCCACCACCTTCTCAGCATTCTCCCCGAAATCCTCAGTAAGAATCTCCGCACTCTGCTCTGGAGTCATTTTCTCATAGTCAGGCGTAGGTCTTCCCTTGCTGTCCTTTACCATAGGAACATCGGAACCGTCTGCAAATTTTCGGGTTTGCTGAGGCTGCTCTTGTGGTGCTAAGTTCTCATTTGTGGTATTATCTTCGCCCGATGTGGTATCAACTTTTGTTAAAGTGGTATTATCTTTTGTTAAATCACCCTCTTTTGTGGTATTATCTTGTGGTGCCTCTTGCTCCTTTGGCTGAGGCTTTGCAGCATCCAACATAGCCTGCTCCTGTGCTGCCTGATTGTAAGGCTCAGAGTTCTTCATCTGTAATCTCTGACGATATTCTGCAGCAAACTGGTCGATAGGCTGGTTTTGAACCAGAGTAACCTCATCTGCCTTCACATAAACCAATTCCTTGGTATTAGGGTCCAGGCAGACAAGCATATCGCCGCTTCCTTCCTTGGCTCTACCTGTAGTCTGGTCGAAGGCAACATCACCCGAACCAACAAGAAGTGTTCTTCCGCTGCTGTCTTGCACGTACAAAGCCTGCTCGCCATTCATCGGCTGACCGTTCAAGGTTCCGTGATAGCTCCAATCGGAAATAAAGCTCTTCACGTTTTCCTCTATAGCATCAGCAGTAGCCTGCTGCATACCCTGCACTCTAGCGTTCGCATTAATATATTGGGCAAGTGGGGTTAGCTCTTCTTGGGTCAATCCATTCTGAATGAGTGCATCGTAAATCTGTGCCGGTGTCAAGCCCTGCTGGTGCAATTTCTCAAAGGTTTGCTTGAACACATCGTTGCTATCCATCGCTGCATCAAGGGCTTGCTCTGCGTTTCGAAGGTTGCGCAATTCATCAACTACCACGTCGCTATCCGGATTGTCCGTTCCCAGACTATGCTCCTCGGCAACCGTCTTACCTTGGCTTGCAGACTGGTCTGCGTGTGGCTTTCCGCTAGGAAAAAGTCTGTTTTCAAGCTCGCTCTTCACATAATAGAAGATTTTGTTCTCCTGGTCGGTGCGCTTCATCGGGTCTTTGCGCATGATGTAGTCAATATCAACCGTCATGTTTCCCTTGTCGTTGATCATCTTCTTCCAGGTGTCAATAAGACCATCAACAACGTCTGCGGATTCTACTTTAAGATCGCCATACGAACCGTAAACGTCCACATACTTCTCCCAGTCAAGATAGAGCGCACTCTTCGGGTTGCGCAAGTCATTAATCAGCTGGGCGTTTATCGGGTCTGTAACATCCTTGCTTGTGTCATAGCCGTTATTACGGAGGAAGCCAAGTGCCAGACTGGTAACATTTCCGTCCTCATCAGTCAGCTGCATATCCTTCATCTTGGAATAGCCAATCAGCGACATCATATCGTCGTTATCACGATAAAGCTTCTGCTTGTAAAGGATAGCTCTGCGTTCATCGGCATTCTTATAAGAGGTACGTGTAAGCAGCGTTCCGTTCTTGGTGTATTCAAGAATCTGTTTGTTCTTCACGTCGTTCACGCTGCGGTAGCTTTTGCCTCTTGTCGTGTTAAACAGTCCCATGGCAGCATTCACCTTCTCTTTGGTGCTCTGAGAAACGTCTGGGTCGTTCATAAAATCCGTGTATGCCGTTTTGTATTTCGGATCTCTTGGAGCTGTCTTCGATGCACGGTCCACCTTCACGAAAGCATCCATCAGATTCTTACCCGATGCAGAAGAAATCAGCTCATTCTTCTCGTCAGCAGTCAGACGAATATCCACGGCGATAGGGGAGCCGTTGGCATTCCTGCCAATCACAAAATGAGGGTTGGTATTATGTGCAAGATTATACAAAGCATTTCCGATATGAGCGTAATTCTTAGGCTCTCCTGCCTTGAAAGCGCCTACCATCACCACATCTTCCAACCATGTGCCAAAGGAAATGTCCTTATCGCCTGTGATGTTGTCTGCCACCATCATGGTTCCAGCCTCAACGCCAAGACCTGCTGCAGTAGCACCAAACTTCTGTGTGCCATGCAGCCATTTCTCGCTTGTGCTCTTCTCCAAGCCAGTGATACCGAACTTTGATACCCAAGGAGCCATGATAGCACCCGATACTCCGAACATCGCACCAGTGGTAGCACCATGCCCGAATCCTTCCAATGCTGCATGACCCAATGCCGACAACGAAGTATCGTCACCGGTAGATGCCTGTCCCAGAGCTGCGGTAATGCTGGAGTAACCACCCAGATTGAGCGCACTCTTCGCCGTCCCTTCCACCAAGCCAGAAGCAATCTTCTGTGCCATCGTCATGTTTGCAGCCTTGAATGCCAACTGCTGTGCAGTCAGTTTAGTTCCCATCTTCACAACTCCAGCCTTGGCGAGACCTTTCATCAGGACCTGCTTTCCCAAATCCACTGTCATATTGGATGCGCTTCCAGTCATACCGAGAATAGGGGAGTCCATCGCCATGTTCGCCGCCGTTGAAACGAAACGTGCGCCCATGCCAGACTTATATCCTTCGTTAGCCTTGTAGCCATTAACGGTAGGCATTTCCTCTAGACTGTCTGCAATAGCCATCGCCTCCTGCTCTCTGGCAATCTGCTCTCTCGACTTATCCTGCCCGGCAGACAAGGTTCCCAAGATGGAATCGCTGAGTTTTCTCACCACATATTCCGTGGCACTCTGAGGCAGAATCTCCTCAATATTCTTAACACCGAGTATATTCTGGGCACGCTGCATCATATGAGGAGTAACATACTTGTCAACGTACTCCTCCACGCCCATGTTCAGCTTGTCGGCACTCTGCATGATGTGCTCCTGCAATCCCTTCTGAGAGTATATTTCCTGCAACTTGGAACTGAGGGTGTCGGCAAGTACATTCTGGCGGTTCTTGATCCTGTTATCCTGCAAATCCTTCCACGCCTTGTTTCTCAGATAGGCATCATTGCCAGCTTTCTGCAAATCCTGCTGATACTGAGACCAAGACAAATCATCAGCCTCCTTCATTGAAGGAGCAACAAGAGCATCAATCTCAGGCGCAATAGTACCATATTTGCCGTCATTCATCGTAAATTTATTGCCTTCAACCTCATACTGGGCGAGATTCCTAGCATCGTCCTCTCTCTGCTGCTTGGCTCTAGCCTGTCTAGCCTCAGGAGTAGAAAGCTGCTGCATCGTCTCGTTGAAATTCTTGGCAGTAGGAATTATTCTGCTTCTGCTGATAGGGGTAGCTCTCGGCTGCTCCTGACGTGCTGACTGCTCTTGTGCTCTTTGCATGCGTGCGCGCGCATTACTAGCCTGAGCCTGCTGCAATGGGTTCATCTGGTCATTACGCATGTGCATCAACTTCCAGTTCTGCATGTAGTCTGTACCAGAAGTAGTTGCCGTTCTAGGCTGCTGAGTCTTCTGCTGCCTTGGCTTCCGATACTGAGCTGCCACTTCCTGCGCTCTCTGCTTCATCGTCAGCTTCCTGACAGGCTGAACTGGCTTCTGCTGCTGAGGCTTCGGATTTACTGCGTGAAGTCCGAGTCGCTGTGCAAACTCCTCATACGAATTACTGGAAACAGCACCATCAGCGTGAAGCGCATCATAGAGCTGCTTTCTGTTATGATAGCCTTGCTTGCCAGGCGCATATACGAACTGTCTGAAATGTTCTCTAGTTCCCGATACTGCGCCATCTGCTTTCAAGGCGTTATAAAGTTGGTCAAATTTATCTCCAGCCATATATTATATATTAATGTTTATAATCCAAGTTTCTTTGTATTCTTATAGCCGTTCTTCGACTTGCCGGTAGGCTTCGGTCTGTTTCTCGCATTCCTAGCCGCATTCTGCGAAGCTGCTGCCTGACTGGTAACAGATGCACCCTTTCTTCTTGTGGTGGTCGTTACCTCTGCGCCAGTCTTCGGATTGATGGTCTTTGTACTGGTAGAAGTAGATGTCTCGCCCTGCGGAAGCTTGCCGTATTCACGGTAGTACTCCTGTTCCCACATGGTCTTGTTAGGCTGATAGCGCATCTTGCCGTTCTTATCCTCAAACCAGTACTTGGCACCCGAGCCGCTACCGCTCCTGCCTGACCGTCCACCGCCGCCACGCCCCTTATGGGTTGCGTTGTACTGCTGAATAGCCAGACGCTGCCGAGCCTGCTCATCCTTCACCTTGTCACGCCCCTTCTTATACTCGAAGTCACGCTTATCCTTATCCTTCTTATACTGGTCAGCTGCAGCATCCTTTCCCTTTCGGTACTCAAACTTATCCTTGGCAAGCTGATTACCCTCACCACGAAGCCCCATAAGATACTCCTTATAAACCCTGTCAGCTCTTGCAGCCGCACTCTTAAGGTCGAGATTTGCCTGCTTATAGGCAGCATCAGCATCAAGTGCCGCCTGCTTCTGTCTCTGAGCCTTTCGGTTCTGATAACCCTGTTCCATCATGGCAGTAGGGTCGTTGAACACCTGCAGAGGCGCACCCTTCGAAGTATTGATGATATTTCCCATGTGGCGAATAGCATCAGCAAAGGCAGCGATATTCTCACGGTTGGTAGTGATTCGGCGGTCATATTCGTCAGGAGTCTCACCCTCACGCATTCCCGGTCTGCTCTTAGGAATAATCTTGCCGAGCCAACTGAAAAAGCCGCCATCCCTCTGCTTAGGGTCAGCCTCAAACTCTGGAACCTGCTGTTCCTGCGGCATCTGAAAGCCGCTCAGAGCAGTAGAAAGCGTATCATAGCGAGGTGTTCCGTCAGCATTCCAACCAGTAGAAGGCTGCGGCATTCCCTCAAAATTACTCTGAGGCTGGGGAGTATTCTCTGCTGCATCGCCCATATAAGGAGTCTGTACTGGTCCCAAGGCAGGGTTAGCATTACCGTTGCCCTGCGGAACGAATTCTTCCTGCTTAGGCATCTGGGTGAAGTCTGTAATAGGTGCTGCGCCAGTCTGAACAGGCTGAGCCTCAAACTTACCGGTAGCACCGCCCCCATTCCCGAAGAAGTTAACCCCCGCGGCACCGCCATTTACCCCCGCGGCTCCTCCGTTGCCTCCATTCATCACCTGATCATAATCGGGATATTTCGCCCTCATCAGGTCATGCACAGCCTCAGGATAGCCGCCGATAGTTACCGGCTTCTTCCTAGGCTGCTGCGTATTCTGATTATTTACTCCTGCCATAAGTGTTGCATATTCTTAAATAAGTCTCTAACATCTTCACAAAATAGCCTAACCGTAACCTTTAAGCTTGGAGAAATATCTTTCTGGTTTGTAACTTCTCCATAAGAATTGTCATCTTTGATAGGAGAAAGTTTCTTCTCCTCTTCCTTGCTAAGCTCAGGCAACTGAGGGTTGAATCTGTAGCCATTCGCTAAGCGACGATATTCTTTGAAGTTTTCTGAGTCGATAGCTCTTTCTTCAACAATAACCTTTGCCATCTTTTGGATCATCTTCTCAGCAGCAATACCAAGACCAAGCACGTTCATATTCAAAAGAACAACAATCATCGTAATCAGGCAGCAAGTCTCAAAGTGCAATACTTTGTCCTCGCCACCAATTCGCTTTATAAAACTCTGAAATCTATTCATAATCTTTATATTTAACTTCATTAACACTTCCCGAAAATTTAAGGGTGGGGAAAATCGGAAAACCGAAATCCAGAAAAGGGGGTGGGGGGGGCAGAATTTCTTTATTTGTATTATCCTACTATAATTTGCAACGGTGGTCGAAGGGGGTGGGGGTCTTGGGGTCGCCTGTTGTGCCTCGTCCACCTTGCCTGTCGCTCATCCGCTCCACCTTCTAGCTGCTACCCAATCCCCGAAAAGCCAACCGCCTTCTTCAAGCGGTATTGGTTTTTCTCCTCGGGAGACATCATGCTCTCAGCCAAGTGGTCGCTTGCAGCAGAATGAGCGGTTCGGTCTTGTTGTGTTACAATTGTGTTATCAATTTGCTTTTCATTTGAGCCTAAAGCGTTGGTTTTCACTCCTTTAGCACCTTCGAGTTCTGACCCCAATTGGTTCACACCGAAATTGAACATGGCATTTGACGCATTTTGAGCCGCATCGCTAGTGGCTTGCGCCTTCTGCTGCTCGATTTGCTGACGTTCTCTAGACAACTGCTGAGTGTTCTGAAGATGAGCATCCTCCACATGCTGCTTGCGAGCCGTGTCCTGTGCCGCTACGTTGGCTATCGTGTCGCCCATAGCCTTGTTAGCTGCCTCCTTCGCCATCGCCACGCTTGCAGCAGTTCCACCGCCAACGGCAGCAGCACCATCAGCCTTGCGAACATACTCGTCCTGTACTTCCTTCGCCCTTCTCATGAGGTTTTGACCCGCTTTCGTGTCTAGGTAGTCCGTGTTGTAGTTCTTGTCGTACCAAGCCTTCTCTGCGTTCGTTCTGTACGTGTTCTCGGCTGCTGCCCTTCTAGCTGCCTTCTTCGCCTTGTTAGCGCCAAAGAGAGAGGATCCAACGCCAAGCGCCAAGGATGCAGCACCTAAGACCCATTCTTTCTTATCCCCGAGTACAGGGCAAGAGGTCAAATGCTTTGGGATTTTTGATAATATTTCCGTCATAATTGCAATTATTTGATGTTTCGAGGGCAAATATATAATATTTGAAGTTCCATTTTGCCGTGTTCCAACCTCGTTCAAAATCGCCCAAAATCCCACCAATTTCTTTCTCGGGGCGCAACTCACCCCTTTTCCTCCTCCAACTTCGCCCTCTAGAAGTCTCATTTTGTAAACATACGTGATTATTGTAAAGAAAAGACAAGTTATTAATTATAAGCAAATTAGTTTCAATTACTCCCAAGGGAGAATAAAAGCAAGATGTAAAGAAAGTTCTTATTTCATAAAGGAAGTTTCTTTGCAAATAAAAAAGGGGTTTTGCATTAATAGGTACGCACGCACGCAAGGAGTTCGTTAGCAAACTTTAACTAGGCGTATTCAGCCTTCTTGAATAGTTTTCACCCACAATCAACGCTAAAGTCGCTCATTTCTGCCGATTTTTGCGATTTTCGGGCAGTTGGTCGGGATTTTTCCCAAATTCGTGAGTTTTGAGCCGTTTAAGAGCCATTTGCAAGCAGATTAGAGCCGATTTTGTGGGTTTTTCGTAGATTTCATGGTTTTGTGCAAGATAATGCGCTCATCTAGAATTAAGGCTTTTAGAAGATGATTTAGGCGGTTTTTATTTTCCTAGTTGGAGAAATATTTTTTCCTAGTTAGGGAAATTGTTTTCTCTCCCTGTACTCTCTCTGTTCTCTCTCTTGTGTGTGTTCCTACCTTATGGGTGAGAGTGAAGAATCCTCGGGGGAGATAAGGGGGCAGCGCCCCCACGGGCGCAAGCGCCCTCCCCATGCCCTGTGGGGCTGACGCCCTCACCACAAGCCTTGCAGCCACTTGCCGAAGGTGTACACCGAATACAGGCAGCACACCACGATGAGCAGTTGCAAGAGCCACTCAGCATACTTCACGGATGGTTTCTTATGTTCCTCCACCTTCCCGAATACATTAAAGAGATAGGCTATACAAACGAGTGAGACTGCACCGAAGGCGAGCCACATGATAATTTGAATTATAATCATTTCGCTATAATCCTTAGTTCATCAACTTGCTTGAAGAACTCATCGAGCGTGTCTGCCGTGTAGTGGATGCCCTTGTAGCGGATAAAGCTAGCAAAGCCTTCTTTGCTATCCTCCTCGAAGAGTTCAGACACCTTGCAGCCGATTATCTCTGCCATTTGTTCAAGCCTATCAATACCAAACTTTTTGCGAGCCAACATTTGGCTAAGTGATATAGGCTCAATGCCCATACCTTTAGCCAAATCTTTTTGCTGCATCCCATGTGCTTTTAAGCACTCTTTTATTCTCAATTGTACCATAATTCTATTTTTTGCGGCAAAGATAATAAAAATATAGCATATAACAATAACTATTACTTATTTTAACGCACAAATATAGTACAAAAACCATCTTGAAGTGCAAAGTTATGTTTAAATGCTATACTTTTGTGTAAAATATCGTTAATAAACATAACCAAATTTGGAGAGTATAGCATAAATGCATATCTTTGTACCCGAAATCAAGTTGGTTTGATTTCTCAAGCGTAGCAATGGCACATTTAGAGATTTTGGCTAGTAACGAACGCTATACAAATAGGTTAAGTAGGCAAAACACTGAGGATGATACAGGCAAAACACCGAGGACATCGTACACCGAGTTAGTTGCAACTCTCAAAGCAACAAGACAAAGAAGTCTCAAACACTCATCACGCAAGATGTAAAAACGCTAGTCGTGTTAGACTAGAGAAACATCGAAACACGTCAACCAACGGACGTTAAACGAATGGAGTTAGGTCACATGTAACTTGTGAACGTTGGGCGCAAACGTACACCTGCACTTTGTATGTATAACATTTTAACAACAACGACAATGGAAACAACAAAGATGTGTTTATTAGAATTGACTAAGGCTGATGCTATGGTATTAGCCAACGTAATTAGAAGAACTGCAAACGAGAATCCATTTCATTGGAAGGAAAGCAGCGTTGAGAAGACAAGAGACCTGTACGATAACGTACTCACTCAGTTGTACGACTAAAATATTAAAGACTATGGCAAAGTTAGCAGATTATTACATTTGTGACCTTCTATATACCGAAGAAGGTTACGTAATTTTAGACGAAGACGAGGTTCACCCTAACACATATGAAGACAATGATGAGTACATCAAAGAGTTTTGGGGAGAATATCCGTTTATCGGGAAGTTCCCTGTAATGTACAGAGGTAAACTTGTTGATGTGCTTGTGTTCAAAGATTTCGAACAATACTTTGGAGTGTTCAAAGATGAAGGCAAGTGCATGAAGGACTACATAGTAGTGAAAGACTATGTATGCGAACCCGACAGAAAACCCGAAGTTGTCGCACAATTCGACACAAGAGAAAAGGCAGAAGAGTACTCCTTAGAGCATGAAGGTTTATATTGGGTATATGAAATGAGCAAGGAATGGTAAGTAACAATGTGGGGAGATAAGGGGGCAGCGCCCCCACGGGGCTAACGCCCCTCCCCACGCCTAACAGACAAAAGATTATGGCAAAGGAAGTTCATGTAATACTGAAGGGCGACTGCTATTCTATGAATACATATTGCAGCACCCTCAAAGAGTTTTTGGAAATGAGACACCTCAAGAGAAGTGATGTTTCCGATTGGTGGAAAGAGTAACGAACAATTAAATACAAGAGACAATGGAGAAGACAATAACACTTACAAGCGATGAGATTTCAAGCATCACTCTCGCTATATACGATAAGGTAATGAACCTTTCACAAGCAGTTCTTATTTGCGGTGCGGAACTCACACCGAACGCACAAAAGAGAATCGAGAACTTAAAGGCAATTGCCTTTAAATTGAATGGTATAGAACATTAAAAGATAGGAGATTAGAATATGGCAGTAAAAAGAGACTACAAGGAAGTGTGCAACGCATTTGACAACTTGCGCCAAGCATTAGGCGATAGCGGAATGTTAGATAGCCTGTATCAGTTTATCGGCACAAATGAGTTAGCCGATTATGTTGAACTTATCGCAAAGGACGAAGATATTTATTTAAGCTATGATGGCGAAGTAGATGAAACCCGACCTTATGACGATGAGGACGAAGAGGAAGAGGAGGAAGAAGAATAACTAACTAGGTGGGGAGCAATCCCAACCACAATACTACAAGATTATGAGAAAGAACAAAACTTACGAGCAGCAGAAGAAGTTCTATGACGAGAACAACGCCTATGAGAGTTTAGGGGCATTATTCTTCGAATGGCTTACTTGCGGTTATATGACCGCAAAGCAGATGCAAGATGTGTACAGAGAAGGAACAAAGGAATGCAAGGAGTACATCTTTGAAGACTTGTTTCACCTTGTAGGACACAAAACCTTCTATCAGTTCGTTAGAATCTTCAACTTTGGCAAGAAGTAACATGGAGCGGTCAGCGAATAGAGGAGCACATCTAGTTCAAGTCTAGAGACCGCACAAAGTATAACAATTAAAAGAAAGGAAATTGATATGAAAGTACATCACGTAGCGCATTACGAGTATGGCAGCAGACCGCACTCGGAAATGAGAGAAAAGGAGTTTCCTACACGTTGGGAGGCAGAGAAGTTTTGTGAGGAGTGGAGAAAAGAACATTGGTATTTTGGCGGTGCAGCATGGGTAGAAAGCAATATGGAGCCGAGACCTATAACCGCTAACGATGTTCTCGCAGCCGCAGTAATCAAAAAGATTTTAAGATATTAAGGAGGGTTAAGTTATGGACATCACAATTTATGTATTAATCTTCTTAGTCGGCAGTCTTACAGGCTACAGACTGAGAGCAGCAAAAGACATGGAGGACGAGTAACATGAAGAAGAACAAGTTAGAACTTACAGACAAGGAGTATGACGCACTTAGGGCGTTACTCTATCAAACAACAACATCAGCCTACGCAAAGGCAGTTGGTTGCGCAGTCTTCATGGCAGCACATTTGGAGTTGTTTCCGGAGACATACAAGACATTACAAGAGATAAACAAGAAATTAAATCCGTAAAGATATGAAAAAGAGAATTAAGATAGCTTTGGTAGCGGCAACGATAGTTGCCCTACCTCTTATGGGAGCCGGAATGCAGCAGAGCAAGAGCGAGGAGAAATCTTTGCTTGTAGACTTCATCGAGTATTGCAAGACATGTGAGAACCTTAGGCAAGTTGATCCTAACAAGGACTACACCCAAGCAACTCTCCATGAGCTGAAGAACGCAGCACGTTTCTATGAGGAACAGGAGAACTTTGCCGACTGCACAGATTATCAGCAGCAAGCAAAGATAGACGAGATTATCGGCAGAACTTATGCCGCTAGAATGAATAACAATAACAAATTTAAAGAATAAGATATGAATCCGAAATTAGTAAAACAAGCAGTTGCTTTCGCAGCTGAGTTTAGCGAACAGAATAACGAACGTATTGTTGTTCTTATTAACGGACAAAACGAAACAACTGCGGTACGACCATACCTCGGCCATAATTTCATCTATGAACAATTTTTAAATGCCCTCATCATAAATTTTAGTGATGGCAAGAAATTTATAGATATTGATAGTATTAATTCAATTCATTGTTACAAACAAAAATAATAGGAGATAAGAATATGAAGACAACTAAGGCAGTTAGATTGAGTGACAATTTTGTAGGAGTTGAGATTAACACCATACAAGACGTAGTAAAGGCACAGGCAGCCGGACTCAAACTTGTAGACAAGGAAGGTTGGGAATATAGTATTTACACCATCGATGATGAAGAGACCGGAGAAGAGCGAGAACCTACAGAACAGGAAATCTTCGAGCGCATCACCAAAGACCTCTCAGAAGGCAAGGAAGTGTACGCATGCATGGAATTATCGTCTGATTGGGAAGTACAGGAACGAGCAAAGACAAATCTTAAAACCAACTTCTATGTTGGTCAGCAGGTTTTCACTATGCGTGATAACAAGATAACTGAGATGAAGATTTCTCGCATCACCATTGAGAAGAACGAAGACAAGGAAGTCTGCAAGCTTTTGTTAGGTTTTGATAGTACATACACTAAGGGTGTAGACGTATTTGCCACCAAGGAAGAACTTGTTGAAAGTCTGATGAAGGAGTAAGTTTAACCCGAGGGAGAGGAATCTCCCTCATAAAACATTTCGAGTATGACTAATTCTGTTGTTAAAAATCTGTTGGATAAAAAGGATTGGAGCAGAATCATTTTCCGCTTTCCTACATCAAGCTATACTCTGTTCAATAGCGACAGATACGAGATAGATAGTTTCTGCATCTATATTCACGATACGTCCAGAGAGTATAAGGAAACGAAAGTCTTAGACATAGCAAGTCTGATTTCCATGGAGATTAAGAAGAAGAGTTTTGAAGATATTGTAGAGGAGATGTAAGCAATATGACGATAATCATCAAATGTTTCAAGGGAGCCATCCACGTTGACAAGTTCGGACGGAGATACAGGGCACGTACAACGTTCATCATCAAGCAGACCTCATTTACTGAGAGGTTCTTTCTGCCGAATGGAATGCAAGTAGACAAGAGCACTTGTCTTGAGAAGATAAACGAGAAGATAAAATAGAAGTTGTTGTTGTTTTATATATAGGGCGAATGCGGTATCCAAGCCGCTACAGATGGTTGCAACGTACCATCCGTCCACAAAGTATTAATTTTTAAAAGAAAGGATTTGATTATGAAAAGGTATGTAGTAGAAATCGTTGAGAAAATTACCTACAAGGTAACGCTAGACGCTGCATCATCCGAAGACGCAGAGAATACCGCAAGACGTTTGTACGATTTGGGTTGTTTGGAGAATGGCGAGTTGGAAAGTGTTATATTTGATGTAGAAGAGAAGGAGGGCGAGTAAGATGAAGAAACAGAAAGTATTTGTGTTGATTAAGCACGGAGCAGACAACCAAGATTATTCGGGCGTTAATGTTATCGGAGTTTACTCTACCAAGACCGCAGCCAAGGAGCGGATGGGCAAAGAGGAGGATAATATCCTAGGTTTTTATAAGGAGGAATATCCCGATAACTATGAAGTGTCTGAAGACAAGGACGAATCATCATGGAGCTGTTCATGCAAGGATAGTATTATGTTTGATGAGTTGTTAATAACAGAAAGTGAAATGGAATCATGATAAAGAAATTTCTATTCAACGAGTTCGGTGTATGCACGAATCCTGATAAGACAGAAATCGGCAGCGGAATACCACATATCGAAATATCCACAGCTTATGTTAGAGGAAAGTGGACGTATGGTGTGACATACATGCTAGCAGATAGAGGAGGGGCGTTTGGAACTAACCTCAGCAACACGAATTGGTTCAAGACACAGGAAAATGCCATAGAGCATGCTTTGAATTGGGCAAAACATTGGCTTAACGTACAGATAGAGCAAGAGCGCAACCGGAATAGTTCTGTTTGTAAGAGCGCAGCTAAGATACTGAAGGAGATAGAAAAGTTACTCCCGAAAAAGAGATATGTACAACTAGAATTATTTGAGTTTTAAGAATATGAATAAGCAAGAATTTATCTTCGTCTTCCCTCAGTCGGGGGAGACGATAACAACGAAAATGAATCCTTTGGCGGTGAAGGATGCAGCCGTGAAGTATCTGAAAATGCAGAACGAGGTAAGAGGAGACATCTGTATCATCAAGAACGCACATGAAGATGTTGTGGCTATGGCTTACGTGAGCGACACGATGAAGGTTTCCTTCTTCACCGAGGATGAAAGTGTGAACGACATCAAACCGATAGGAGTAATCGAGGAAGGAGGGGAGAAATGAAAGTAAGACTAGCAAAGAAGATACTTCTAGGTTCAGAAAAGAAGAAACGATATTGGACGAAACGAGTGATTAAAGCTTCTTTTGGTTGGAAAGAAGACCACAGAGTTGTGAAAGCACTTCAAATTTATCATCGCAAGAGAAGAAGAAAGGAGGTTAAGCTATGAGCAAACAGGAATGGTTCGTGCTCTTTATCTTCTTATTCACGATACTGATGGCAATATTAGGTTGAGGATATGGAAAAGGCAAGAATCATAATCTACGATGATTGGGCGATACTCGATGAGACAGAGACCTTCTTCAAGGATAAAGCCTATCTTATCGGTATTGCCAAATCTACCCTTCAGCAGACGCCCGATGCGGTAATTGCTGAAGTTTGGGTAAATGACCGGCTGAAAATGAAGTTCCGCATCAATAGCAAGGGCAAGGTTCAGCAATGCAAGGTCAGTCAGCATCCAGGGTGGGGTGGCCGCAGAGAGCGAGCCGGAGCACCGAGCAAGGGCGCAGCTGCCCTCATCTATAGGGTTGTGACGCATGTAAACGAAGAAACGTTTGAGTTTTGCGAATCCCTCGGACGCAACAAAGGCGAATGGATCAGACAGGCTATAGCCGAGAAACGAGAACGTGAAGATAAGGAAAAAGCAGAGCACTAGGCTCTGCTTTTTCGTTTGATAAGTCTGTCTAATCTTCTTTGGAATTTATCTTTGACAACTTCCATTTCTGCCCTCATTTGGACTTCGAGGGATGAAAGGCGATTATTCGTACCATACTCACCATCGTAAAATGGTTCGTCTATATATGGAACTTTTACTTCTATGTATAGGATTGGTGATAATTCCCACCACAAGAATTTTCTCGTTTCCACGTACAACAATCCTGTGATATTGGCAGTATAGTATCTGTTATAACACCAAAGACGTTCCACCTTATACACTTTCTTACAGAGTAGTCTTCTCATGCTTACCTCGCTTTCTTTTTGATTTTATCCGGATAGGAAAGAAACTATGTATTCTCCCATCCATATTAACAAAACTATACCATAAATAATAACCTCTTGGAAAGAATGAAATCTTAGCCTTGCGCCTAAACCTGTAACCTTGACTTTCCCAATACGGACGAGCTTTCTTCATTTGCTTTTTAGCTTTTCTAATACTAGTCATACGCTACTTCTTTTTTGTTCTGTAAATACTTCAAGCACTCCTTGGCGATAGTGCTTACCGCCTTGGAATATTCATCATCGTATAACGATTCGTTACCATCATACCTAGAAAGGTATTTCTTTCGTTTCGTGTCTGCATCAGACATTATTTTAAGCTTTGCGACAATCACTTCATTACTGGTTACCTTATCAAGAAACCACAACAGATTAGTTAACGCTAACTTGTTTGGTTCATAATCGTCAACATTTAATGATTCTGACAGCCTTCCTTGAATGTATTTCGTAAGTCTATCTTTGTAATTCATACATTTTTCAAAATAGAATACGATAGGCTTATTGAAAGAAGGAGTAAGCAGACCATAAGCGATACTCATACTTACTTGGAACTTTGCAGCACCTCTAAGCAAACCTTCAGCCTGTTCTCTTATAGATTCACGGAATTGTTCGATATTCATATCCCGCTTTCTAAAGTTACAGGCTCGGCAAGAAGGCATGTAATTCTCCATACTATCCTCACCATGAGAAACGACATACTTACCTTCCTTATCACTCCAACGAGAGTAACCGCCACGATTCTTAGGAACGAAATGGTCTACTTGCATATCTTCGAACTTTATTTCTCTTCCGCAGTATGCGCAATGATGGTCGTATTTCTCCCAAACTTTGATTCTATCTTCCTTCTTCATAAATTATTTCAGTTCGTCAAAATCAAACCACTCAATCTTATCGTAACACTCGTACAGAGTTTCAATACGCTGTGTTCCGTCTTCTCTAGTGACAAGCCATACGTCATCACTCATTGCTCCATAATGAGGAGCCGTAGGATTTAAACCACCTCCACTATATCGGAACATCACCCACTTTCTTAATGGTGGCTTATCTTCTTTTAGGTCGTGCCATAATGACGTATCCGAGTCTGACCTAGAGAGTTCTTCCAAAGCTACCTGCAATGTGTTTATGATGTAGTTTTTTACATTTCCTTGTATGTAGTCATCATCTGTAGCTTTTGTAAAACGGATAGTTTTTTCTATCAACTCTTTAGCTTTCTTCTTACCCCAATAATCGGCAGCTTCCTTCAAGTACTTATCCATTACCTTTATCAGTCTGTCCATGTTTTAATATCCCCACTGTCTTGCTTTCAGATACGCCAATCTTTTACGTTCTTGAAGTTTAGCCATATCTTTAATATTACGAACTCTTTTTCGGAACCCAACAAGCGTAGTTGGATATTTCGCTTTTGTCTTGTGATAATGCCTGTAGCGGTGTATCTTCCAAAAAGAATTTACGAAGTCCTTACATTTCTTGAAGGTGTAACAACAAGTACAATCCTTACATTTACCTGTCGAATGCGTCCAGCAGTATGCAAAAATGAGACGCTCTTTTATAAAACTTCCCATAAGCCTACAACTTTTCTAATTCTTCCTGTAAGTCATTAATTCTCTTCTCGATTTTGGCGATAACCATCGCTCTCAGTCCTTTGATAACATCCTTATCGAGAAGGTAATCTATGTTACGAATACGTCCGTGGTCGCACCTTTCTTCAAGGTTAACTTTTAAATCCACATAATGGCTATTTGCAAGCTGCAAAAGTTCTCTTTCACTATCGAGTTTCTTCTTTAACTCAATAGCTTTCGTTAAATCTTCTTCTTTCATACGCTATAAATAAAAAGCCCCCTCCGAAGAGAGGGCAATTAGTTTATTTAACCATCATCATTTGTGGAACATTACCATATACAGGCAACTTGCCATCCCACTTCTCAATCCACATCTTCTGCAAGATTGCCGGAGTAAGCGATACAGTCTTCAACTCATTCGCCTCTCGCTCAGCCTTTGCTTGCACAAGCATCTTCTCAGCCTCAGCCTTCTTTACTGCTACCTCATTAAGTGCACGCTGAGCCTCCTGAATAGCCTTGTTTTTCTGATTGACCGCCTCAACTATCGAACTTGGATATTTCAAGCCAGAAGTAAGCTGTTCCAAATGGAAATGCTCATTGGCGAGAGCCTTGCTGAGTTGAGCCTCAATAGCTTTTTCCACCAAATCACGATTGCTGACGATTTGGTCGGTTGTGTATTTGTTCAGCTGAATGCGGAAGGCATCTTTCACGTAGTTGAACAAAGTACCATTCACGATGTCCTTCAACTCCTTGCGGTACTTCTTGAATACCTTTGGTGCATTGCCGTCAACCATTTTGAGGGAGACCGTAGGATCAACGGTGAATTCCGAGCCATCCTTGGCATTGATGGTGAATGCCGGATAGTCGATAGTCTGCACATAGGTAGGGTACTCGTACACCTCCTCGGTGAAAGGATTGTACCACACACGACCGGTAACAAGACTTACATCATCTACGCCTTTGTCGGAACCATAGAGGTTTACCAAGATTCCCTCAGAGCCAGCATCCACACGCTCGCTACAGGAAGTAGTTGAAAACAACGCTGCACCAAGCAGCATAAACAAACACAATTGATTAATCTTTCTTTTCATTGTCTTTTTTATTTTTGAACGTTAAACAATTTGTCGCGATTGAGAACAATATCCATAGGACAAAGCCTAGCACTCCTACAAGGTTCAAGATGGTGTCTGCCTTGCTAACTGCCCTAAGACTTAGGCTAAGAATCATAAGCGTTGAGAGCAGCCAAGCTACAAACAACATCACTTTCCATTTAATCTTCTTCATAATCTATAATTTTTAGTTCGACTTTCATTTAAGGGCACACCCCAACCTTTTCCGCACACCACTAGGGGGCGAGGATTGACCGACTTGAAATTTGGTTTTATATAATTATATATTTACCTACTCAAAGAGTACCAAATATCAAAAGTCTTACCTAGGTATAGAAAAGCCATTCCGCAAGCCTTCTTCGTCCCAGTGGATTACCTTTCGGTCGTGCGTTGCCTGTTGAGGTTGGTTGCTCAGAGCAGGACTGAAGGGATATATCTATCTAAGTTAGGGTCGTTTTATATATCGGCAGGTAAACCGAAGAGGACGATACTGATGAAACCTCGTATGTCTAGCCAAAAACTCGGGGAAAATAAAAATCCCCAAGTCGTGTGACGCCGACCTAAGGATTTCGTGATTTATATTGAACCTATTGAATACAGGTAGAATATCGAAGTCTTATATCAATCGTCACATTGACGAGTGCAAAAGTAAGAAAAGTATTTGAAACCGCCAAATTTCAACTTTTGCAAAATATAGTTAAAAAGTAATTAAAAATTTGTGTTATAAAAATGTTATCACTATCTTTGCACTCGAAAGATAAGTGGCTGATATAGACAGATTTGTGAAAAATTGGTTGTGACCCCAACGGAATCACTATAATAAGCAAAATGAAACTTATTTGTACAAAAATAGCGTGAGAGAACAATAGTAGTAAGTTACTTATTCATAGGTACTTATCTCTGTTGTTCTTTTTTTGTTTTTAAATATATTTTATCACTTATTCCTCTTTTATGTACTCTTTTTTGTAAATAGCTGTTAATCAATATGTTATGAATTTGACGTATTGAGAAATCATCCATGTGTGTTACAAATGTGTTATCAAAAAGCGCTAATGTCAGCTCTCGAATAAACACTACCATGTGAAGTGATAACGTTTTACAGCCGCCCGGCGCAAGTCCATAGGAGGTGATCATCGTGATAAGTACCTCGGTGCCTGTTTCCCTGATGAAGGTCTCCCTTCGGTTGCGGATGCGGTTGTCCTCTTCTTCTGTAATAACGTAAGGGACGCTGGATTATTGCATTGTCTTGATAAGTGCTAAAATTAATATATTCTGACATGTTTCTTTCTTTTTGCATAAATAACATTAAAAATCATACTTCTTATAAATGATTAGTGGCGATTTTCATCTTTTTTTTGTATTTTTGCTATTCAATATTGTAGAACGTCAATACAAAAGAAACGGAAAAGATATGGATGAGAATAATGTGCCTGACATGCGTCCGACATTCTAAGAAATTCGGAAAATGGATGATAACGGGAAAGAATATTGGAACTCACGTGATCTTTGTAATGCGATGGGCTATTCGGGATATTGGAAATTCCAGAATGTAATAGACAAAGCAATCAAGGTTGCCAGTGAAAAAGGTATGGATATAGATGACCATTTCAACCACGTGGTTGAAATGGTTAAGCTGGGTAGTGGATCGTTTCGCAAGGTCGAAGCTTTCCATCTATCCCGTATGGCCTGTATGATTATTTCTGAGAATGCTGATTCAAGGAAGTTATTGGTGAAGCAGGCAAAAGCCTATTTTTCTCAATCCGTATCTATAACCGAACTTGTGCGGAACTCACTGGAATCCAATATCTTACTGTATAAAACTGCACAGGGTGAGACTCGCATTGAAGTGATTTTCAACAACGAAACTTTTTGGATGTCACAGAAAAAGATGGCTGCTTTGTTTGGTGTTGACGTAAGAACAATCAGCTATCATATTGGGCAGATTTACGAGACTGGAGAATTGGATAAAATGGCAACTATCCGAAAAATTGGGATAGTTCAAACCGAAGGAGAGCGTGATGTTGAGCGTGCTCCATTGTTCTACAATCTTGATGTTATCATCGCTGTTGGTTATCGAGTGAACAGCTATCAGGCAACCCAATTCCGTATATGGGCAACTTCTGTATTGAAGGAGTTCATCATTAAGGGTTATGTCTTGGATGATGAACGTCTGAAACAAGGTAAGCACTTCGGCAAGGATTATTTTGACGATTTGCTGGAACGTATCCGTGAAATTCGCACTTCTGAACGCAGATACTACCAGAAGATAACTGATATTTATGCAGAGTGTAGTGCAGATTATGATGCAAAGGCTGAAAGTACCAAACTCTTCTATAAGATGGTGCAGAATATGATGCACCAGGCGGTTACCAATCATACGGCAGCCGAGATCGTCTATGAGCGAGCTGATGCGGAAATTTACTACGATGGAGGATTGGAAGAATCGCCTGAAGCTGTTGCTTGAAACTATGGACTATGATGCTAAGAGTAGTGCAGGTAAGGTTTCGCAAGAAGAAGCCAGAGAAAAGGCTTATTCTGAGTATGAGAAATATAAGGTTATTCAAGACCGTTCCTATATCTCGGATTTCGACCGATTCAATAGTGGAAATGATGATGATACTCCATTGCTTCCATTTGACATTGATCCAAAAGAATAGGGGTTGAGTATGGCGCTTGAATTATGTCATAGTAGTACTGTCTCATCTTATATAAGAAAATTAACGCAATGAAATGCTCCAAAAAACATATAAGATGAAAATGTAAAAAGTTACGGAAAATGTGAATTATCTCCGTAACTTTTTACATAAACCGCTCACTTTTGGTGTTATTGAGTTTCCCTCAGTTCTTCTATGAGCTTTTCAAGAATATAATCATCGCTCATTAGCTGTAAACCATATTTGGGGTCAGACATCTTGAATAACCGGAAATCCTTAATGACCTTAATGACCGTGACCTTAATGACCGGAAAAAGCCTCTAAACATTCATTTGTTTTTTCTGATGAAACTCCTTTCTTGTCTTAGCCATAGCTTCCGTAGCCCTATCGTGGGTCTCTATCAGCAATGGACTCTTGTGATATTGCACAATCTTGACTCCAACAGAGTTGTGCCTTTTCTTTTCCTCGATGCATTGAATGATCAAGTCTGGATTGGCAGACTTTGAGGTTGGAGTCTTGTCAAAGTTCTGAATATAGGCAGCATTGGTCAGGAAGAGAATGTCGGAACCTTCCGGTATTTCCTGCATTACCTTCACCATGAGGGTTAGCATCATGCGGAACTCTGTGGTGTGCAAGTCGCTGATTACATCACGGCTGATGATATTGCCGTTATGCTCAATCACAACGGCAGCACCACCAGCTCGCTCTTTATGGCCATAATCACATGAGCCACCTATCCAAACGTAATATGTAGATGTATCTTGTGTCATAATTATTTTATCTTCAATGTCCGCAGATATTCCTTCTGCTCGGGCGTGATTCTGTAGCTCTCAATGGCCTTCTGGATGGTCTTGTTGTGCGTCCAGGGAGCAAGGCGTTTTTGTTCGATGTAGGGAATCGCCTGGTCCCATTGCTTGGCAAGGGCGGTGGCGAAGAACCAGGCTACCATCATCTTTACGTAATACTTTTCGCTCCTTACAGATGCAGGAATTTCAAGATATTCTGCCTTGAAGTCTTTATCCAGATAATGAGACATAAGTGCCTCTATTCCAAAGCGACAAGTATAAACGTGTGACGATTTACTCCAAGTCTTAATCTTCGCCAATAGTTCCTTCTTGTGTTTGGCAAACACCTTCGGAGACATGATGTCGCAAACTGCCCAGTTGTCCACAAAAGGCAGGAAGGTGTCTGTAAGACGAATGCATTCCTCGTAGTCCTTTACCTCAGAAATGAGGAGACCGTGAAGCATGTTCTCATCGTAGTATTCGTGAGGAAGCTGATGAAGAAAATCCTCACATTCTGCCTCCTTTGTAAACTCTTTTGCAAACTTGCGAAGCACAGGCACACGAATGCCTATGAAACTCTCCACAGGCACTCCCGGTGTCAGTTTGGCTTGGAAAGCAGCATACTGCTTATCCTGCATGGCGAACAGTCTTTCTTGAAGTGAAGTCATAAATCTTATTGTTATTTTAACTTTTCATATTCCTCATCGGTCACAGGCTCCAGCCACTCGTTGGAGCTGTTCTCGCCAGGTATTTCAAAGGCGAGGTGGGCAAACCAGCTGTCTCTTGCTGCACCGTGCCAATGCTTCACGTTGGCAGGAATGTGGATGACTGTGCCTGGGAGAATCTCCTGTGCAGGCTTGCCTTCTTCCTTATACCAGCCTCGTCCGGCTACGCCTACCAGCATTTGCCCGCCGCCCTTTGTGGCGTGGTGCGTATGCCAGTTGTTACGGCAACCAGGCTCAAAGGTTACGTTTAAGAAAGGTATCTGACTGTCGGATATTTGTGCCAGATAACTGTTGCCCTTGAAGTACTTGGCATAAGCGGTGTTAGGCTCACCGATAGGGAAAATCATCTCGCGCTGGAATGCAGCTTTCGCATCGTCGCCTTTTACATCCTCGCTCCACACTTCCTTAGCCAGATTGAATGCTGCCCAGGCTTTTGGCCAGCCGGCGTAGAAGGCGATGTGGGTGATGATCTCTGCCGCTTCCGTGCGAGTAATTCCATTGTTCTTTGCTGACTGCAGGTGATATTTCAGCGAGCTGTCGGTGATTCCTTGACTGATGAGCGAAGTGATGGTTACCAAACTGCGGTCACGCAATGAAAGCAGGTCATTGCGGCTCCATACTTCTCCGAAGAGGATGTCGTCGTTGAGGTGAGCTAACTCTGGGGCAAACTCACCCAGTTGGGTGCGCCCTGCTGTCTGTACTATTTTCTTCATTGTATCATTTTTTTAATTCTTCTCCATATTTTCAAATTCTTCTCCAGGAAACATCTTCGATGTAAAAAAAACAGTTATTCTATATATGCTTCATTATATTTAAGCAGTCTTGCGGTACTCGCTTGGAGTCTTTCCCGTCTGTGCCTTGAAAAAGCGGACGAAGTGCTGAGAATATTCAAAGCCGAGGCGCTGGCTGACTTGCGTAATGGTTAAGGTTTCATCTACAAGTAGTTGGCGGGCTGCTGAAAGTAGTCGGTCGTTGATCATACTCTTAGCGGTTTTGCCAGTCTCTGTCTTGACTAATTCACCGAAATATTTGGTAGAATAGCAGCATTTGTCGGCAAAGTAGGCTACGGTAGGCAGCCCTTCATGCTCCGCTTTCCGGGCAATGTATTCATCGAGCAGAGAGATGAACTTCTTTACCACCGAATGATTAATCTCCTCGCGAGTGATGAACTGGCGGTCGTAGAAGCGCAGACAGTAGTTCAGCAGCAACTCGATGTTAGAAACGATGA
>ERZ791794.96-NODE-96-length-78822-cov-4.028972_pt1 | contig 78822 bp, 65 predicted proteins | sample MGYA00510312_ERZ791794 | MGnify/ENA primary metagenome ERZ791794 (study PRJEB30046, sample SAMN00791977) | human gut metagenome | study: EMG produced TPA metagenomics assembly of the A metagenome-wide association study of gut microbiota in type 2... | reverse complement strand
TTTCTTAAAAAAGAAACAACGAAGCACTGCTTCCGCATCGCTGTGTGCGAATGGAGGGTTTTGTGGGGGGGGGACAAGGGAGGAAGGCGGTTGTTAAATGAAAGGGCCGTGCCGTACAACAAGAATACATCCATAAAACAAACCCTGCTCCCCGCACAAAGGATATGAAAGAAGAAATAAGAAAGTTACTTGCCGGAAAAATACTTATGGTAAAACCAAGCGGGGATATGATACGGTGGATTGTAACCGATGCCGGACCATTTGTCCCATGCGACTGTTAAAAGATCCACCAGAGCAGGAGTGCCAGTACTGCCAACACAGCCAGAAAGATCAGTGTGGAGCGGAGATAGTATTGCGTTTCCGCCTTTTCTTTTTCCCGGGTGGCTTTTTCTATCTTTTCCAGCTCCTCAACAGTAATATTCGGATTCTGAAGCGTTCCTTTCCGGTACATTTTACCTTGGAGGTCCTTCATCCGTTCCCGGCGCAAAGTAAGCAGATCCCTGTTTTCCTTATTGCGCCTGATCATATCAAAAATAAATCCCGAGAAGCTCATATACAGCAGTTTTTATTAGTGAATTAGCATTACGAATACAAAAATAGAAAATAATTCGGGATTCTCTTTGCTTATTCGTAACCTATTGCTTTTTAGCCCTTTTAAAATTTTACTGTCTTTTTAAATCTTGCTGTCTTTTTAAGGATTGGCTGTCTTTTAGCCCTATTACCTTTTTAATTTAAGCTCTCTTGCTTTTTAAATCTCCTGCTTCTACTGCTTATCATTCTTTAATACCCAAATCTCTGTTGTCTCCTGTTATTTCTCCGCCCACTCCAAAATGGTCGGACTCTTTACATTCACCCCGAACAGGTGTGCTTTGGCGAGAATATTCCGTGCCAATTGCGCTTTATATTCTTCGGGTGCATACCTGAAATAAGCTTCTGCCGCACGTACATGCGCAGCGTCATGGATAGGAAACTCCCTCAACTCAGGAATACCGAACTCAGAAGTATCTAACTCTTTACGTTCATTGCTCGTCAGCTTATCGGGCGGCTTTCGGATGAAATCGGACATAATAATAAGGATTTGATGTTAAACTTAGAGATAGTAACAAAAAAGAGAGGATTATGATTACATAGAGGTTGGGATTTACGGTTAATTTACTATGTCTGCAACCGTTAACTCTGAAAATCACTATCTTTGCGGTTCTTTATTAGACTTCATTATGGACAAAGCGAAAAAGATCAGATACGTTTTCTCTGTCTTCATGGTTATTCTGATGGTAGGTCTGGCGGAATGGGCAGGGGAGAAAGAAATTATTTTTCCGGAGATGGCAGCACTCACTATAGGGATGTGGGTGATTGATAAGAGAGTTTGGAAAGTCAGGCGTTGGCAAATGATATGGATGATGACGGCAGGAGCCGTTGCAGGAGTTTGTATCGTGCGTTATTCTCCTTTGCCGTTGCTCTGCAATTTATGTATGGCTTTTACCTTTGCTGCCTGTTGCCTGATGTTTAGCCGGACCACATTGATCCCATTGATTTCGGCTTGCATGCTGCCTGTGTTGCTGCATACTGAGACATGGATCTATCCGACAGCCGTATTTTTCCTTACCGTGATTCTTGTCAGCGGGCAGAGACTTATGGAAAAAGTTGGTTTGCGTAAAGAAACCAATTATGCCGTACCGGAGCGTGAGTGGAAAAAAGAGAGTTGTCGTTGGGGAGCTTTGCTGTTTTTTGTTTCTCTGGTCGCTGCCTTTTCGCTTTTCTGCGGATATGCTTATTTCATTATTCCTCCGTTGATTGTCACCTTTACCGAGATTGTCAATTCCAAAGCGGGCTTCAGAAACCGTCCCATGCAGGTGTTTCTGTTTTTGGTGACCGGAGCCAGTCTGGGTACTGCCTTTCAGATCGTCGGACACTCTTATTTGCATTTGCCCGAAACGATTGTCGCCTTGTCTGTCATCTGTTGTTTGTTTGCCATCTTCGAATGGACCGGAAAGTATTTTGCTCCTGCCGGTGCGTTGGCACTGATACCGTTGATCATCCCACAGGAGGGAATACGTTGGTTACCTTTGCAGGCTGCCATAGGTGCCGCTTTGTTTATTACTATTGGCATGCTTGTCTTTCAGCAGTGTTATAAATAGAGCAAGGCTCAGTTAGTGTTTTGCTTTACACCTACCCTGTTGCGGAGGTATCTGAACCGCAGAAGGAAGGGGTGATGGGGTATTGCAGGCCCGGTACGGACAATTATCGCCCCATCTTGTCACGGCGGCAAGCCAGCATTTCGGCAAAACGACGCATATGTTGCTGGTTAGTGCCGCAGCAGCCCCCGCAGATTTTTAACGGGAAATCCCACAAAAGTGTCATCAGCCTGTCTGCCAGTTCTTCCGGCGGAGAGGAAATCAGATGCTCACACCCGTTCAGTTCTTCCGGACTAAGGTTGGCCGCATTGGCCTGGATACCTTGGAAGCGCTGACGCACCAGAGGAGTGTCATTCCGAGGATGGAGCAATGCCTGATGCAGGATATCGGGGTGTATACAGTTGGCCATATAACATAGAGGCTGGGTGGAAGTCTCCTTTTCGATAGCATCAATGGCGTCATGGATAAAGGTTCCGTCTATCAGGCGTCCGTCACGGCATACCATAAAACTGATAATATAAGGTAACCCGGTTGCCGCCATGGCATTGGCCATTCCGATGGCTTCTGTCAGCTGAGGCATGATGCCGGCAAACAGATAGTCTACTCCTGACTCCGCCATCGTGCGGACTGCCGGAAAATGAAATTCCATCGCTTCTTCAACGGACAGGCAATAACGGCCGTCGTACGCGTCGCCGCGGCATCCGGCTAACCCACCGATGTAAACCGGAATGGAAGTTCCGGTGCGGAACCTGGAAAGGAAAGATACGTTATCTGCCAATACATTCTTATGCCGGTAGTCCGATTCTGCGATTTGTTCGATATTGGCTCTGCGGGTAGGAGTCATCAGCATCAGCGGCAGGCGGAAGTCTGCGGCAATTTGCAGATACTGGCGATAGATTTCCGCCAGTGTCTCACGGTAAGAGTCATTGTAAATCAGGGCGGCATGGACGATATGTTTGTCCAACGGGATCTGGAATTCGTGACGCAAACGTTCTACAATAGCGCCTTCGGTGAGAATGAAAGGGGAAGTCCGGAATGATTCTACAAAAGATAGCTGATCCATAAGAATGACTTTAGAAGTTTTACTTTACATCCGGAGACAAATATAGGATTAATCAGCTCATTCCGGTTATCTGTTCCTGCTGTGTTCACATCCTTTTGTAATCTTTCAGAAAAACAAGAGACTCGGCTTTATTTATAGTCCTTTATAAACCCTTCCATCAACCATTTGGCAAGTGCCTGCCGATTGGAAGGGATCACCAGACGACGCTGGTCGAGAGTATTCTGGATGTTGCCCAGCTCAACGAATACAGAGGCGGGTGTGGTGTGTGCCAGAACATACAGGTTGCGTCCGCTTACGGTACCCGAGAAGCCACGGTTGGGCTGGTGCTTGCCGTATTTGGATTCGAAAGTTGCTTTCATATTCCTGGCGAGACGTTTGCTTTCGGCCTTGCGGTTGGAGTGATAGAAGAAGACGTCGGTTTGGGTGCCTTTGCTGCGGCTGTCTACATGGATGAAGATGGCCCGGCAGTACTTGAATTTCTTGCGATCCTTCCGGTAGAGGGTGTTGATTTTATCGCAACGCTGCTGAAGGCGTTGTACCTGGTTCAGAGGGATGGGAGAGCCCATGCAGGTTTCCCGTTTGCTGTTGGACAGGTAGGCCTCGTCGCGGATACCGTCTTTGGCATCCTGAATGATGATGCGTACCTCGGCACCTTCCTGCATCAGGTTGCGTGCCAGGCGCAGGGCGATGTCATAGGCATATTCGTCTTCGTGAAGTTCGTGTTTACCAACACGGCCTATGGCACCGGGGTCGGGGCCGCCGTGTCCGCTGACCACATAGAAACAGGCACCGGCAAGGCGGTCGGAGGTTACCTTGACATTAGCCAGCCATTTCCCGAACAGCGGTTCGTTGACTTCCGTACGTTTGGACCGGTGTGCAGACCCCGTTTCGGATTCTTTCTCAGGGGTGGTGTCCGATGCCTTTTTGACGGGAGGAATCAGATAAGTGACACCCATCTTCAGAGTTCTGCTTTTGCCTAATCGGGTTTTGTTGAGTTCGATAAAGTCATCATAATATTTCTTTGGAGCACGGTTGTGGCGCAGGAGGAAGGAAGAGATTCCCTCACCGGATTTAGGAGTGGCTTTCTGCTGTGCCCATAAAGCAGGGGCAGTAAATAAGGAACAGAAGAACAGGAGAAGACAGAGTTTCCTTTTCATATTGCTACGTATAAAAGATGCAGGCTTGGCTGCTGTACCTAATTGTTTGACTTCTATGGTGAATTTTTGCTTTTTCGCCCGCAAAGATAGCCTTTTAAACCAATAATTTTCTCTACTTTTGCGTCGATATAACTTTTTTAAGGCAATATAATCGTAAACTCAATAACATTATGGCAAAACAATTCAAGCCCGAAACCCTGTGTGTACAAGCAGGATGGACTCCGAAAAAGGGCGAGCCGCGCGTGCTGCCCATCTATCAAAGTACTACTTTTAAATACGAAACCAGTGAGCAGATGGCCCGTCTGTTCGATCTTGAAGAGAGCGGTTACTTCTATACCCGCCTGCAAAATCCGACGAACGATGCCGTAGCTGCCAAGATTGCCGCCCTTGAAGGAGGTGTGGGAGCCATGCTGACTTCCAGCGGCCAGGCTGCCAATTTCTATGCCATATTCAATATCTGCCAGGCAGGCGATCACTTCGTCTGTTCGTCGGCCATCTATGGCGGAACGTTCAACCTCTTTGGGGTGACAATGAAAAAACTGGGCATCGACGTCACATTCGTCAGCCCCGATGCCGATGAAGAAGAGATTTCGGCTGCTTTCCGCCCGAACACGAAAGCGCTGTTTGGTGAGACAATCTCCAATCCGTCGCTCGAAGTGCTCGACATTGAGAAGTTTGCCCGCATTGCCCACAGCCACGGAGTGCCCCTGATCGTTGATAATACCTTCCCGACACCGATCAACTGCCGTCCGTTCGAATGGGGAGCGGATATCGTGGTGCACTCTACCACCAAGTATATGGACGGGCACGCCACCAGCGTAGGCGGCTGTATCGTGGACAGCGGAAACTTTGATTGGGAAGCCCATGCCGATAAGTTCCCGGGACTTTGCACACCGGATGAATCGTATCACGGACTGACTTATACAAAGGCTTTCGGCAAGGGTGCCTACATGACCAAGGCAACCGCTCAACTGATGCGTGACCTGGGCAGTATACAGAGTCCGCAGAATGCCTTCTTGCTGAATTTGGGTCTGGAGACGCTGCACCTGCGTATGCCTCAGCACTGCGGCAATGCACAGAAGGTGGCCGAATACCTTGCACAGAACGATAAAGTGGCTTGGGTGAACTATTGCGGTCTTCCGGGTAATAAATACTACGAACTGGCGCAGAAGTACATGCCGAATGGCTCTTGCGGTGTGATCTCTTTCGGGTTGAAAGGCGGACGCGAGTTGTCCATCAAGTTCATGGACTCGTTGAAACTGGCCGCCATCGTCACCCACGTGGCCGATGCGCGTACCTGCGTGCTCCATCCCGCCAGCCATACGCACCGGCAGCTGACAGACGAGCAGTTGATCGAAGCCGGTGTCCGTCCGGACCTGATCCGTCTGTCCGTAGGAATCGAAAATGCGGATGACATTATAGCGGACATCGAACAGGCACTGAACGCATAACCCCTTTCCCTCGTCTTTTTTTACATCCTGTTTTATCCCTGTCCGATGAAGCAGGATGTTTTTGTTTCTTCTTCTCTTTCCTTTTCCTTTTTACTGCTTTCTCACTTTCTTTATCGGGTCTTTACAAACATTCTTATCTCAGTGCCGTTGTTCTGAGACCACATGGCGTGGTGACTAAAAAAACATAATTGATTTATGAATGCAATGAAGAAGAATGTAGAAGAGGGGCAGGCCGTTTCCCAGGCAGCCTCCTTGCAAACAGAGTTTTGCATGCAGGCGGAAGTTTGCGCGCGAACGGGAGCGAGGAGCATTGCCCCGGAGGTTTGCACGCTCCCGGCAGCGGGAGTAACCGACCTGCCGGTTTACATGCAAGCGGTGATCGAGGGATTGGAGGAGAAGAAGAAGTATGCGGCGGTGCACACGTACCAGTGCACGCTGAACTCGTATACCCGCTTTGCGGGCGGGGAGGGGACGCCGATGCCGATGGAAGACGTGTTCAGCGCAGGGCGGCTGAAGGGCTACGAGGAGTGGCTGGTGAGGGTGAACGAGCGGAGCTGGAACACGGTGTCGACGTATATGCGGACGCTGAGGGCGGTGTACAACCGGATTTCGCCGCCGGGAAGCGCGGGGCACGACCCGAAGCTGTTTGCCGACGTACATACGAAGGTGGAGTCGAGGACGAAGCGGGCACTGACGGGGCGGCAGGCACATGCGCTGATGAATGCCGACTTTGCGACGTTGCCGGAGGAGCAGCGCCGCGTGCTGGCTTATTTCTTGCTGATGTTCCTCTTCCGGGGGATGCCGTTCATCGACCTGGCGCACTTGCGGAAAAAGGATGTGCGAGGGGGCGTGATCGTCTACCAACGGCACAAGACGGGGCGGCAGATAACGGTGAGGATACCGAAGGAGGCCGTGCCGCTGATGAAGAGGTTCCGGGGGACGGGGGACGAGTCGGTCTACCTGTTCCCGATACTGCCGGGAGCGAAGGAGGAGGGCAGGGAGCTTTACCGGAGCTATCTGCTGGCGCTGAGGGAGTTCAACAAGGGATTGGCGAGGCTGGAGGCGGAGTTGCTGCCGGGGACGAAGGTCAGTTCGTACACCGCCCGGCATACGTGGGCGACGTTAGCTTACTATCAGGGCACGCCGGTGGGGATCATCAGTGAGGCGATGGGGCACTCTTCCGTCCGGGTGACGGAGACGTATCTGAAACCTTTCGGAAACAAGCGCATCGACAGGGAGAATAATAAATTAATTTCTTCTGTTGTCCGATGGAAAGAGAAGGGAAGAGAGACCCGCAGTGCTTTGTAAAGCAACGGATTGGACAAAAATTACTTTCTAAGTAACGGCAGATATTGACCGCAAAAGTGCTAAGATTATTGCAGATACACAAATATTATCGACAGTTTTTGCCACGAACCACTAAAATTTATTGGAAAAGACAACCTTAAGATTATACAAACACATATTGACACAACACCTATCCTGCGAAAGCACGTAGACACTTCCTTCCATTTTCAGTACTTAAAAACGGATAGCTACCTTATTGTGGAGATGAACCGGCACCGGTTCCGGATGCACGGTATTTTCGATACATCCCTCTTCATTTCTGCTTCATTCGTGCCGCCGGAAAACGCTTTTTCCCGCACGACGGCCTCCCCGACTGCCGTTACTTAGAAAGTAATTTTCCGGAACGGTCAAAGATTTAGAATCATGAACCAGATCAAACAGCCTATCAACATAACCGCTTGCCGGTATCGTCCCCCCCTGCATTCCATCGGCGCCTACCTCCCTCCCCCCTCCGGCTGAATTCTGACATACGCATATCTTATTAATATATGAACATTTAAAGAACTAATGAAGCTTATGAAGACAAGAAACTACAAGATGGACCTGGCCCTGATGGCCTATCCCAACGAACTGACTCCCGATATCGATACGGATTATATCGTGAAAGTGAACACCCAGAGCCAGAGCCTGACGTTGGAAGAGATAGCGGCGGACGTGGCCGCCCGTTCCGGAAAATTTGAGGCTTCGGAGGTGAAGAGCCTTTTTGAGATGGGCTTCGAAGCCATGGCGCAAGCGGTGGCAAGCGGCTATTGCGTCTCCACCCCCCTCTGCTACGTGCGCCCCATGGCGAGCGGCGTGGTGATGGAAGAGGAGCTCTCGCTTCCGGTAAACCGGGAGAAGGTGAAAGTCTACGCCAGTTTCAGCCAGGGCTCCGTCATGAAGGAGGCGATGGCTCAGGCGCATATCACCCTCTTCACCCAGCCGGCAGTGACCGGACCGTACATTGCCGGCATGACGAGCACCGCCTATACGGATGCCGCCGCCACCACCCGCGCCCCGATGGCAGCCGGAAAGATGGCGGTCATCACCGGAGAGGGATTGAAGGTGGTGGGCACAGACCCGTCGGTGGGCATCACGCTGACTTCCGTCTCCACCCCTTCGAAATCGTTCGCCATCGCGCCGGGGGATATCAGCCCGAACACGGCAAAGAAGCTGCAATTCGTCCTTCCCGCCGGAATAACGGATGGCGATTGGCGGGTGAAGGTGACCACCCAGTATAGCAAAGGCGGCAAGGTTCTGACAAAAACTCCACGTACCTTTGAGTTGCCACATCCCATCACGATAGGCGACAGTGTAGATGGGGGCATTGTAGATGATCCGACAGCATAATGACCGCTCAACTCTCTGGCGGGAATCCGGTACTCCCTCAAAATGGCATTTTAACCTTTCCTCCCGTAGGCGGATGCCGGGGAGTACCGGTCTTCTTATACGAAGCACCCTCGTCCGGGTATGCGAAGCACTGGCATTAATTATCTTTATATGAAACCACTAATAGAAACATGATACACTTATCCCCCCTATATGCTCTTATTATTCTCAGCCTCGTATTGATCCTGGCTGTCTTCCTGGTGCTGATGGTCAGATGCCGGCGGAATATGGTCCGTGCCCTGGCGCAAGCCCGGAATACAATGAACCTGGAAAAACTCCGCACCGATACCATCCTCGGCAATCTCCCTGTCGGTATAGAGATTTACTCAAAAGAAGGAATCCTGGTAGGGATCAACGACTGTGCCTGCCGGATCTTCGGCGTGGTGGACCGCCAAGAGGTGATCGGAGCGGCTTCCATCAGGGAGAATCCCGTCATTCCGGAAGAATTGAAGGAGGCCTTCGAACAGCAAGAGGAGGTGGAGGCGGAGTCCTACTACGATTTCTCCGTCGTGCGGCAGACGGGATTCTACAAGACCACCTGCGGCACGGCGATGAAGCGGATCAGCAGCAAAGGAGCGCCCATTTTCGACCCTGACGGAGCCATGCAAAACTATGTCTTCATCATGAACGACATCACCCGTGAGCACGAGCAGGAACTGCAACTGAAGGAGAACATCCAACTGGCGCGGCAGGCCATACAGGCCGCCGACCTGGTGCACTGGCGGTACGACAACCGCACCCATCTCTTCACCTCGCACAACGAGCCGCTGACCCATTACGACGACAACCTCCTGGTCAGCCCGGCCGATTATACCCAAGCCATCCATCCGGACGACCTGGAGTGCATCCGTCGCTACATCCGGATGATGGAGGAGGGAGTCGACTTTGTCGACGAAACCTCGGTGCGCATGAAATCGGACTATGACGACGACTGGCAGGACTGCGTCGTTAACGCCACCCCTTTCCTGCGCGACGAAACGGGCAAGGTGGTGCTCTACACCGGCTTCCGCCGCAACGTCACGCCTACTAAAAAACTGCTCAAAGAGCTGAGCGACGCCAAGGAGCGCGCCGAAGAGTCGGACAAGCTCAAATCCGCTTTCCTGGCCAACATCAGCCACGAGATACGCACACCGCTCAACGCCATCATCGGCTTCTCAAGCCTGCTGATGAATACGGACCGGAAGGAGGAGATGGACGAATACAAGCAGATCATCACGTCGAATACCGACTTGCTGCTCCGGCTGGTGAACGACGTGCTCGACCTGTCGAAGATCGAGTCCGGCACCATCGACGTTAAACTGGCCGAGTTCGACCTGGCCATCTACTTTGAGGAGTTGTGCAACTCCATCCGCCCGCTCGTAGTCCGCCCCGAAGTAAAGTTAGTTTGCGACAACCCCTACAAGCGTTTCATGGTGCTGCTGGACAACAACCGGCTGGCGCAAGTGATGCTCAATTACGCCACGAACGCCATCAAATGCACCCGGCAGGGGACTATACACGTGGGCTACCGCTGCGAGGGCGAGGGCATCCGCTTCTACGTCTCGGATACCGGTATCGGCATCTCGGAGGCGAACAAGTCCCGCCTCTATCAGCGCTTCGAGAAGCTCAACGAGTTTGCCCAGGGCACGGGGCTGGGGCTGGTCATCTGCAAGGTGGTCACCGAAGCCTCCGGCGGACAGGTAGGCTTCGAGTCCGAGGAGGGCGTGGGATCGACCTTCTGGTCATGGGTTCCCTGCGAATACAAACGTCCGGAAGAGGTGGAGAAAGCGGCCGGTGCAACTACCGACGCTGCTTCCTGCATGTCCGCCGAACTCAACGAGGAGGAGATGGCGATGCCGGAAAGTATGCGGGCATCTGCCATCGTGAGCGGACAGCAGCCGGCGCTTCCGGAGCCGGTGGACGTTCCGGAATGTCCGGGACTTGTCCGCGAGCCTATGGAGACAAGTGTTAATAATGATATAGTTAATTGAAGCGAGTGAGCGGAAAGAGAGACGAGGGAAGAAGCGACTGAAGTACGTGTCGATTTGCAAAGGTGGGGCAAAGGGCTGAGAGGGACGAAAGCCGCGTTCATCTGGTTTGGTCTGTCGTGAGACAGGAACGTTGCGGTCTATTTCCTCTCGCATGGCCCGGCTCCATCAGCTTCTTTCCCTCGTTCTTGTTTTTCCCGTATTTTTTTCGTGAGTTCCTCTTCTTAACTTCTCTTCCCTTTCCTTTGTTCTTTCAGTCAGAATGGAAATGAAACCCTGGTATGATAACTACTGCTTCGCAGAAGAGTCTTTGAAACGTGACCCGGGAATGTTCGACTCGCTGAAAGATACCGAAACCAAAGCCGAAGCACAATGGCAGGAAGCCGTTGAGCGGATAAGGGTTTACCACAAAATGGCACAGAGTAGCACAGAGTGGATGTCAAGTCGTTGGTTATCGGCTTGACTCCCTCTGTGCTACTCTGTGGTGAGTTCCTCTTCTTAACTCCTCTCTCTTCCTCCCCCCAATGCCTGATACAAGGTGATGACCCCCTGGATTTCAGTAAACCGGTTGGCCACTTGCGAGAGTTGCGCATTGAGCAACGTCTGCTGTGCGGTGAGCACTTCCAGATAAGTCGTGTTGCCATGCTTCATCAGCAGTTGTGTGCTGCGGGCGGCGTTTTCGAGGGAAGCCACCTGCTTCTCGAAGTAGTTTGCCTTGTCCCGTGCCGTCTGATATTGCACCAGGGCATTGTTGACCTCGCTTCCGGCGTTGAGCAACGTCTGTTCGAAGCTGAGGCGTGCCTCCTCCTGTTGCGCTTTGGCTATGCGGAGCTGGGCGATGTTCGCTCCCCGGTTGAACAAAGGCTGTGTCAGCGAGGCCACGGCGGTGGCAAGGAACTTGCCCGGGTTGACGATCATCGCACCTGCCGAGTTTGTCCAGCCGGCGCTGCCGCTCAGCGTGATTGAGGGGTAGAAGGCGGAACGGGCGGCGTTGGTAGTGTAGAATGCCTGTGCCAACGACTGTTCGGCACTGCGCACGTCGGGGCGGTTGGCAAGCATCTGCAAGGGCACGCCCACCGAAAGGTTCTCCGGCAGGCGCTGCTCGGCGAGGCGTCCGCGGGGAAGGGTGCGGGGGACGTCGGCAAGGAGCAGCGAAAGGGCGTTCTCCACCTGGTTGAGCTGTTCGCGCAGGTCGAGCAGGGTGGTACATATATTGTAGTATGTGCCCTCAGTCTGCGAGAGGGCGGCTTCGGTCACCATTCCGGCAGCTTTCATGGCGCGGGTGGTGGCAACGCTCTCTTTCCAGGCGGCTTCGGTGGCGGTGGAGATCTCGATCTGGGCGTCGAGCATCAGCAACGTATAGTAGTTGTTGGCGACGGCGGCAATCAGTTGCGTCTGTACCGCCTGTTCATAGTCACGGCTCTGCGCCACGACAGCTTGTGCACGCCGCTTGGCGTTCGTCAGCCGGCCGAAGATGTCGATCTCCCAACTGGCGCTGACGGGCAGTGAGTAGGTTTGCGAGGCTTTCCCGCCGTCGAAGCTGCTGGCCGTTCCCTGCGGGGAGAGGGAGAAGGCGGGCAGATAGGAGAGTCGGGCGGAGAGCAAGGTGGCTTCGGCCTCTTTCACACGGAGGTGGGCCGTACGCAGGTCGGTGTTGCGCACGAGGGCGGTGTCGATCAGCGTGCGGAGGCAAGGATCGGTGAAGACCTCCTGCCAGGGGAGGCTGCCGAGGTTGGAGGCGGAGTCGGAAGGATTCACGCCTTCTTGGCCGTAAAGGCCGTCGGGAACCTCGGTAGCGGATTTGTATTTGGAGTAAATGCCGCAACTGCTGAGTGCCAGCGTGGCGGCAAGGGATATGATTAACTTTTTCATGATTGCTTGTTTTATGGGAGCCTCCCTCCCCCGGGTTCCTCCGGTGGAAGAGGAGGGGAGGGGGCTGCTAATGATAAATAGGGTTGAACGGGGGAAGAACTCTTTTCACCACTCCATATCACAGAGTGATATGGAGTGGTACGGAGTCATACAGAGCGATACGAAGTAAAGTATCGCGGAGTAGTACAGAGTATCACCGGGTAGAGTATCACCGGGTGAATCTTGCTCTTTTGATCATTCATACCAATAACCTGTCTTCCTCTGTGTCACTCTGTGTTCCTCTGTGGTGAAAAGAACCCTTTATTCCTTCAAAGCCCCTCCTTTCGCTTCCTTCTTTTCCCGGTCGCTCACTGCGATCTCTTCCTCGATCTGCCAGTCGTGCGTCGGTTCGGTCTGTATCGGACGAATGCGTTCCTGCAACCACTGGAAAGCGATGAAGAGCGACGGCACGATGAACAGCAGTGCCAGCGTACCGATGACCATACCGCCCACGGCGCCCGTTCCCAACGAACGGTTACCGTTTGCCCCTACGCCACTCGCCACCATCAGCGGGAACAACCCGAAGATCATCGTCAGTGCCGTCATCAATATCGGGCGCAGACGGGCTTTGGCGGCGCTCAGCGCGGAGGCTATCAGCCCCATGCCCGCTTTGCGGCGTTCGGCGGCATACTCGGTGAGCAGGATGGCCGTCTTGGCCAGCAGACCGATCAGCATAATCAGTCCCGTTTGCAGGTAGATGTTGTTCTCCAGACCGAACAGGCGGGCGAAGAGGAACGAACCCATCAGTCCGCACGGCACGCTCAGGAGCACCGCGAAGGGGATCAGGAAGCTCTCGTAGAGCGCGCTCAGAATCAGGTAGATCATCAGGAAGCAGATGCCGAAGATGATCGCCGTCGTGCCGCTCTGCTCCGTCTCCTCACGGGTGATGCCTCCGTAGTCGTAGCCGTAGCCCTTGGGCAGGGCGGTGGAGGCTGTCTCCTGTACGGCACGGATGGCGTCACCCGTACTGTAACCGTCGGCCGGCATGGCGTTCACGGCGATGGAGTTGTACATGTTGAAGCGGCTCAGCGACTCGGCTCCGTACGTGCGGGTCAGCGTCGCGAACTGGCTCAGAGGCGCCATCTCGCCGTTCGACATCCGCACGAAGGTGTTGCCCAGCGAAGCTTCGTCGAGGCGGTATTGCGGGTCGGATTGGATCATCACCTTATATACTTTCGAGAAGCGGTTGAAGTTGGACACGTACTGCCCGCCGTAGTAGCCCGAGAGGGTGCTCAACACCTGGTCGGGGGTGATGCCCGAGCGCTTGCATTTCGACGGATCTATCTCAACCAGCCATTGCGGGTAGCGGACGTCGAACGTGGAGTAGGCCATGGCGATCTCCGGACGCTGGTTCAGCGCGCCCAGATACTGCTGTGTGGTCTGGAAGAAGGTGTTCACGTCGCCTCCCGTCTTGTCCTGCATGTGCAGTTCGAGGGCGTTACCCATACCGTATCCGGGGATCATTCCCGGTGAGATGGCAAATACGGTGGCGTCCTTGATGTCGCCCGTCCGTCCGTATACCTGGCCGATGACCGACTGCACGTTGTCTTCCTTTCCGGGGCGTTCGTCCCACGGTTTCAGTTTCAGGATCAACATACCGAACGAGCTTCCCTGGCCCGCCAGCAGTCCGTAGCCCGCCACTTTCTGCACGTGTTCCACTTGCGGGATCTGTTCCATGCGCTGCTCGATGCGCTTCATCACCTCGTCCGTCGTGCGCAGCGAACTGCCGGCGGCGGTGCTGACGTTGACAAACACCACGCCCTGGTCTTCGTCGGGCACGAGGCTGGTCTTCGTCGTATTCATCAGCACCACCAGCAGGGCGATACTTGCCACGAGGAGTCCGCCCGTCAGCCAACGGTGCTTGATGAAGAAGAGCACGATGCCCTTGTAACGGTCTATCACCACGTCGAACGCCGCGTTGAACGCTTTGCGGAAGCGGGCGGCGAAGTTCTGCTTCTGCGTGCCGTCCTCGTTGATGTACGGTTTCAGCAGCAGCGCGCAGAGAGCGGGGCTCAGTGTCAGGGCGTTCACGGCGGAGATGCCTACCGCTACGGCCATCGTCAGTCCGAACTGCGTGTAGAACGTCCCCGATGTGCCGGACATGAACGATACGGGGATGAACACCGCCATGAATACCAGCGACGAGGTGATGACGGCGTTCGAAATGCCTTTCATGGCGTCGATGCTCGCCATGTAGGACGATTTGTAGCCCACGTCGAACCGTGCCTGCACGGCCTCGACCACCACGATGGCGTCGTCCACCACCGTACCGATGACCAGTACCAGCGCGAACAGCGTGATCAGGTTGATACTGAATCCCGCCATCGCCATGAAGGCGAACGTACCGACGAGCGACACGATGATGCCCACCAGCGGGATCAGCGTCGAGCGGATGTCCTGCAAGAAGATGTATACGACGAGGATCACGAGCAGGATGGCTTCGAGCAGCGTCTTCACCACCTCGTGGATGGAGGCGTAGAGGAAGTCGTTGCTGGACATCAGTTGCGTCAGTTCCACTCCGCGGGGGAGGTCTTTGCGCGCCTCTTCAAGGAAGTCGTTGATGCGGTTGTTCACCTCTGTGGCGTTGGAGCCTGCAGTCTGGAAGAGCATGCACGAGATACCGTTGTGCCCGTCCGTCGTTCCGCTGTAGGCGTAGCTTTCCTGTCCTAACTCGATGGTGGCGATGTCCTTCAGTTTCAGCACCTGCCCGTCGTCGGTGGAGCGGATCACGATCTCGCCGAACTCCTCCGGGGTGATGCGGCGGCCTTTGTACTTCATGGTGTATTGGTACGTCTCGTCGGAGTTCTCGCCGAACGATCCGGTGGCAGACTCGATGTTCTGTTCCGCCAGCACCGCCGAAACGTCCGAGGGGATCAGGCGGTATTGCGCCATCACATCCGGTTTCATCCAGATGCGCAGGCTGTAGTCGCCTCCCATGATCATCATGTCGCCCACGCCCGAGATGCGGAGAATCTCCGGCTTGAGGTTGATACTGATGTAGTTGGCCAGGAAAGCCTCGTCATAAGAGTCGTCCGGGCTGTGGAGCGAGAACATTTGCAGGATACTCGTCTGCCGCTTCGAGGTGGTGACACCCACCTGGTTCACCTCCGAGGGGAGCTGTCCCGTGGCTTTGGAGACCCGGTTCTGCACGTTCACCGCCGCCATGTCCGGGTCGGTTCCCTGTTTAAAGTAGACAGTGATGGAGACCGTTCCGGCGTTGGTGGCGCTGGAGGTCATATACGTCATGTCCTCCACTCCGTTGATAGCCTCTTCGAGCGGGGCGATGACACTCTTTTGCAACGTCTCCGCGCTGGCTCCGAAGTAGCTGGTGGAGACCATGATGGTTGGCGGGGCGATATCCGGGTATTGTTCGACGGGCAACGTAAACAGCCCGATGATCCCGACCACGACGATGGTGATGGAGATAACGGCCGATAGGACGGGCCGTTCGATGAATGTTCGTAAGTTCATAATTATAGGGTTATATGTTTCCTTTGTGCCACTCTGTAGTGAGCCTTGTTCTTTGTTTTATTGCATACGATGAGCGTTCACCGTTCCTCGTTCACCGCTTTGATCTCCGTTCCTTCCCGGAGCAGTCCGACGCCTTCGGCCACGATCACGTCACCGGTCTGTAGCCCGCTCTCCACGATGTACTCCTGTCCGCCGTTGACGCGCGTCACCTGTACCGGAGCCGATTGCGCCTTGCCGTCCACTACCTTATATACAAATACCTTGTCCTGTACTTCGAATGTGGCCGCTTGCGGAATCACCAGCGCTCCCGTCTTCTCCGTCGGCACGATCACGTTTCCGGCGCCGCCGCTATGCAGCAGCCCTTCCCGGTTGGGAAACACCGCCCGCAGGCTCACCGTTCCCGTCGTGCGGTCTATCACCCCGCTGATCGTCTCGATCCGTCCCGCCTGCGGATAGTCCGAACGGTCGTTCAGTTGCAGGCCGATTTCCGGCATCTGTTTCAAGGCTTCCTCCTTCGATCCGTAACGGCGGATCAGTCCTAAGAGCTGGTTCTCCGTCATTGAGAAGTAGACGTACATGTCCGAGTTGTCCGAAACGGTAGTCAGCGGTTCCGGCAGGCTGGCGCTCACCAGTGCTCCCACCCGGTAGGGCAGCGTGCCCACTACTCCGTCCGCCGGACTCTTCACCAGCGTATACGATAAGTTGTTGCGTGCGTTCACCTCCTGTGCCTTCATCTGCGCCAGTTGCGCCTGCGCTGCCAGGAGGGAGTTCTTTGCCGTGCTCATGTCGAAGGCGGACACTACGTTCTGCCTGTACAATTCCTGCTTGCTGTCATACGTCAGTTGTGCTGTGGCCAGCGACGCCTTTGCCGCCTCCACGTTTGCCAGGGCAGTCTGCAAGGCAGCTTCGTAAGGCACTTGGTCGATGACGAACAGCGACTGTCCCCGTTTCACCCGTTCCCCCTCGCTGACACACACCTGCGTCAGCGTGCCGCCTACCTGCGGATAGATCTCGATGTCTTGTCGTCCGCGTATCGTTGCCGAATACGTACTCGATAGCGTCCGGTCGGCAGGCGCGAGGGTCATCACTTTGTATCCCGACTCCACGTTTGCCTGCGGTGCTTGCTTGCATCCCCCGACGGCCAGACAGCAGGCCAGTATCACGGCCTGTTTCACTTTACTTACCTTTTCAATCATAGTTCCTATTTAATTTTGTCGCGGCAAAGGTAGAGCGTTTTCCCCTTCGGCAGCTTTTCATACCCGCCTCACTATTGTTCATAATCGGAACAACTTTTCGCCTAATTCACTAAAAAGACCTACCTTTGCAGGCGAAATAAAGAACACGATATGGAAAAAAGTAATCTGCTCACTCTCACTCTCGACCAGCCTTTCGTGGCAGGAACCGACGACTTCGCCCCTTTCTACAACCGGCTGCACAAGCTCAACTGTGCCATCATTCTCTACTGCCGCAGCGGTCATGCCACGCTTGCCATCGACCTGAAGAAATACGAGATCACCCCCAATACCCAGGTTGTCCTCCTGCCCGGCTCCGTCATCACCCTTGAAGAGAAGAGCGACGACCTGCAGATCTCCTTTTTCGCCTCCCACATCGAGATGTTCCGTGAAGCCTGCATCCGCTTCGAACCTTCCTTCTTCCGCTTCCTCAAGGAGAAGCCCTGCTATACGCTCCCTCCCGAATTTACCGCCCCCATCAATGGTCTTCTGCACGCCACCGGCGCCATCTTCGCCGACACCGACCACCGCTTCCGCAACCAGATAGCCCGCAACCACCTGCAAAGCTTCCTGCTCGATGTATACGACAAAGTGCACCGCCTTTTCACCCATAAAGAGATCGAAGGCGGCAACCGTCCGAACGAGCTTTTTCATAAGTTCGTCACCTTGGTGCACGAGCATTGTTGTTCGCAGCGCGACGTTGTGTTCTACGCTGACCGTCTCTGCATTTCTACCAAATACCTGACGAGCATCTGCCGCTCCCTTATGGGCGGCTCAGCCAAAAAAGTGATTGATGATTTCACGGCCTTGGAGATCAAAGTCCTCCTCCAGTCCACCGACCTCAGTATCCAGGAGATAGCCGACCGCCTGAACTTCCCCGACCAATCTTATCTTGGCCGGTATTTCAAACGTCACGAAGGGGTTTCGCCGATGGAGTACAGGGCGAGGTTGGCGGGTCTAAAATAGGAGTTCTCTGGGAAATGCGTAGTTGCGACATCCGTCCCGGTAATCTTGATAATCAGCAGATTGTATTTACCTATATTTTTCTTTCAATGTAAAACCGTTTACCCCGGCACGTAAAGCCATTTACCCCGGCACGTAAAACCGTTTACCCCGGCACGTAAAACCGGTTATCCCGGCACGTAAATGAAGTCGGCATTTAAGGTAACAGATGTCCCCCCTGTTAGGATGCGCATCCAAACGACGCATTCTCCGGATGGAACCGAAGTATCCGGCTCTTGTGTGTGATTGAATAAAAACAGGAAAGGCGGTTGCTTATGTATACCAGATCTCGTTATACACAGGCCTTGTCCGGCTTTCTGCCGGAGTCGCCTTCCATACCTGTGAAGAGGCATCTCCACATCCTTTTTCAATTGGCGACTGTTCCAACAGAGTCGATTCCAGAACAACTTTTCTGCCCGGTGTGCTGTTGATAATGACTTCGGAATGACTGAAACTGAAATTCCGTGTAGTTTTCATTCCGGAGAATGCTTTCATTTCTTGTGACATAAGCGGTAGTTATTTATAGTATGGTAATGAATAACACCGGAGGTGCGAAAGTGTTTGCTAAATGGCGTTGTTTTCTGTTAATTTAAAAGCAGGGATGCCGGTTTTCGGGTTAAATCTATAAGGAAAGTATGACGTAGTCCGGTTTGTATTACCTTTGCTGGTGAACTAAAGAAATCAGGCTATGTCTGTATTGTCAGAACCTTTGGGCATATCCGATGCCGCCTTGCAGCAATATGCCGGCCAACTCCGGAAAGGGGGACATACGTTTGAGACTTATCAATAATATCCGTGCCTGAATGGACGGACGGCAGAAGAATTAGGATACTGTGAAGGGATAATTGAAAAAAATACCCCTGTCCCTGTCACATAATTAAAAAGAAAGATGTAATTTTGCATGCCAAAAAACAACTTATCTTATGGCAGTTTACGTAGAAGAAGTATCAAGAACTTTCGGTGAATATTTACTTATTCCCGGTCTTACCACCAAACAGTGTGTACCTTCCAATGTATCTTTACGCACCCCGCTGGTGAAACATGCGGCAGGCACACAAGCAGCAATCGAATTGAACATTCCTTTCGTTTCGGCAATCATGCAGTCGGTTTCCGGTCCCGAACTGGCTATCGAGCTGGCACGCAACGGAGGACTCTCGTTTATCTTCGGCTCGCAACCCATCGCCAGTCAGGCGGAAATGGTGCGGAAAGTGAAGAAATTTAAAGCCGGTTTCGTGACCAGTGACTCGAACCTGACACCGGAACATACGTTGGATGATGTACTTCGCCTGCTTCGTCAGACCGGACACTCTACCATCGGAATCACGGATGACGGCACACCGAACGGACATCTTCTGGGATTGGTAACCAGCCGCGACTATCGCCTTTCCAGAGATCCGCTGGACAAAAAGATCAAAGACTTCATGACCCCTTTCGACAAGCTGATTGTAGGCGAAGTGGGACTGACACTGAGCGAAGCGAACCAGATTATCTGGGACCACAAACTCAACACTCTTCCCATCATCGACAAGGACGGCCGTCTGGCTTATTTCGTTTTCCGCAAAGATTACGACAGCCACAAGGAAAACCCTAACGAGGTGTCAAGCCCCGATAAGAAATTGCTGGTGGGTGCCGGTATCAATACCCGTGACTATCAGGAACGTGTACCTGCTCTGGTAGAAGCAGGAGTGGATGTGCTTTGCATCGATTCTTCGGACGGCTATTCGGAATGGCAATGCGAGACCCTGCAATGGATCAAGCAGCAGTATGGGGATAAAGTACTGGTAGGTGCCGGTAACGTGGTAGATAAAGAAGGCTTCCTCTATCTGGCGGAAGCCGGTGCGGACTTCGTGAAAGTGGGCATTGGCGGTGGATCTATCTGCATCACCCGTGAACAGAAAGGTATCGGACGCGGACAGGCGACTGCCTTGCAGGACGTGGCTCGTGCCCGTGACGAATATCAGGCACGCACAGGCATCTATGTGCCTATTTGCAGCGACGGCGGACTGGTGCACGACTATCATATGGTGCTTGCCCTTGCCATGGGGGCCGATTTCCTGATGATGGGCCGTTACTTTGCCCGTTTCGACGAATCGCCTACGAAGAAGCTCTGCATCAAGAACAATTATGTGAAAGAGTACTGGGGAGAAGGGTCGAACCGTGCCCAGAACTGGCAGCGCTATGATATGGGCGGAACGGAATCTTTGAAGTTCGAAGAGGGAGTCGATAGTTACGTGCCTTATGCCGGTAAGATGAAAGATAATCTGGCTGCCACACTGAGCAAGATCAAAGCTACGATGTGCAGTTGCGGTGCCGTTACCATTCCCGATTTGCAGCAAAACGCCAAGATTACGTTGGTTTCGTCTACCAGTATCGTAGAAGGCGGGGCACACGACGTGATTCTGAAGGAAAAAGGATAATAAACTTTTCACTATCCGCACAGAGACCATCCAATAAGTGCGACTAATATAGGACGGGCGGACGGATACGGGGTTTGAGATGACTGTATAGTTGTTGAAACTCGTTTCGGTCCGCCTGTTTCGTAGGTCTGACCTTATTTCTCTGCGTTCCGGAACTTCTGTGGGGTCATCCCCACTTGCTTCTTGAAAAACTTATTGAAGAACGCCGCGTTGTTGAATCCCAGGTTCAGGGCGATGTCTTTCACCGGAGTGGGTGTGGTTCGCAGCAGGGTTCGGGCAGCCAGGATCAGGATACTGTTGATGATTTCCATTGCTGTCTGTCCGCCCGATTCTTTCTTTATGATGTGGCAGAGGGTAGTTGATTTCATTCCCATTTCGGCCGCATAAAACTGTACCTGATGTTGGTGGGCATGATTCTCCTGCACCAGTCGGACAAACTGGCGAAAGACGGCGGAATGTTTGTTGGCAGGCGCTACCTGCGACAACGCTTTTCGCTGACTGAGCTCTGTGAACCCCTGTAGGAGTGCTTCAAGCATAGACTTCAGTGTGGCATGGCTGAAGAGGAACGGTGCATCTTTATGGATGTGTGTCAGAAGCGCGAAAGTCTGGACGTAGATGCCGAAAATTCTCGGGGACAATGGGAGCAGGGGGTGTTCGTTGATGATGTAGAACGTATTGATGATCGATCTGTCCAAGTGGGTTTCGTGAATGAATGCAAGTGAAAAGAGTACCGCATGCATCTGCACATCGTCCGATGTCTTCTGCACTTGTATGAAACTTTCTGAGGGGATAGCGATCATCGTACCGGGACCGATATTGTATTGCACCAGGTTGATCATCGCTTTGATACGTCCCCGCATACAGAGGGCAAAAATAACAGCTTTCGTCTTTTTGAGTTCGGCGCAATATGTCCACAGTGTTTCGCTGCTGATGCGGTCGGCAGTGGTGAAATTGTCTGATATATGTAACTCCGGAGTAAGCATGTTCTTTTGTTTGCTATAACGCTGAGATCCCTTTTTGGTTGCAAAAGTCATTATATTACGGTCTATTATAGTTAATGACTTGTTAATTCTGTACGGGGCTTTTCCTGTCATAGTTAAAAGTGGTCAATCCGTACACGATGGAATATTTTGTGAGAATAATAGAATATTATTTCCAACCCGATCCGTTGCCGATAACTGATATTAGTACGATCTTTGTGCCTTGACACAACTGAATTTATATGAACCGATCTTCATTCAACACCTTTGTTTTTCCTGTCTTTTTTTCTTCTTTGGCTATTTGGGACAATAGTCTGATTACGGTTATTGTTTTGCTGCTTATTGTCGTGTTTGCCTTGTGTGTGGCGGTGAAGTGCCTCTACGGGCAGAGGCGGGCGCTCAAAAAGGCGCTGGTGGGAGATGCCGTATGCAGGCAACTGTTTGATGTGTGGCCGCTGAGCATTCTTGTCCTCGGCGCTGACGGGAAGATAGAACGGATGAACAAGTTGTTGCTGGAAGAGCTGCAACTGGATTTGAAGCAGGTTGCCGGGCGACAGGCGGTTGAGATCATCGAACTGATTCAGGACAAGGAGAACCTTTTGCCTCGGTTTCTGAAAGAGATACAGAGCGGAAAGCGCAACATTTTGTTTTCTACCAATTGCTTCATTCGCGAGCCCCGTTCCAATATCAGCTTCCTGATTCAAGGCGGCATTGTGGGGATTTATGAAAGCGGCCGCTTGATCAAGATGATCGTCTACTTGCGCAATGTGCTTGAAGAACGGACGCAACGGCATGTACTGAATATCGCCCTGAGCAAAACACATATCTTTTCCTGGTCGTTCGACATGGAGCGGAACCTGATGGTGATTGACCCGCGTTATTTCGACTACCTGAAGATTCCGACTCAAGATTATACACTGACCATGGAACAGTTTTCCGACTTGGTGCATCCCGATGACCGGAAGGTACTTTTCGACGCCCTTGCCGGGCAGTTGACGGGAAACTTGTACGAGGCACCCGTACCTTATCGTCTGCGCCGGGGAGACGGGGGCTGGGAGTGGTTCGAGGGGCAGTCTACTTATGTGGGGCAACTGTCGGATCTGCCGTTCCGTATTGTAGGTATCTGCATGAGTACGCAGCGGCATAAAGATATAGAGGACAGGCTGAACGATGCCCTCCGGAAGGCACAGCGGAGCGACCGGTTGAAGAGTGCTTTCCTGGCCAATATGAGTCACGAGATCCGTACTCCGCTGAATGCCATCGTGGGTTTTTCCACACTGCTGGTGAGCGAGCAGTCCGATTTAAGGCCGGAGGACATCGAGGAGTATGCTGCGTTGATAGAGAAGAACGGGCAGTTGCTGATGTTCCTGATTTCGGATATTCTGGATCTTTCGAAGATTGAATCGAACACCATGGAGTTTAACGTTTCGGTTTTCTCACTGAACAAGATGTTTGCCGACATAGCCCGCATGCAGCGTCTGAATGTGAAGCCCGGTGTAGAACTGATTGCGGATCTGCCCGCAGAGGATGTGTCGATTACTGCGGACCCGGTAAGGCTGGAGCAGGTGGTGAACAATCTGATCAATAACGCGATAAAGTTTACGAGCCGGGGCAGCATCCGGATAGGCTATCGCCGGAGGGGGGAGAAGGACGTAGAGCTGTTTGTCGAAGACACCGGGAAGGGAATGTCGGAGGAGGTGATCGCGCATGTTTTTGAGCGCTTTTATAAAGGAGATTCTTTTGTTCAAGGAACGGGGTTGGGACTTGCCATCTGCAAGACGATTGTGGAACATTTCGGCGGAGAGATTCGTGCGGAGTCCGAAGCGGGTGAGGGGGCGAGGTTTGAAGTCTGCCTGCCGGTAGGAGGAAAATAGAAACGGGGAGGACCCGAATGAAACGGGGAAAGTCACGTTGCGCGTTGTCCCATAACCGCTTGTGATTTCCCCGTTTCTGTGTTTATTTTAAGAATGCCCTCGGGCATGGAGTCAATACACGCTTGCCCCCTTAATCACGATCTTTTCCAGCAATTCCTGCATCTTTCCGATCACCGGTTCCGCTTCCAGCCCGTATTCGGCCGCCATCACCTGCATCTGTGGGAAAGTGGCCCATACACTGCCGTTCTTATCCTCCCAAACGGAGATCTTCAGCGGCAATTCGATCGAGATGCTCGGATTGTCCTGCATCAGCTTTGTGCCCACTTTCGGCGAACCGAAGACGATCACCTGGTTCGGGCGAAGCGTCAAGCCTACCTCTTCCGCATTCTTTCCGTGGTCGAATTTGGCGAAGACCGGGATTCCCATTGCCCGGAGCGTCTGCTCAATGCGTCCCATGGTTTCGTCTACGCTGAACTGGCTCTCGTAGGTGTACAGCAGGTTGTCGTTGGCTCCCGTGCCCATCTTGGCGCTGTCGAAAGCGGCGGCAATGCGGCGTCCCAGGTTCGTCAGGTCCACTCCCTCCTTGTTGGCGAGCAGGGTGACGCATACCAGTTCCGAAGCGTCGGTGAAACGGCTCAGGAAAGCCGAATGTCCCGATACGTCGCCTTTGATGTCCATCAGCCCGTTGTGGTTATAGAACTGCCAGCCTGCCATGGCGGGGACCACCTTGCCGTTGGCCAGCCGGGTGGGTTTGTACACGATGTCACGGTTTTCCGGTTTCTCGATCAAGGCGCTTCCCGCCAGTCCGATGTCCCAATGGGAAACGTTCTCCGCCGATGCCCAGATGTCGGAGAAACCTTTCAGTGCCGTAGGGCTGACAGCAGGCGCTGCGACGAGACGGCCGTCTTTTTCAACGTATCCGGTCGTTGTTTCCGAGGGGTTGATATAGTCCCGGTCCTTCTTGAATGTCTGGTGCACGTTGCCCGTAGTGGTCACGTCCTCCTGTTTTACTTTCGCCAGGTCTTCTCCGAAGAAAGTCTGCCGCAGTCCCAGGTAGTCAATCTGATACTTCTTCACGAAATCGTGGTAAGGCATTTTGCCCGCCTTCTCAATGATGGAAGTCAGCAGCAGGAAGTTCGTGGCGCTCTGCTTCACATCCGTTCCCGGTTCGAAGGCCAGTGGCAGTGCGGCTACGGTCTCGATCAACTGTTCCGGACGATAATCGGCAGAGACGTCGAAACCCTTCTGCGCGCGGTAGTCGGCGATGCCCGAGCTGTGCTGCATCAACTGGAGGATGCTGACCGGTTTCCAGCTTTCCGGCACATCTTTCAGGTACTTGCCGACGGGGTCGTTCAGGTCGAGTTTGCCCCGTTCGTAGAGTTGCATTACCGCCACGGCAGCATATCCTTGCGAGATGGGGCCGATGGGCCAGAGCGTCTTGGCGGCGGCGAGGTTTCCTTTCGTGAAATCAGTCACTCCGTAGCCCACCACCCGAGGAATGTAAGGCGCCTGTACGATGGCAAGCGTCATGCCCGGTATTCCCTGTTCTTCCATAAAATCGTAAATCATCTGGTCGATGGCCTTGCCTTGGTAGGCAACGTGCACATTTCCCCTGCCGGCTTGCGGCAATTGGTTCTCATACTTCTTCATAATGGTTCCTCCGTTCTGTGCCGAGATCGTTGCCGAAGTCAGCAGTGCGACTAAAATTAATAAATTCTTTTTCATAACGTTCGCGGGATTGTTTTAGTTGTTTAAATCTGATGTTGCAAAGATCGGTGCTTATCGCTGCTCGGGAAAGAGCGATATCACACTTTGAATAGGCAATTGTTCCCGAAGGCGGGGAAGAGTGGCGTTTCCATTCTCTAAAACCTGTTTGTTATAAGCCTTTTATATATAAATAGGTGTCTCCGTTCCCTCTTCTGATCCATTTCCTTTCCTTATAGGGTAAGATAGCATGATTTTCTTCTTATTCGGGAAGAATTGCTAACTTATCCGGCCATATGGCCCTTTCCCGCCCTGTGTGGAATGCCGATCTTTGCAAAGTCGGAAAACAAGCGGTACACCGACGCCGCACCCTGAGCTAAAAGGAGTATAAACGTCTAAAAACAAAAAAAGATTATGGAAGGTATCAACACCCCGTTCGTCATCGACGGACACACAGCGATTGTAATGACAGACCCGCAGAACGATTTCCTGAGCGAGAACGGTCTGGGCTGGGGCGCTTTCGGAGAGAATATACAGAAGAATGGCACGGTGGAAAACCTCCGCCGCATCTTCGAGGTGGCAGCCGCAAAAGGCATGCTGGTATTCATCTCCCCGCACTATTACTATAAGCATGATCACCAATGGCTTTTCGAAGGTCCCATCGAGAAACTGATGCACGACACGGGCATGTTCGAACGCCGGGGACAGTTGACCGGCGAGGGTTTCGAAGGTTCGGGTGCCGACTGGCTGGAACTCTACAAACCCTATATCGACGGGGGCACGAATATCATCGTCACGGCACCCCACAAACTGTACGGGCCGGAAAACAATGACCTGATTCTTCAACTCCGCAAGCGTGGGGTGAACAAGGTAGTGGTGTGCGGCATGTCCGGCAACCTCTGCGCGGAGTCCCATCTGCGCGAGTTGCAGGAACGCGGATTTGAGGCAGCCGTCGTCTTTGACGCCACGGCCTCTGCCAAGCTCCCCGGACTGGACGCCGATACGGCAGCGTTCATCAACTTCACCCTGCTGGCGGAGAAGGTCTACACCACCGACGAGTTCGTGGCAGAGATGCGGGAGAGGTGAGCGCGGGGTTATATAGACCGTTAATCGGGGGGGCTCTCTGAACGGAGTTCCTGAAAGGATAATCATCCCGAAAACGGCCTTCCGATAGACGGAAGATTCCCTTATCTCAACTTTCTCAATGGATGGGAAAAGCTGGGATAAGGGAATTCTTAGTATAAGTAATGACGGATTATGAACCGAATCTTACATTGGATAAACGATGACCCTGCTGTTGGGCAGGTCCGGAATATACATCGTTCCGGAGGCTACCGTGATATCTGCCGGGCCGGACAGCGGTTTCTCCGGGTTAATGTCGAGTGGCGTGATCTTTCGGGTATTCATGTCGACGGCACAAACTTGTGCGGGTGTCCAGTTGGTGATGTACATCGTTTTCTTGTCGGCAGAGAGGGCGATACCGTCATATTGTCCCGGGGTGGTGATGAACTTCTCCGGAACGGGTTTGCTCAGGTCGGTAATCTGATAGATGACATTGTTGTCCGTTGTCTTCCCGTCAGCGGGATAAGAGGCGACGTACATGGTTCCGTTTTCGATAATCAGCCCGTTAGGTCCGGCGATGCTCACCCATTCGGCAGGAATCCCTACTGCGCCCGGGTCACTGATGTCGATGCTGAAGATTTTTCCTGTATTGGTGACAGAAGCATAAAGTGTATTCCCTTCCGCCACGAGGTCGTTTACGAAAAGGTTGCCTTCGGGCAGCAGGACGACTTGCGGTGCTTTCTCCGGTGCTTGTAGGTTGTAGACTACGATTTTGTTGACGTCGCAGATGAACAGGTGCTCGTCACGAACAAACATTCCTTTCGGTCCGGAGAGGTTGCCGTCGGCAGGAATCAGGATTTCCGTCCGGTTATCTTTATGGTAGGCGATGTATCCCCTGCCTTCCGTGTTGAGTGGATTGAGCTGCTCCGTTCCGAAGTTGGCGATCAGGATACCTCCCTGATAGGGGTACGTGCTTTCGCAGAAACGAATGCTGTCACTGATGATCGTTGTTTCCGGTTGCTGTGCCTCTTCCGTCGGCTGGTTTTGTTTTTTGCTTTGGCAACACAGAGCGGTAGCCGAGAAGGTGATCAATAGGATGGGAGTAAAGAATTTAGTTTTCATAAGCTGATCTTGTATTTCATAAGATGAATTTCATGCAGCAAAGATACAAGCAAATAGAGAACGGGTTGTTGCCCGTTTGGTTCAGTCTCCGGTCTGTTTGGTTCAGGGTACGTTTACGAGTGCTTCGTTCCGGCAGCTTCCCACACCTTATATATAGGTCTTCGATCATCTCCATTTCTCACTTCTCGTCCATCGTTCATCGCTTTTCGCCCATCATTCATCATTCCTCCCCCTATATTCAGTAGGTGTCATCTGATATTGCTCTTTAAAGAGCCGGGCAAAGTGTGCCGCACTTACAAATCCGCTCGCGTCCGTTACTTCTTCGATCGTTTTGTCCGACGTGTCGAGCAGATAAGCAGCGCGTTCCAGTTTTTTTCTGCGTATCCATCCGCGGGGAGCTTCACCATATTCCTGGGCAAACTCCCGCTTAAAGCTCGACAGGCTTCTGCCGGAAAGCATAGCCAGTTCGTTGACGGTGGCCGGGGAATACAAATGCCGGTCGAGCACGGCTGACAGTGCCGGGCTTTCGCTTCGTGCCGCATCCAGGAGGAAGGAAGCTATTAGTTGCCGGTAAGGACTGTCCAGAAGCAGGTATACCAGTTCGGTAAATTTCAGCCGGATCAGTTCGCACATAAACGGACTCTTACTCTTGCTGTATTCCTCCAACGAAGAAAACAGTTTCTCTATTTCCCGGTTGTGGGGAATGATCTTTATGGCTTCTCTTTTTGTCGGCATCCTTTCCGATATACGTTCCGGCAAACATCCGCTCAGTTGTTCGGCCAGTCCTTGCGCAACCCGTTTGCTGAAAAACAACATCAGGCTGCGGAACCCATGTTCGCCGGTAATGTATTCCGACATCACGTACTCTCCCCTTGGTATCAGAAACAGTTCTCCGGGGCGGATGTCAAACTGATTGCTCCCTACCTTGATCTGCTTCACCCCGGAGAGGATGTATACCAGGGCATGGTGCGTCAGGAAAGCGTCGAAGTTTTCCTGTGTGGTAGAGTTGACGTATTGGAGCAGGCGTATGTTCTTGTTTTCACCCGGCTGTGCCGGACGGAGAATGTCATCGGGGACGAAAAGGCGCTTAGTGGGCATAAGATGAAAGGTTTTGGAGTTAGCTGACACAAATATAGGATAAAACTTCCTGAAAAATGCGGGGAGACGTGCGAAATCTTGTTCCGGTCGCCTTGCCCCCGCGCATATACCCTCTCTCTGCTTGGTCCGCCTGCTGTGCCTACAGCGGCATGTTTCCGTGTTTCTTCGGTGGATTCGTCTGCATTTTGTTTTCCGTCATCTCCAATGCCTGTATCAAGCGTTTACGGGTTTGCTTCGGCAGGATGATCTCGTCGATGAATCCCAGTTCGGCAGCCTGGTATGGAGTGGCAAACTTCTCTTTGTAGGCATCCAGTTCTTTGGCTTTGCTCTCTGCGTCCGCCTTGCGGAACAGGATGTTTACAGCTCCCTCGGCACCCATCACGGCAATTTCCGCACTCGGGTAGGCAAAGTTCACGTCCGCCCCCGTCTGTTTGGAGTTCATCACGATGTAAGCGCCACCATAGGCCTTGCGGGTGATCACAGTCAGCTTGGGCACTGTGGCCTCGGCAAAGGCATACACTATTTTGGCACCGTGGCGGATGATGCCGTTGTTCTCCTGCGTATATCCCGGCAGGAAGCCCGGAACGTCTTCGAACGTAATCAGAGGAATGTTGAAACAGTCGCAGAAGCGGATGAAACGGCTTGCCTTGTCGCTGGCATCGATGTCGAGCACACCCGCCAGGTATGCCGGCTGGTTGGCCACGATACCTACCGAGCGTCCGGCTAAGCGGGCAAAACCGATGATGATGTTTTTGGCAAAGTTCTGCATCACTTCAAAGAAGTAGCCCTCGTCAACAACCCGTTCGATGATCTCTTTCATATCATACGGTATGTTCGGGTCGGCGGGGACAATGCTGCCGAGTGATACATCTTCGCGGTTGATGTCATCGGTGCAGTTCTGCTTGCGCGTTTCGTCCATATTGTTTTGCGGGAGGAAGGAGAGCAGCTCGCGGATCGACATCAGCAATTCTTCCTCGGTGTTTGCTATGAAATGCGTTACACCACTCTTGCTGCTGTGCGTCATGGCACCGCCCAGTTCTTCTTTGCTGACTTCTTCGTGGATCACCGTCTTTACCACATCCGGTCCGGTGACGAACATATGGCTTTTCTCCTTCACCATAAAGATGAAATCCGTCAGTGCCGGAGAGTAGCAGGCACCTCCGGCGCATGGACCGAGGATAGCCGAAATCTGCGGGATCACGCCGCTTGCCATCGTGTTCTGGTAAAAGATGTCGGCATAGCCCGACAGGCTTTCGATTCCTTCCTGGATACGTGCACCGCCCGAGTCGTTCAGTGCGATGATCGGCGCGCCATTCTTCAAAGCCAGTTGTTGTACCTTGACTATCTTCTTGGCATTCGATGCCGAGAGCGAACCACCATAAACGGTGAAGTCGTAAGCGTAGACAAACACTTGACGGCCGTCGATCTTTCCGTAACCCGACACCACACCGTCGCCCGGAACCTTGTTACGGTCCATGCCATAGTTGGTGCAGCGGTGCACCATCAGCTTGTCAAGTTCCACAAATGTTCCCTTGTCCAGTAACATATCGATGCGTTCGCGGGCAGTCATCTTTCCGCTCGCATGTTGTATTTCAATCTTGGCAGCGCCTCCGCCTTGGGAAGCGATACGGTCACGCTCTTCGAACGTGGCATAGGCTTTATTTACTTCTTCCATTGTCTTTCTATTATTCGTTATTCTAACGTTATCAGCGTCTGGTCTCCGGCGATATTATCACCTTCCTGTACCAGAATCTCTTTAATCCGGCAGTCCGAAGTCACCTTGTAGTTACTCTGCATCTTCATCGCTTCGATGACGATGACAGTTTCTCCGGCTTTCATCTCCTGTCCCACACTGACGGGGATTTTCACTACCTTGCCCGGCATGGGCGAAATGATGCGGTCGTTCTGTGTTTCTTCACCTTTCTTGCGCATCCGCAGATATTTTGCCTGACTGTCCACAATCTCGACGTTGAAACTACTGTAGTGTGTATTCACTTTGTAACTCTTTCCGTTCTCTTTGCGAATCAGTTGGGCGTTGGAGCTTCGCCCATCCATCAGGATGTTGCAATTCCCGTTCTCTGCCATGACAACGTCCGCTTCGAACGTTTTTCCGTCGATGGTGAGTACCACTTTGTTATCTTCTTTGCTGACCAGTTCTATCTCGGCCACGCGATTTCCTATATGTATTTCCATACTCTTCTATATTCTTAATACCCCTTTGTGCAATCCGAATTCTTTCCATTTGCTGATCGGGCGGTTGTCCGCAGCCAGTCCGCTGTTATTCTCCTCCAGGTTCATCAGGTAATCCATGTAAGCGGCAATCAGTGCGATGTTCTCTGCACGTTCGCTGGTACGGGTGATGCAGTGTTGGAGCACTTCTCCGTTTTTGCTGATGAATCCCGTATCGTAATGTCCTTCCACAAAGTCGGGAGTATCCATGATGGCGCGCAGGTAACTGATGTTGTTCTTTACTCCTGTCAGTTTATATTCGTGAAGCACACGGCGCATCCGTTCGATGGCGTATTCGCGTGTGGTTGCCCATACAATCAGTTTGCCGATCATTGGGTCATAATAAATCGGAATCTCGTAACCTTCGTATACATAGCTGTCGATGCGCACCCCGATGCCGTTTGGCTCCGTAATCTGCTTGATGACACCCGGGCTGGGCATGAAGTTCATTTCTGTATCTTCTGCGCAGATGCGGCATTCGATGGCATGTCCGCGTTGCTGGATATCTTCCTGTTTCAGTTGCAACACCTGTCCTTCGGCCACTTTAATCTGCTCTTTCACTAAATCTACGCCGACTACCTCTTCGGTAATCGGATGTTCCACTTGCAGGCGCGTGTTCATTTCCAGGAAGTAATAGTTGCGGTGCTTGTCCACCAGAAATTCGATGGTTCCCGCTCCGACATAGTTCACGGCTTTGGCGGCGGCCACTGCTTTTTCTCCCATATCCCGGCGTAGTTCAGGAGTGACGAACACCGAAGGGCTCTCTTCCACAATCTTCTGGTTGCGGCGTTGCACCGAACATTCACGTTCGCACAGATGAATCACGTTGCCATGCTTGTCGCCCAGAATCTGGAACTCGATGTGATGCGGTTCTTCTACAAATTTCTCCAGGTAAACTGTGTCGTCGCCGAATGACGAAAGTGATTCGCTCTTGGCGGTTGTGTAGGCCTCTTCCACTTCATCTGCACGATGAATCAGCCGCATACCCTTTCCGCCACCTCCCATCGAGGCTTTCAGCATTACCGGATAACCGATTTGATTGCAGAGTTCTACCGCTTCTTCAAGGCTCTTCAGGTTTTCTTGAGTACCCGGAACCACCGGTACACCGGCTTCTATCATCTTGATACGTGCCGAAATCTTATCTCCCATCGCCTCCATGGTTTCCGGGTCCGGACCGATGAAGATGATCCCCTCTTCACGACAACGACGGGCAAAGGTTGCATTTTCGGACAAGAACCCGTATCCCGGGTGGATAGCGTCTGCGCGGCACGACTTTGCCACTTCGATAATCTTTTCTATATTCAGATAACTCTCTTTCGATGCTGCTGGGCCGATGCAGTAAGCTTCGTCGGCATAGAGCACATGCTTCGCTGTTCGGTCCGCTTCCGAGAAAACGGCAATGCTCGTTATTTCCATCTCCCGGCAGGAGCGCATCACCCTCACGGCTATTTCGCCGCGGTTGGCGACTAAGATTCTTTTAATCATATTCATTTCTCAATTAAATGGAATACACATATTCATGCTTTCCACCCTGCGGACATGAGTCCACCCGATGAAAACACAGTATTTCTACGATTTGGGGCTTAACAACGATGCTTTCTTTCCTAACCCACGAGGTAAAAAAGCTCTTATTCATTGAATGGCAGGTCTTCTGACTGACTCTACATCTTATCGGACCTTCCCGACGTTTCCTTTTCCGTCAGTGGTTTGTAATTGGTTTATTGATAAGATGTTATACAGAGCTTCACAGCAGCGGGACTGTCCGGGATTTACACCCGATTCCCTTTTAATCTTCGTCCGTTGACCACGGATTCCGAACCAATTCGGGGACAAATATAGAGAAATATTGGATAGAGTGGATACTTTTTGCACGAAAAGTTCAATTTTGTGCAATGACCAACGGCGCTTTGTTTCAAAATAAATGTCATATAGACGAAACACAAATAGACTGTCGATTGTTCTTTTTTACAAATAAAAGAGCATAAACGGAATGAATTACTAACGAAATATACATGCCATGTCACACTTACCTACCTTAATTGCCGACCTTGCCCTAATACTGATGTCCGCAAGTATCATTACCCTTTTGTTCAAATGGTTGAAACAACCCTTGGTACTGGGATATATCGTCGCAGGATTATTGGCGGGACCTTACGTGCAGATTTTCCCGACTGTAGGTGATATTGAGAACATCAATATCTGGGCTGAGATAGGAGTTGTTTTTTTACTTTTCGCCCTTGGGTTGGAGTTTAGTTTTAAGAAATTAATAAATGTCGGGTCAGCTGCCTTTATCACGGCAACCACCGAAGTTATCAGCATGTTGCTGATCGGTTATATGGTAGGACATCTGTTAGGCTGGAGCACAATGAATTCTATTTTTCTGGGAGGTATGTTGTCTATGTCGTCAACAACGATTATTATCAAAGCGTTTGATGATCTCGGCTTACGTAACCAACGCTTCACGGGTGTTGTATTCGGGACATTGGTAGTTGAAGATCTGATCGCTATCCTGATGATGGTCATCCTTTCTACAATGGCAGTGAGTAAGGAGTTTGTAGGTGAAGAGTTGTTGATGAGTGTGTTGAAGGTTGTTTTCTTTCTGATCCTATGGTTCCTGATTGGGATATTTATCCTTCCGTTCTTTTTGAAAAAAGCAAAACGGCTGATGAATAACGAAACCTTACTGATCGTTTCGCTGGGACTTTGTCTGGGAATGGTTGTGTTGGCTACCCGTACAGGATTCTCGGCTGCACTGGGTGCTTTCATTATGGGATCTATCCTTGCCGAGACGGTTGAGGCCGAACACATAGAACATATCATCCAGCCGGTGAAAGATCTTTTCGGAGCTATTTTCTTTGTCTCTGTCGGTATGTTGGTCAATCCGGCTGTCTTGGTGCAGTATGGCTGGCCGGTGGTCATCATTACTTTGGTAACTCTTGTGGGTAAATCCATATTTTCTTCATTGGGAGTTTTATTATCCGGTGAACCGTTGAAGGTTTCCGTCAAGTCAGGATTCAGCCTTGCCCAGATAGGAGAGTTCGCTTTCATTATCGCAGGGCTGGGGGCTTCACTCAAAGTACTGGATAGTTTTATCCCTCCGATTATTGTTGCGGTATCGGTGATTACTACATTCACAACTCCTTATTTCATCCGGTTGGCAAATCCGTTGGCCGAATGGCTTTATAAAATACTTCCGCCTAAAACCAGGGAAAGTCTGGACCGCTATGCTTCCGGTAAGAAGACGGTCAATCATGACAGCGATTGGAAGCGGTTGTTGAAGACGATTGTCGGAAGAGTGATTATCTATAGTGTTCTTCTCACGGCGATTTGGTTATTGTCTGTGCAAACCGTTTATCCCACGATAAACGAGATGTTCGATGCTCCCGGGCGATGGGTAAACATAGGGATGTGTCTGGTCACACTTCTGTTGATGACACCTTTCCTGTGGGCACTTGTTTCAGATAAGTATAATTCCCCGGATGTATTTTTAAAGTTGTGGAATGATGATAATTACAATCACGGACGGTTGGTCGCGCTGATTTTGTTTCGTGTGTCGGTTGCCGTCTTTTTCATTGCAGGGGTCGTTATCAGTTACTTCAGCCTCAATTATGGGATAGGCATTGTGATAGCCGTTGCCGTATTGGCATTGATTCTTATTTTCAGGGAGAACCTCACGCAATATTCGCATCTGGAAACACACTTCCTGACCAATCTGAACGGAAGGGAAGAAGCTGCCCGCAAACGTTATCCTCTGAAAAGTCGTTTTAACAGTGAGTTTAATGACAAAGATGTTGAGCTGACTTCCGTTTGGGTGTCTCCTTATTCGTCTTATATCGGTCAGTCATTGGATGAACTCCCTTTCAGGCGGGAGTTTGGTGTCAATATAGTAAGTATTGTCAGAGGGGAGCGGAGAATATACATTCCACAAAGTTCCGAACGAATTTATCCGCAGGATAAGTTAGTAGTGGTCGGAACAGGCGGACAGCTGCAAGAGTTCCGGACGGAACTTGAGAACAGACAGGATTTGCCGGATGAAAAGAACATAAAACAAGATGTGACGCTTCATTCATTCACGGTAGATGAAGATTTTCCGTTTCTGAACAAAAGCATTGCCCAGTCCCGGTTAGGAAAAAGATATGATAGTCTCGTCGTAGCCCTTGAACGAGAGGGTGAATTGGTTCCGGTGAATCAGGCTATAGTTTTCCAATTGGGAGATTTGGTTTGGGTGGTAGGAGACAGGGAGAAGATCAGGCAGTTTTTGGTGCGGAAGAAGTAAGAGTGGTAAAGAGCAGAGGAAAGGAAAACGGCTGAGGCGAAAATTTGCATTTTGACAGATACACAATGAAGTATCATTCTGTATTTTCAATACGGTCTGTATTCGTTTCTTTCCGGCCTCGTTTGCGACTGCTTCCGAAAAGACTCTTATTTTCCCATCAGACAGAATCAAAATGATGTGATTTTACCTTTTTATCAAGCATATGGTTGGTGATCCTTGTTTTTAGACATCTTCTGTCGTTGTAGGTCGGATTGAACCTTTAAAATGATAGTTGACACATATCCCTTCTGAAGCCTCCGATAATTTCAGGAAACTTGTATTTTACGCCTTCTTTTGCGTTATTAACTTCTTTCGGACAAAAGATTAGCTTCTTCCGAGCAAAAGGCTAACTTCTTTTCGGGAAAACACTTACTTCTTTTTGGAAAAGAGTAAGGTCTTTTGTTATATGAAATAGCATATTTACTCAATATGATGCAACTTTCTGTATGTAAATGTCATATCTATGCGTTGTATTCTTCTGCTGCACCGGTTTTTAATATAAAGTGTGTTGTTCAAAAAGGGAAAATAGTTTCTTTTTGATGTTAAAATAGAGATATATGCATCTGTTTGTTTTTAGGCTTTTAAAACTCTGACTTTCTATGAAAAGTTAGTAGATACTATAATATTATTATTAAGTATAAAAGTTAAGATGCCGGTTGTTGATTTCTACTTTCATTGGCTATATTTGTGTATGTCTAAAATATAAAGTACTATGAAGTCCATTTTATTATCTGTTATTTCATTCTTATTAGTCATGAATGTCTGTGGTAAGAATGATGTGGATATGAGAACTTATTTGAAAAAAGTTCTAAGTAATCTTGATAAGGTAGAATCAGCTTCTTACCATGAACAATCTCAGTCCTGGCAACCCGGTGATACGGCTGCTATAACTAATTCTTTTCGGTTTATTAAAGAATACACTAATCCTTCTGATTCGACTATCGGTGCAAGTTATGTGGCTCTTAACGCCAAAGATACGACGCGATTTGAATTTGGTTATGATGGAAAAGTGAAAATGATAAGTTTTCATGAGCATAAAGGGATTATGATCGATGATTTCACGACCAGAAAACTTCCTTTCAGGTTGGTGGGTCCTCCGTTTTTCTGTTACAGCCGGAATATCATCGGATATGCTTTGAGTACGGGGGATAGCATCACAACCGAATGGAAGGATTTAGGAGAAGCGTATTACTTCAAGTTGGTGATACATGAAGACAGACAGGTTGAATTTTTTGGAAAAGCGTACTACATACCGAAACCTCCTTTTGACTTAGGGGACCCGACCTCGATTTACGAACTGTGGATTAATAAATCGGATGATTTGCCTTATAAAGTCCGCAGGGAAATGTCGCATCAGATTTCTGCCAATATATGTTCGGATGTAGTGTTGAATCAATTGTCAATGGCCGATTTTAACTTATATGATTATTTGCCTCAAGACTATGAAATCCGCAAGTATGGTGAGAAAGGAAAGACTACCCAACTTTCGGCAAGAGAACTTATAGGGAAGAAAGCTCCCGACTGGATGTTGAAAGATATGTACGAGAATCCGGTGTCGTTATCTAATCTTAAGAGTAAAGTGCTTTTAGTGAATCTGACCGGTATCGGATGCGGTGCTTGTCATGCATCCATTCCCTTTCTGAACGGGCTGAAAGAGAAGTTCAATGCCGATGAATTTGAAGTGGTTTCTATAGAAACCTGGGGACGCAAACCTCATTCGCTGCGGACTTATGCGGATAAGAACCAGATAAACTATAGATTCCTATGTGGTGATGAAGGCATTGTCAAGTCATACCGGACATATGGCGCGGCACCTTTCTTCTTTATATTAGATCAGGACCGCGTGGTCAGAAAAGTCATTCAGGGATATGGAATGGAGAAAACCGATAAAGAGATAACGGACGCTATCAAAGCATTGTTATGATGAAATGTATTTGCGGTTGGAGTTTATTCCAGCCGCAAATCGTATAAACAGGCACGTACCTCTTCCGGGCTGCCGATATGTTTCCCTATGTCATCTGATAGCTTCACGCATTCGCGCCATTCCTGATTCAGGTTCATCTTGCACTGCGATAGCTTCATGACGATGTTTGATGGCTTGAATCCGGTATCATTAGTCAGGTTTGTGCCGATACCGAATGAACAGCGGATTTTTCCCCGGCAATACTCCTGAATGTCCAGTGCTTTGTCAAAGTCCAGTGCATTGCTGAATACGATTGTCTTGGTAGTCGAGTCAATGCCTAACTCTTTGTAACGGGCAGTCAATCGGTCGATAAACCTGAATTCATCGCCTGAGTCACATCTTACACCATCAAACAATTTGGCTTGTTTGCGACTCAGGTTGCTTAAAAAGATGGCAGATGTATAGGTGTCGGACAAGGCGATGCCGAGGTCCCCGTCGTATACATTTACCCAATTTTCAAGAGCCATGTAATTGGCGTGTTTATAACCGAATTGTGCTCCATGAAACATGAACCATTCATGCGGATGTGTACCCATGGGTTTCATGCCGTATTTCATGGCGAAATGGCAGTTGGAGGTGCCGATGCAATAGCGGGCTGTTTGTCTCAGGTGTCCGATGACTTGATCCTGCACGTCGAATGAGAAGCGTCTCCGTGTTCCGAATTCAGAGAAAAACAGTTGATGCTTGTTAGACAGTTCTGCCTTTTCGGATAGTTTACACAAGATATCTCCCATACTGGCGATATTGCCGGATGATTGATTCTTTATCTCGGAAACGATGGCAAGTAAAGGTACTTCATAAAGCGTTGCCTTATAAAGGTAATCACTGATCTCTATGTGGAGGTGTCGATCTTCGTCCAAACGGACTTCTATTTTTTCCGGTTGGAAACGGAAAGAAGAGAGCCATTCCCAATAGACTCTGGGGAGGAAACGGCAGTTCTTCACCATGTACTCCAGTTCTTCTCCAGTCAGTGCTACATGCGATAAGCGACTGATTTCAGTTTTCAGTCTTTCTACAAACTCGTCGCTGTATTCAGTTTCATCCCTGTCTTTGAAACTGAAAGTGCCCATCGCATACGGGAATAGTTTAATGTAAGCATACGAGGTAGTGAATTTGTAAAGGTCTGTATCGAGTATGGTACGAATAATCATTGGATTCTTTTAATTGGTAAAACGATATTTCAGATTTAAAATGTAGGGCGAAGATACTAACAATTGTCTAAAGGTTTAGGTTTTATAAAAGGAAGTTTTTAGGGTATCAGTACTTCATGAAGATTTTTTCTTGGCGAGTAGGGCATTGGACTGCTATATCCCATACGGAGTAAAACGCCCGGTATTTCAGTTTTTTTATTGTTTAGCAGTTCTCTTTGCATTTGTTCAGAGAGGATTTCCACTTCGCATGGTTGATTGATAAAAGCGGTGGACACACCGATTTCCGTTGTTTTCAGCAGAAGGCACTCTAAAGATCTTCCCAGATTAATCCAATCTTTCGGAGTATCTTTCTCGGTACAGAACAGCATGATGTGTGAAGACGATCGGAGCTTTTTTTCATCACTTTTATTTTGTATGTTGGGAGTCAGACAAGCATTCATGATGCGGCGAGATAACCATTGTGGTAAGTTAGGTGCACCAAAAACGGCATAACTTAAGCCATCTTTGGTCGATTCTGCATGCTTCTTATTGAACCTCATCCAGTTTTTCAACTCATTCTTGAAGTGGAAGTCGGTCATCTGGATTGTATTCCCCCTCAGAACATAGTAACGAACTTTGTCGAACTCAGGCGTTCCGATTTTCCAGCAATGGAGGTGTACTGTTGCTGCTTTCGGTATTGAAAGCAACTTGTGTATCATTTCTTCCGGAATCAGTTGTCCTGTATATATACTTCTGTTGGTTTGCCGCTTGCCAATTTGTATAATGATAGAAGAAGGGGTAATTACGCCTGCATTGGGCTGGAGTTTTACTGTGATATTCCCATTATCTGCAATGTTTACTTGGGCTGAATATCCTTTAGTTTGTGCAGCCAGGCACAAATTTTCAGTTGCACATCCCAGAGAGATGAACATTTCACGCTGGTTTCCATCCACAATTGATAGTGTTTTAGTTTTATCCGGATGAATCTCAATACCTGCTTCTACGATACGAAATAACCAAGGTTGGGTGTTATGTCCCGAAGGAGCTTTAGTGGCTTGTTCTATCATGAATAGATAGTCATCTGTTATTGTTTCCATAATTAATAGGTCGATCTGAGATCATTATTGCTGTATTCTATTATATCTTTATTGCATCCGTTGAGTAATATTGCCAGTATGCAAATTCCAAACGTTATCATCTTTTTCATTTTTTGTTATTGCTTTTCTAACCATAGGTCCACTAATATGTTGATTCCGTCTTCCAGTTCTTTCCAACCGCTCTCTTCCTGAAGTTTGAGACCATTGAAGGTAGAACAGTTTTCTTCCAGCAACGTGAGATAACTGATGGCTGCTGTAATGATAGTGGCAAGGGCTGCTATTTCTTTTTGCGGGTGTTTTGACAGTTTGCTTACAGCATCTATCAGCCAAATGCCTTTGGCTTCTCTTTTCTCGCGGAGGTCTTTTATAAAATTGTTGTCTGACGTGAGTTCCCATCTGTATAGCCGTTTCAAAGTGTAGCTTTTTCGCATTATTATGATTTGTTTCCGGAACATCTCTTTGATGAATTCACCAAGGTGGTTTTTATCCGGTAGTGCTCCGTCAAAGTTAATCCAATAATCATGTTGGCCGATATATGCTGCTATCAGACCTTCTAAAGAGTTGAAATAACGGTAGATCAACATTTTTGATACTCCGGCTTTTGCTGCTACTGCATTGATGCCTAATCCTTCGAAACCTTTCTCTTCGATTAATTCGTCTACTGCTTTGATGAGGATTAGCTCTGTTACCTGTCTGTTTTTGATAAACTCTTTTTCCATGGCTTTATATTATTGTTACTGATCGGTCACAAAAATATGTTTCTTATCGGTAACATCGAGAGGAAAAGAGAAATATTTTTCCCAAACAGCACTTTTCTACTGTTTGGGATATAATATGTTTGGGGTAAAAGGAGAATCTTTTATGCCAGGTTTACCGTTGGATTGTGTATGGTCAGCCCGCCGTCTACTACTATTGTTTGCCCGGTAATGTATCGCGCGTCTTCGGAAGCCAGAAAAGCAATTGTTGCGGCGATGTCTTGCGGTTCTCCTAAATATGGTGTCGCACATTGTCCGAGAAATACGTTCCGTATATCTTCATTCAGGTTGTTTAATGCTGCAGGTGTGAGAATCAGTCCCGGGGCTACAGCATTGCATCGTATGTTTTTCTTTCCTGTTTGTGTCGCAATGTATTTGGTCAGATTGATGACTCCTGCTTTGCTTGCTCCATAAAGAGTGCCGTTCGCATCAGCTGTAATTCCACTGACTGAGGCTACGTTCACAATATTGCCACCGCCATGTGCGTTCATTATGGGGATAACCAGTTGGGACAGGTACATGGTACAAGATAAATTAAGATGGAAAGCTTCGTCGAAGTAATCCATGTCCAGTGTCTCAATGTCGGTATCCCGTTTAGGATTTGTACCTCCTACGTTGTTTACCAATACATCTACCTGCCCGTATTCTTTTATGGCAAAGGCGATCAACTCTTTGCAACTCTGCAATTCTGTTGCAGAAAAATAGATCGGACGTACATCTGCTCCTAAAGCATTGAGTTCGGTAGCAAGTTGTTCTGCTCTTTCTTTTGAATGGTCGGCTATAACAACTTTCCCACCTTCGGATACAATGCGGCGTGTGGTTGCTTCGCCAATTCCACCGGCAGCGCCCGTGATAACGGCTGTTTTATTCTCAAATCTGTTCATATAGGATTATTTTTGAGGATTATTATCCTCAAAAACAGTTTATTGGGGAATTTGTTATCCGAATAAACCCTCTTTAGCACCATTTGCCTGACTTTAGCATCTATGTATCTTCTATTTCGCTAAATCTTTATAAGTCTGTTAAATGTTAACAAAAGAAAGGCTAAATGTTAACGTCATGGCTCTTCTATTAAACCATGTTATAAGATATCCTGTTTTGCTTTGCAAATTTGCAAAATTACCAGAAGTCCGTATCTTTGCAATGTGTTTTTCATAGTATTAGATTTAAGGTTAACAAAAGATTGGCTGTCTGGGATAGATAGCCTTTTTTTATTGCCATATATGAAGTGGTTAGCATTAAAATACTTATTATTAAATTATTGGTGAATAGGGAATTAACCGGGTGAAAGGCAGGAATAAACAAAATAGTGGATAACCTCTATTCTAATGCAAGCTGTTATGTAGGCAAAAATTAGCCTACATAAGTTTTGGTACAATCTCAAACTATCGTCACTAATAAGGATTAATTGCTTTTTATCGGCTTCTATTTGCCGATGCAGCATATTATGCCAGTTGATTATCAATAGTTTATGACTTAAAAGATAGACTGCTCAAAAATTTACTTGTTTTTTCGCCGAAAATCGAGGATTTAACTTTTTTAACCTTAGTTTGTCTTCAAACGGAGGGAAAAAGAGGAAAATCGCTCTCTTCTGCTCTTAAATCTCCGTTTCGCAAAGATAGGGCATATCGGTGATTATTTCTCCGAATGGGGCTGCAAAATCAGAGATGGATTCACGGATTTGGGGGTTGGTTTTTGTGGCTTGATAAGGGGAGAATCTTGCTTCGCTTTTGAGTTAGGATTTTGGATTCTTTTGCAGCCAAAAGAGAAAATCGGCAGATATGGTTCGGCTCGGCTTTGGCGAAGCCATTTCTTTTTCTCCCTCTGTTAGCTTTACTTTAATGCACGTATATATGAATACGGAGATAAAGTAAAGTTGTTTTTTTCTTTTGGTCGGCAAAATAATTCTTTGATATGATGCGTGAATGAGGAACAGATTGCATATATATATAACAAACAATCAATATTTTGTTCGTTAATAAGTATATATAGCAACAACAAACAATATAATAGCACTTAGCTATTAGTAGTTTCTACTTAATATGGATTATGTGTATGGTTAATTATGCAATGATGTGTATTTTTCTATGTGTAATGCATCATTAAATAGATAAAAAGTAATATCTTTGCATGTTATATGATGAGTTGATTATGACAAAGAATACAATGGGAACTAAGTTGCCCCGGAAATTGGAACAGAAGATGTCGGTTGTGGGAGAGCAGATTAAACTGGCTCGCTTGCGCAGGAATCTGAGTGTGGCTCAGGTGGCGGAACGTGCCACCTGCTCTCCATTGACTGTGTCCCGAATAGAGAAAGGCGCACCGACAGTAGCAATCGGAATCTATTTGCGAGTGCTGTATGCTTTACAACTTGACGATGATATTCTGTGGCTGGCCAAAGAAGATAAATTGGGGAAAGCCTTGCAGGATTTGAGTTTGAAGACAAGGGAACGTGCCTCAAAAAAGGAGTAAGCAATGAAGGCGCTATATGTTTATGCCGATTTTGATTGGCTCAAGGAAACAGAGCTCATTGGCGAGTTAGGCTATGAATCTCTTCGCGGCTCAGACAGCTATTGTTTTACCTTCAGTGATGAATGGCTGAAGAAACATGGAGATTTGTTCCTGAGTGATGACCTCAATAATTATCCCGGACAGCAATATACGCAACCGGAGAAAGATATATTCGGATGTTTCTCGGATGCTTTGCCGGATCGTTGGGGGCGAACGCTATTATTGCGACGTGAGCAGATTGCTGCGATGGAAGAGAAACGACCGATACGGAGACTGTCTTCTTTCGATTTTTTGACAGGTATCGATGACTTTTCTCGAATGGGTGCTTTCCGTTTCAAGGAGTCAAAAGACGGAGAATTTATAAATGTAAGTGAGTCGTTGAAAATCCCGCCTCTGACTGATATAAGGGAGCTTATTGCTGCCAGTGCGGAAATAGAGAAAAGCGAAGAGGGGAATGTCCTGCCTGACAGGAAATGGGTTGCCCAACTCGTACAGCCCGGTTCTTCATTGGGAGGTGCAAGACCTAAAGCCAGTGTGATAGACACGGATAAAACGCTTTATATAGCCAAGTTCCCTTCGCGCAAGGATGACTATGATGTCGGACTTTGGGAGCACTTCAACCACCTCCTTGCTGTGAAAGCCGGTATAAATTCCGCAAAGACCAAAGTGCTGACTACCGGAGAGAAATATCATACTTTGCTTTCGCAACGCTTTGACAGAACACAAGATGGGAAACGGATTCATTTTGCTTCTGCAATGACTTTATTGGGGCTCAATGACGGCGACAATGCAACTACGGGACACGGTTATCTAGATATAGTCGATTTCATAATCCAGAACTGTACGAATGTAGAAGGGAATCTGCAGGAACTCTATCGCCGTGTGGCTTTCAATATCTGCATTGGTAATAGCGATGACCATTTCCGTAATCATGGTTTTCTTTTGACTGCAAAAGGTTGGACGCTTTCTCCTGCATACGATATGAATCCAACTTTGAATGAATATCAAAGTTTGCTTGTTTCATCAACTTCCAATAAAGCTGACTTAAACATTTTGCTTGATGCTCGCGAAGATTATATGCTTAACCGTAAAACAGCAGAAAAGATCATTTCGGAGGTGATTGAAGCTGTAAAAGGATGGCGCGAATTGGCAACACGATTAGGAATTTCCCAAAGAGAGATGAATATGTTTGCCGGAGTGTTGGATAAGAGGTGTGATGTTAATCCTAAGGTAAATTGAAAAATTATAATTATGAGCGGAGGACATTTTGATTATAAGCAATACTCAATACGTGATATAGCTGATAAGATTGAACGCGATATAGCAAGGGCTTTACGTCCTAAACCTGAAATGGTACATGATGATTATTGGGCTGTTGAAGAGCATAATAGTCCTCATTCATATCATGCTTTGGGTGGATTGGGGTATATGACTTTTAATACATACAAAGAAGCCGAATCTTTTTTGTTGAGACGTAAGGGGATTGTAAAAGCAGAAGAAAGATACATTGATAGGCGTAGGTTCAAAGATTGTGTCGTATTTCAATCTATCGACTCATATATGGCCGAGACTCCAAATGAAGAGCATATCCCTGTGTTGTACACTATACATCATTGCGTTTACGATCATTATCCAGACGATGCGGATGTGTTGGAATTGACCGACAAAACGATAGAGGCCATGAAGGAAGCGTATAAGCAGATACGTATAGCTGAAATATATGCCATGCGAATAGATTGGATGATGAGTGGCGATGATAGCGAAGAGAGTTTCCGAGAACGAGTCAAGGAAGATTTGGCAAAATTTGAAAAGGAATATGCTGCTAAAGATTGGACTTATCTCGATGAAGATGATGAATAAAAGTAACAACCTATCATAAAGCAAAGAAATAGACGTGCTTTTGCATATTATATGATAGGTTGAATGTAGCAAAGAATGCTATTATATCACCCAGGTAGTTGGTGTGGTATAATGACTAAGTGTTTCATTTTGACTAATGTAAAAAAGAGAACGATTCGATAATTGGGAATGGTTCAATTAGGGATATTGGAAAAACCTGCATCGGATGATAATCGACCTATGTATCCATTCTGTTCCCGAAACATACATAGTCTCATTCCAAATCAAATATAATAGACTATTTGCTTGTCGGTGTCCACAAATTTGTTTATTTTTGCACATAAATGTAGATATGAATTCAATGGAAAAGAAAGAGTATAGAAATCGCATTCGGGTCATTTTAGCCGAGAAGATGATTACAAATACCTATTTGGCAGAACAGCTTGGCGTGTCGAAAATGACAATAACTCGCTGGTGTACCAATGCCACACAACCAAGTGCACCGCAATTGATAGAAATTTCAAAAATTCTAAATTGCGACTTAAAAGATTTGTATGAGCAGTATGACTAAAAAGAAAAAATATGCCGTATCTTCTTTTTTCGCTGGAATTGGAGGGTTTGATATTGCTTTTGAACGTAATGGATTTGCAACTAATTTTTTATGCGAAATAAATCCTTTCTGTCAAAGCATCCTTTCTCAACACTGGCCAGACGTAAAGAAAGGTAATGACATTAATGAGATCCAAAGTTCTGATATACCGCATTCTGATGTATGGTGTGGAGGATTCCCATGTCAAGATATATCGTTAGCTCGAGGAGCATCCAGACGTCTTGGATTGAATGGGACACGTTCAGGACTGTTCTATCGTTACGCAGAACTGATTGCTGAAAAGAAACCTGAAGTTGTGATAATTGAGAATGTGGCAGGATTATTTAATTCTAATAAAGGGCATGATTTTGGTGTCATAATACAAACAATGACATCTCTTGGCTATGCGGTTTCTTGGAGATTATTAAACAGTCGTTATTTCGGTGTTCCTCAATCACGAACCAGGGTGTATTTATGCTGTTGGTTAAATAATCCCACTAAGGCCGTCAAAGTCTTATTTGATGAATGTGGTGCGGAAAAATCTAAACGAGAACGTTTAGATTTTATTACAGAGGCATCTAAGCCCAATGAATACCCCAAAGTACCAAACGTATCATATTGTTTAGCAGCCTCATCGGGTAGACATACTGGGACAGATTGGAGCAGAACATATGTAGTGTGTCATGATGGTGTTAGAAGGATGACGCCTCTAGAATCTGAACGGTTACAAGGTTTTCCTGATAAGTGGACGGAACTTCAGAATTTTAATGGAAATGATGATGATCTAAATACGCTTCGTTATACAGCAATAGGAAATGCTGTTTCAATACCCGTTGTAGAATGGATTGCTAAAAGAGTATATGCGGAGTTGTCTACATCAGAACAGTTTGAATGGGATTGGCATCACATTCAAACCACATACAAAGATTTCAAAAAAGGTGAACTGCATGACAGTCTAAATGATATGGATTTTACGGATGTAGACCAGAATCATAAATGGCAAAAAGGAGGTATTGCATGGAATGGATTATATATGGATTGTTTGGTTTCCCCAACTCCATCTACAATAATTAAATCGTCTTTACTTGATTTGATTGAAAAGGATGACGTATCTTCAATGTACTATCTTTCTCCTAATGCAGCCGAAGGCATTTTAAGAAGAGTAGATAATCAAGGTCGGACATTGTTCTCTCCATTAAGAATTGCATTAGAAAAATTAAAAGACAACAAATGAATAGATCAATCGTAATTGCATCATTACGCTTGGGTAAAACTAGTGTTGATGCTATTAAGAATTTAAGCAAATATAAATCTGGTATTTTAGAACCTTTTTCAATATCAGTTGTTTGTACGCAAGTTCCACAGGAACTGTGTGAAGGGGTATATGTTATTATTTGGCTGGGATCAGATAACAGCAAGGGAATCCCAACTGAATGGAAACAGGGATATAAAGCCTTTGGTCGTGTTAAATCAATAATTCGTGGAAAATCATATAATGATGAATCCACTACTACTGTTGATATTTTATATGCATTTGGGGAGTCAATCAATAGGTTGGATTTTTTAAAGATGGCATCAGAAGCATATTATGATTGTTCTGCACTACCTATAATTGGATTGGATGATCATTCCAATCAAACTATAAGAATGTTACAAAATAATGGGGAACGATATGATATAGGTGCGATGTTTTACGCACTTAATTCTATGGACCAATCGTTTATGGCATCATTGTTGAAACTTGATAAAAATTTCAACCAGTTCTTTCAATATACACTACCTTCAAAAAGAATTGTATCTATTCAAAAAGAAGATAATAAAGAATCTTCTTTCTCTCGTCAAATAATCTATTATGGTGCTCCTGGAACCGGAAAATCCCATAAAATAAAGGCACAACTTGAAGGCGTTTCTAAAGAAAATATATTCAGAACCACATTCCATCCGGACAGTGATTATTCAACTTTTGTCGGGGCATACAAGCCGACAATGGAAAAGCCAATTGATAAAATATATGCCAAGGGAGAGCTCATTAGCAAATTAACCGAGATGAAAGAGGGTGGAGTCACGTATTCTCCCCAAAAATTTGGAGCAAAATATTGGCGTTCATTAAAGCAATTGAATCTTTCTGACAAGAAAGACATACTTCAAGCTTGCGGTATGTCTGATAATTACACTGTTGAATTTGATAAAGGAATGGCTGTTGGAGAAGAATATATTGCTTGTTCAAACGAATCTCGTATAATTTATTCTTTCGTCCCTCAGGCATTTCTTAATGCTTATATACAGGCGTACAAAAAATCGGAAGAAAAGGTATATCTCATTATTGAGGAAATCAATAGAGGCAATTGCGCACAAATATTCGGAGACTTGTTCCAGCTTCTTGATAGAGATGTTAATGGCAAATCTGAGTATGGTATTAAGGCTGATGCAGATTTGAGGGCTTTTTTGGAAGAGAAGCTTGGCGAGGATAATCAAGGAATAAAAGACGGAGAACTTTGTCTGCCGTCAAATCTGTATATCTATGCAACCATGAATACTTCAGACCAATCATTGTTCCCGATAGATAGCGCATTCAAGAGACGTTGGGATTGGGAGTATGAGCCGATTAAGTATAAGAATACAGACTGGAAGATAGTTATTGACGGTACAGTATATTCTTGGGTTTCATTCCAAAGAATAGTCAACGAAAAGATTTTGAGGGCAAATAGCTCCGAAGATAAGATGTTAGGTGATTATTTCGTAAATCCGTCAGATGGAATAATTACCGATAAAGTCTTGTTGAACAAAATATTGTTCTATCTATGGAATGATGTCTGCAAAGACGGTGAAGGGGATATATTCAAAGTCGGTGAGGCTGAAGATATTTCCTTCTCTGAATTGTATGGAGAAAATGGGACTAAAACATTAAAGAAAATGATGTCCTATCTTGGAGTCACTGACCCTGACAGCAATAAGGTTACTATTGAAAATGACGAGGAGAATACAGAACTCTAATTTGAATAAATTTTATGCTGCTGTTTATTGAAGGATACCCATATAGTCTGAACGATATTGTCAAGGATGGTTTGACAGTCAGAGATGTACTTAAAGATGTCGTGTCTGTTCCTGTAAAGGAGGACAAATATTCTTTCGGATATGTCGGGTATTGCTATAGCAAGACAGCAAAAGATGTTGTATTCTTCCTGCCCAAAGTAGTATTGACAGGTGAGATAAACGAGGAAAGTGGCGATGATACGATATTCGGTGCTTCGCCACAGGAAATAATAGACTTTGAGTCCGAAAAGGTAAAGACTAAGTTTACGGAAGAAGGTTGCAAAGAATACAAGGAATTCCTGTCCACACTTTCGATTTGGATATACCGGACGATAAGCGTATATAAACAATCTCACAACGACAATATACTTGAAAGCAAGGAATATCAGTCCGAAAGCAGAGGGCGAAAACAGAAACACAACACATTACTTGATGTGATAATAGCACTGAGAGATTTCAACAGAAACAATCAGGACTATTTTACATTTGTGGTCAAGAACGTTCATTCCGGTTATAACAAAATCAACTGGAACAAGACCATTACTTCATCGCAGACCATCATACAAAGTGGAAGTCCTGTTTACATCGAGCCTGTCAACAGGAAGAAAACGGTGAATTTTGACGAGGAGCTGCTTGTCATATATTTCTCCATTTTGAATTACATTCGAGAGACATATGGTTTCTCTTTTGAAATCAATATCCAGTATCCTCTTATCAGCTGTGAGAAGTTGAAGAACTCCTATATTGACAGGAATCTGGGGTGCCGAAGACTGAAACAAATCAAGTATAAGTATTTCTCGGACAAGGCTCTTCGGATATGGGATTTGTGCTATGCTTTCTTTGACAGGGAATATAAGATTGCGATGAACAGGCAGGCGGAGGACTATTTGCTGGCAAAAGATTTCGAGCACATTTTTGAAGTCATGATTGACACTCTGGTAAGTGGTAATGACAAGCAAAATCTGCCAAAAGAACTAACGGAACAAAGGGACGGCAAACTGGTTGACCACATGTTTGTCGGACAAGGACTTATTGAACAATCCGATTTGGCGTCTGAGCTTACTTATTACATTGGGGATAGCAAGTATTACAAGCGTTCAAAGAATGACAGAACACAACTTGGCGACAAATCGATATATAAACAATACACATACGCCAGAAATGTCATTCAGTGGAATATGAATCTGTTTTTGGACGGTGACGGTAACGGAGAGCATCCTCAGTTAAGGGATACATTGACTGAAGGATATAATCCTATCCCCAATTTCTTTATCAGTGCCCGGATTCCTAATAAAAAGGTTGGTGGAAGCAAATTTCTGTCCTTTGATGATAAGGAGTTGAAAGCACAAGATGGTAGCGTACAACTGAACCGCCAATTTGAAAATCGTCTGTTTGACAGAGACACGCTACTGTTGTGTCACTATGATGTAAACTTTTTGTACATCGTATCGTTGTATGGTCGCAACAATAAGAGTGCACAAGTAGCATGGCGAGAGTATGTTCGTAAAGAATTCAGAAATAAGATTCAAGGCACTCTTAACCAACTGTATACATTCAGAACTCTGCAACCACGAGATGGCATGGATTGCTATCAGTTCATTCTGGATAATTTCCAACGGCTGAACGGCAAATTGTATCGTCCGAAGAGTGATAGTAATTATCTGATTCTTGCTCTGATGAAGGATGAAGATGCCAATATATGGAAGTCTCTCAAAATAAAATCTTCAACAATAAAAAGGGAAACGGCTCTAAGTAAAGAGCTTTTGGAAACTTTACAGACTCATTTCTATGTCAGTGATCCGTTTGAACTTGAAACGAAGTTCCATATTGATAGCATTGACAATGTCGGTACTTTGACTCAGCAACCGAAACAAGAGATTAAGAATATTCTGACAGGGTTAGTACGAAAAACAGATGCCGACTATCAGGCCTTTTATGACCACGTTGCGAAGACTTATACAATGGAAAAGATCCCATCTATCAATGTGATGGATATCAGGTATTTTCTGCCTATGGTTGGTGGAGAGATTAATGGTTATTATAAAGTTGAGAAAGTATATTTGGGTACTAAGAACGGAAATCTATGCCTAAAGTTAAATCTGTCCTCTTTTATTTCATTGGGCATTAATCGAACTCCCATATATCGCATAAAAATGCAGCCGGGAGAATTGATTTCCAATGATTTGATGGTGGAATTATACGAACAAAGGATTTAAAATTAATGTAGAATATGAGAATAAAAGAAATAAAACTCCGACATTTTAAACGTTTTACAGATCTTACCATTTGTGGTATTCCCGAAACAGCAAAACTTGTTGTTTTAGTCGGGCCGAATGGGTGTGGAAAAACATCGATTTTTGAAGCATTCAATCATTGGTATCGTTATCGAGGGTTTAGACACGGAAGTGATGGTGCATATTATCTAAAAACAGGTGAGATAACTACTGAATTCGAAAGTAATTGGCTGTATGATGTGGTTAATGTGACGACATATGATTGCCCATTAACGAATCAATCAGAAATCCACGGTAAGTTTTATTTCAGAACTGCTCATAGAAATGAACCTGATTTTATAACTCAAAGTTTATCAAGACAGAATAATCCAATTGATAATATTAGGTTTAATACCCTCATGGAAACAGAGACAACTGTTTCCGAGAACTATCAGCGCATAGTGTCTCTAACATTGTCAAATGTGTATGATACTTCATTTGATAACGAATCTGTAAAAACTTTAAGAGAAAGAATAATTGGTCGTGTTAGAAATTCAGTCAAAAATGTATTCGAAGATTTAGAGTTATCTTCCATTGGTGATCCGTTAAGCAATGGAAGTTTCTTTTTTACCAAAGGAACAGCCCAAGATTTCCATTATAAGAATCTTTCTGCTGGCGAGAAAGCTGCATTTGATTTAATTCTTGATATAATTATTAAATCAGAATATTTTGACAATACTATATATTGCATAGACGAACCGGAAGTACATATGCATACTGCTCTTCAAGCTAAATTATTGAACGAACTCTATCAACTTATTTCCGAAAGATCACAATTATGGATTGCCACTCATTCTATTGGGATGCTTAATAAAGCAAAAGAATTAGAAGAAGAAGCACCTGGCAGTGTATGCTTCTTATGTTTCGATGAACTTAATCCAGACACTCAGATTGTCTTAACTCCAACAACTGTCAACACTGTAATTTGGAATAAATTTCTTGAATTGTCCTTTGGCGATTTTGCCAAAATTATTGCTCCCTCTCAAATCGTTTTTTGTGAAGGTACAAAAAGAGGACGCAGATACAAGGACTTTGATGCTCAGATATATACGAAAATCTTTTTTTCATCCTATCCTGATACCTCTTTTATCTCAATTGGTTCATGTAGTGAAATAGAAGATGAGAACAACTTAAGTATGCGGATTATATCCCAAGCTTTAAAAAATTCAAAAATAATCAAACTTGTAGATCGTGATGATAAAAGTGATCAAGAAGTTGAAGAGTGTAATGCGAAAGGCATAAAAGTTCTATGCAGACGCCACATAGAATGTTTTTTATATGATGACAAGATTATAACTAAGTTATGTATGTCGTTAGGGAAACAGGATAAAGTTGAAGAATGCTTGGTTGCAAAACAATCAGAACTTAGTGACAGTATAAATCGAGGAAATCCTATTGACGACGTAAAATCGGCAGGAGGGCCAATATATGTTGCTTTAAAACGTATTCTTGGGCTATCACAGTGCGGGAATACTCAGGAGCCTTTCATGCGAGATACTTTAGCTCCGTTAATAACTCCAGATACCAACGTATTCAAAGAATTAGAACATGCTATTTTTGCATAATGATACTAGGGAGTAACAAACAACGTTGGCGTGATGAATATCCCCAATAAGATATTTTTAAGTAATGCTGAAATTCCTTTAATAAAAGGAAGGATATTAAAGAAAACATAGACGAATGAATATGGAAGATAGTAGAGATATTCAAGAAATAAAATTGAAGGTAAAAAAATACCTCGAATTGGAAAATGTTAGTGTTCTAGCAGGAGCTGGGACAAGTTTTCATTTGGGTGCTCCCATTATAAGAACTCTTCCAGAAGATTTGAAGGCGTCTTGTGCTTCTGAAATAACTAAATATTTTGGTGAAGATGCAAATATTCCATCATATGAAGATTTGTTTAATTGTCTTCAAGCGGATAGGTTTCTCCGAGAACAAAAACATGTGTGCGCCTGTGATATAAACAATAAAATTGTCGAAATGCAAAAATGGCTTTTCGATAAATGCGATACAAATAAAACAGAGCTCAATGATAATTATAAATGTGATGAAAATTTGCAAGCTAACAGATATTATTATCACGAAAAATTTATAAAGAAATTACTTCAAAGGCCTAATAATTTGCGACGGGCAAATCTGTTTACTACAAATTATGATATGGCTTTTGATTACGCATTAGACAATTTGGGTGTCCATTATATAAATGGATTCATGGGCGTTCATAATCGTTGTTTCAGACCGGAAGTATATGATTATGATATTTACTATCCTGGACAAAGTGTTTCTGGAAAGGTTCATCGTGCAGAAAAAGTTTTGAGATATTATAAAATGCATGGCTCATTATCGTGGGTTTCCTCAAAGCCTACTCCATCAAATGTCTATGGGATAAATGAGGTAACTATGAATGGAACATTTGAACCATCTATTGACAAACAGATTATTATATATCCATGTGTTAGCAAAAAGACATTTACGTTAGATTTGCCATATTCTGAATTGTTTCGTCAATTTTCACAAGCAATTATACAACCTCAATCTGTTTTGTTTTGTTTAGGTTATTCGTTCTATGATGAACATATAAATGATATAATATACCAAGCATTGTCAATACCGTCATTTACACTTATCATAGCTAATTATATTACAAATCCTGAAATACAAAAATTGAAGTGTTTAGATGACCCGAGAATAATAATTTTGGATGAAACAGATTCTGAACAATCAACTTTTGTAGGGTTCGTAAAAAACATAATGCCGGATTTGTACGAGGAAAATGAACAAATGATTGTCGTTGATACATTAAATAAATTATACCCTCAAGTCGAAAGAAAAGAAAAGGAAGCATAGACAATGAACTATATAAACCAAAATAGAATAATTGGCAGAGTTTTATCTGTTGATAACTTCAGAGTCTTTATTAAGATTGAAGAACATATAATGGGTTCTTTTAAAAGTGGGGTCAACGACATTTATGAAGTTGCTCGAATTAATTCATATCTCATAATTCCTGTTGGTGCTGATAGAATTGTTGCTTTAATAACAAGGGTTACAATGAAAGAAGAAGTTGAATTGAACAGTAATTCTGCAAGTAGTATTTCATTACCATCCACAGCTCGTTATATTTCCGCAACAATGCTTGGTACGATAGCACAAAGGCAAAATAAAGATTGTTTTATACAAGGTGTGTATAGTTTCCCTTCATTAGATAATCCGGTTTGGTATGTTACCGAAAATGATTTAGACCAAATTTTTGACAATAAGGCAAGTTCAGATACTATTGATTATCGAAAAGACTTTTATCTCCCGATAGGGACTTCTCCTGCATTTCAAAATTATAAAGTCAAAATATGTCCAGATCAATTTTTCGTAAAACATGCAGCAATATTGGGAAATACAGGTTCTGGAAAATCATGCACATTGACATCAATCCTTAGAAACCTGTTTAAATTTGAGTATAATGGCAATACCATCCTCTCGAATGCGCATATTGTTATTTTTGATACTAATGGAGAATACAAGGATGCTTTTATTTCAGAGCAACAAAATAATGAATTGGAAAGGATTAATGCATATTATTATGGTGGTGAGGGGCAGGTAAAAGTTCCATATTGGTTAATGAATTGGGATGATTTTAAATTTTTGTTATCTCCAGGAGAAGGAGTACAAGCCCCCATTCTAAATAGAGCAATTGGACTGGCAAAAAATGAGCAAGACGCCATCCGTAATAAAGTTATTCCAAATAATTTGAAATCTGACATAGAAGGCCTTTTAAATAGTAATTCAGAGGAAATAAAAAAAAAGACAGGAACTCAAAATTATGGAAACTGGATTTGGAAGGATAATAATGAAATTCTAGGAATAGGAGACGCTATTAAAGTATTCCATAATGAGTTAGGATGTGAAATATGTAATCTTGCTAACGAGGATAATTTCAACAATGCCAGCAAACAACAACCTATTCTTGAAAAAATTGGAGAACTTTACAATGCTGTCCTAATGGAGAGTATGTCAAAGCAGATAACAAATGAACAAAATATCGATTTACCTATTTGGTTTTCATATCAAGAGTTGTGTAAAAAATATATAGATGCTGCAATAAATCAAGATAGCACAAACAATAATAGAATCGCTGAGTATTTATCAACATTAAGATTAAGAATGAATAGTTTTTTAAATGATAAAAGGATCGCTGTTCCTTTAATGCTGAAGGACTCAGAAGAAGCAAACAAGAATATTTTACCTCAATTCTTATCTTTAATTTTAGGTGATTTTAATAAAGTATATAAAAGTGAGGACGATCACTTCATAAATCAATACAACAATGATATTAGAATTGCAGATTCTAGCCGAACCAATCAAATAACAATCGTTGATGTGTCTCAACTTCCATACGAGGTATTAGAAACATTTGCAGGATTATTGGGAAGGATAATTCTTGAATTTGTTGCTAATTTTATTCCTAAACAGAGAGGAAAATATCCCATTGTAATAGTACTTGAAGAGGCTCAAAATTACATTGCAGAAAATAAAGACTCTATTGCGAAAACAGTATTTGAAAGAATCGCCCGTGAAGGTAGAAAATATGGTATTTCCTTGATTGTGTCTAGTCAAAGACCATCGGAACTATCGAAGACCGTTCTTTCACAGTGTAATTCATTTATTATTCATCGTTTGCAGAACCCGGACGATCAAAAATATGTTCGAGGTTTAATCTCTAGTGCTAATGCCGACTTGTTAGATCAATTACCAATTATTCCACAACAACATGCAATTATAACAGGAGATTGTGTTCGGACACCTATTCAAGTGAGAATTGATGATGTTTCACCAACCCCCAATAGTCACAATCCGGAATTTGTGAATAATTGGATTAGCATTAATGATAGAATTAATCCGTCACAAATCTATGACGAAACATGTAAACGTTGGATAGGAATAGATGGAAATTAATAAATGGACAAACTGACCAAAGAACAGCGTCATCGTTGCATGTCTGCAATAAAGGGCAAGAACACAAAGCCGGAATTATTGGTGAGAAAGTTCTTGTTCAGCCGTGGTTTTCGATATAGACTAAATCACCCAAGGCTTCCCGGACATCCTGATTTGGTTTTGCGCAAATACAGAACTGTTATTTTCGTAAACGGCTGTTTTTGGCATGGTCATGAAGGATGCAAATATTATGTTCTACCCAAAACAAATGTTGAGTTTTGGAAGAATAAAATTGAGCGTAATCGGAGTAGAGATATAGAGGAACGGCAACAGCTAACTTCAATGGGTTGGCATTGTATTACCGTTTGGGAATGTCAGTTGAAACCGAAAGTTCGCCAACAGACTTTAGAGGCTTTAGAATACACGCTTTACCATATTTATCTTGAGGATAGAAGAATCAAATCATATGAGACAACAGAAGAAGAATATAGCATGGTGGCAGAACCAGTTGAAAGTTATGGCAAATCGAAATGAGTAATCGTAAAGATGATAATTTAAATTATGGCAAAGAATATAGAAATACGAAATAGTACGGCTGAGTTTCTCATCTTCATGCTTGAAGGCAAGGAGGATGGGATTCAAGTGATGTATAAGGATGAAACCATTTGGGCAACGCAGAAAGCTATAGCACAGCTTTTTGACGTTGATAGAACGGTTGTGTCAAAGCATCTTAAAAATATATTTGAGTCATCTGAATTATTGCAAGATTCAGTATGTGCAAAATTTGCACATACTGCTGAAGATGGTAAAACCTATAATACTCAGTTCTATAATCTCGATGCCATTATCAGTGTAGGTTATCGTGTCAATTCTGTTCGTGCTACTCAGTTCCGGCAGTGGTGTACGTTTGTACTCCGACAGTTTGCCATCCGTGGATATGTACTTGATCATAAAAGAATGGAGAATGGCTCTTTTATTGGCGAGGACTACTTTGAACATTTGCTTGCCGAAATAAGGGAGATAAGGCTGAGTGAGCGTCGCTTTTATCAGAAACTGACGGATATCTATGCTACAGCAATAGACTATAACAAGGATGCTCCGACAACCCGTCTTTTCTTCAAGAAGGTACAGAATAAAATGCACTATGCTGTGCATGGGCATACCGCTGCGGAGTTGATTGTAGAACGAGCTAATGCGAATAAGGAACACATGGGATTGACTACTTGGGAAAATGCTCCGAATGGAAAAATTGTCAAAACTGATGTGTCTGTAGCAAAGAATTATTTGCGAGAAAAAGAATTGGAGGAAATGGGCAGGATAGTTAATGCATCGCTTGATATGGCAGAAAGTATGGCTAAGCGTCATATTCCTATGACAATGGAAGATTGGGCAAAGCGTATTGATAAATTCATTGATGTGGCAGAACTTCCGATATTACAGAATAACGGAAATGTGTCAACTGAATTTGCCAAAGAGTTCGCGGAAACGGAGTTTGAAAAGTACAGGGTTATTCAAGACCGACTGTTTCAATCCGATTTTGACCGATTTAGCGATGGTAATCTACTTCCGTTGGACATAGAATGATATAACCTACAAAGCAATGAGTTTCAATCCTGATTTTAAGACTCGTTGCTTTGTTGTAATCTGCTATTTGGACTTATTCAATACCTTCGACAGAAATATCATTGTAGTAATTCCAACCACAGCAATCAGGACAGTCCATAAAACACCCTTCCATATCAATGCCGAGTGCAAAATCTCTGCATTGGCTATTATGATGCTGGCAAAAAAAGAAGATAGGGCAACCAGTATTATAATTGTGATGTAGAATGCGGTAGCCGGGATGTAGATAGCATTGTAAGTTTTCTTCATTCTCCGCTCGGCTTCCTTACATTTGCTCTCAATCTGACTGAGAAAATTGCATAGAAGGGGCGCACCGAATTCTACTGCTAATTTCTGCATTTCTTTAGAAATGATAGGTTTGCACTCACGTATAGAACCGGACAGATTTTCAACATCTGTTCTCAGCTTATACACGTTGTCATTCAGACTGGCAAGTTCCTTAATGTTTACATCAAGTAGCCGTTTTTCTTCCTCCAGATATTCATTCTTGGGCGTGGCTTTTATGGATTCCGCTTCGCTCATTTCTGCGGAAAAATCGAATTTCCTTTTCATATTTGGCTTCATAGGCTTATCGTTTTAATCCTGTTCTCGGTTTCTTGCCCAATCGGAGGGTTGCAAAACGGGCACAGCGGCGAGCCCATTGCAAATCATCTTCGTCTTTATCTCTCCACGGAAGATCGCTTTGAGAACCTCCGCCACCGCCTCCTGTTGTTACATTCGGCGTTTCAAGCAGTCCTACAAAAATAGCTACCGCCATATCGGTAAGCTCTTGACTATTGGTAACAAATCTGTAATCAAATTCGTCATTAAAGCAGTCGAGCACTTTTTCTGGAATATAGAACTTATGCTCCTTGCCGTTATGGGTAAGAGTATAAGGAATCATATCCGGACGGTCTGTTCGATATTGAGTATAGTCGATCGGAGCAGCCTTATGTTCCGCTGCCTGTTGGATGGTTTGGGAAGTATTGTTTCTATTTGAGGTAATAGGTTGGTAGTGCAACTTCTTCCATGTCGCAGGAAGTTTCGAGATTGTTAGGTTTCTGCCAACTCCCAATTCGGAAGCTTTGTATTTGGTATTTCCGTTCACGAGTGCATAGCCGTGGAGAACACCTTTTGTGTCCTCTCGTTCATGTACGATATATCCTTTCAGGGCAAGAGCATTCTTATATTCTTCCCATGACCACGATGGCATTGTCTTCAATACCTCCATGCAATCTCTATTCACCTGTGGAATGTTGCGATTTCTGATTTGTGCCGCAGTCGTCCATCCACGTTTCTTTGCCACTCGCTCTGCTGCACGTTGCGCCCGAAGATGAATGTTGTGGTCATTGTTGATATTGCCATTTTCATCTAAACGGCAAACCGCAGCATGGAGGTGGGGAACTTCGCCTTTGGATTCCGTATGCAGCCAAACCGTGTATTTGCTGTTAGCCAAATTCGTCTGGCAAGAACGGACTTTTCCATCCTTGCCGGTAATAACTTGTTTGTCGAACTCCTCAGCGAACTCTTGCCAGAGTTTTTGCCAATCTTCAATGTCATAGAATTGGGCGTGTTCGGGCGAGGGACTCAGTTCGATTCTGATGACCGAGTTCTTTATCGGTCGGTGTTGGGATAGGGTCAACTGCATAGAGTTCCATATCCCCATTGCGTCCGGTTCAGAGGGTAACAGATTGTCCAATACCCGATAGATTTTCTCCGGATGTTTCTTGTGCTGTGATTCGCCAGTAATGTAACGGATGTCGTTTATTCCGTGCGATATGGCTTTGGCTTTTGCTATCATTCTTCTTCGGTTTTTGGGGTGAACGGAATCTTATTCTTCTCTTTTACTGCATTCAGGAACTGGCAGACGCTTTCGGCTACATTGCCAAGTTCCTTGAGCCAACCAACCATGAACGGAATCTGATTGAACATTGCCATGCGCTGCTTTGTGGACATTCCGTACAGCGCAGAGGTGTACTTTACGAGGTCTGAGCGACAATCGTCCAGATTCTGCAACAGTGCCGCTTCTTCTTTCGTAAGCCTCGCTTTGGGCTTGAAATTATAGGCACACGACAATAAGTAATCGCTTACGGTCATACCGCATTTTGCAGCCAGTGATTTTATATACTCCTTCTGAGTAGGAGTGACTTTTGCCCCGATGAAGACGTTTCTTGTCTCTTTCGAGGAGTCCGATGTTTTTTCAATATCTTCTTTCATTTGAATCGTTATTATAATGGTTGAATAGGTGCGAGCTTGCGAGTACCGCACCGGCAAAGGAACTGAGCAGGCGAGAGCGCCAAAGTGGAACCGTAACGCAGTGAGGTTATACCTTGGCATATCTCGCAACAGTTACCTGTTGATGCTTTTCGACACGCCATATCGGATGCGTATAGTGGACTGGCACTTGGATAGGAGACGGAAGGTGATATTAAGTCTCTAAAAGAGGGGAGAGCATGAATATCTCATACGATGTATTCCTGCCAACTTTGCTTTATTCTTATATATACGCCCCGACACTAAAGTAAAGTTGAACTCAGTAATAGTATTCGGGATTGAAGGCATAGCCTTTCTCTTCCTTTATCACCATCCGTTTGTTGTTGAGAAAGGTTGCCACCTTGACCGCCTTGTTATGACCGAGTTTCACATTCTGCAATCCATAGCCTTCTTTCAAGCGTTCCAGATATTCATCGTAACTGCCGATGTTTCCATTCGCAAAAGCGGCAACCAAGGCTGCACGATGTACACTCTCCGGAATCTCCTTGTACGGATCGAACGGTTCTTTGATTGGTCGCCCGATCTTCTTCTCTTTGGGTAGATAAGACTCTACCGGTTCAGGCAGCACTTCTTCGTTTATGCGGAATGCGAACGGCTCAAACTCCCGGTCACGGATATGCACGGCTTCGACCACACTTATATTTTTATCTTCTTTATCCACCTCGACCTGCATGATTGTTTCAGCCTTGTTGTTAAGCTCCGTGCCGATGTGCCCACGTGCATGTTCATCATTCTTGTTCTGATGCAGAACAGTATGAATGTGAATCTGCCTGTCATCCGTCCACTGCATGAATTTAGAGATGATGTCGGTGGATTCACTGGATGAATTAATGTCATAAAGGAAGTCGCGTATGCCATCTATGATCACCAATCCCAAGTCCGATATTGTACCAATTGCTTCTTCGACTATCAACAGGCGTAGCTTAGGGGCAAACTTGCGCAGAGACAGCATGAGCAGATTATCCGGCTTCTCGTCGTCTGGCAGTTCCGCCAAACGTAAGATGCGCTTTAACACCTGCTGGCAATGATGCTGCCCTTGTTCCGTGTCGATATACAGAATCTTCCGCTTATTCTCAGGGAACATAGACCGGTAATGGAGCACGGTGTTGCCACTCAATGCCGATGCGACAATGGCAGAAACGTTGAAAGTTTTCTTACTCTTGGCTTTTCCGATGGAAGCACTGAAGTTCCCCAATGTGCCGATGATAGCATCATCCACCATCAGCACTATCGGCGACTGTTCGTAGGTATTCGTTACGCTCACGGCTGACTCTTCTATGTAAGCTGCCAACTCCTCACGTGAAGGAATCGTATTGTCCGCCTTCTCCATCATTCCCAGTTTTTAGGGTTAGGTTTACGGCGATGGGAAGCGAGCACGGATTCGTTCTCTTTCTCGAAACTCTGCGGAGTCGGATTCTTTCGGGAGGATTCCAGCCATTTGTCTAATTCGTCCCGATAGATGTAGAGATGCTTTCCTTGTTTGATAACCGGAATATCGTCCTTTTTAACTTTGTAATAGAAAGTCGATAACGGCATTTTGAGATAGGCGCAAGCCTCCTGCACGGTCATGGGTACGTGCGTGTTCTCTTTGGCTTCGTGCTGCTTGGACAACTTTTCCGTCAGTAGATTTTCCATACTTGCAATCCGGTTGCACAGTTCGCCTACCACTGCCGGTAGGTCATTAAATGTCAGTTCTTCTTTTTGCATATTATAATTCTTTTAATCGTTTAACATGCTGCGAACCAACTCAATGAAACCTTGCAGAACAATACAGACCGGATTAATTATTTCATCAGCATACGTTTTTTATTGTGAGTCATTATTATCTGCATCCAAATGGAAGCGATAGTCGCCTTTATCGGGTACATCGATAGGAATCTGACTTGTAACATGATCTCGCAAATTGAGTTTGAGATATTCATGGGTAGCATTTACGAGTTCGTATGGAAATGATTCCTTGATAAAAACGGCTCTTTTCGTCAACGGAACTCCCAAGCGTTCACCGACATTCCATGCCAGATGGCGAAGTCCCGGTGACCTCAGCGGATTGTCTATATTGGAACGAATCGGCTTATATAAGTCAGGTTGGTCATAAGCCATATTCTCTATATTGGAAATTAGGGTGGCAATATCCACTTTGGAGAGATAAGGGGCGGTCTTGACGGTTACATATTCCCGGATTGCATCCATGATTTCCACTTGCCTTTCCATTTCTTTCTTTTTGAGTTCCAACAATATGGAATCATACTTGTTCAAATGAGAATCTTTGGGGCAATCGGAATCTACTATGTCTTGATTCGACTGTTGAACCGGAGGACACTCCTGTTTAGGAGAATCAATCGATTGCTCGATGGATGGTGTTTCGACACTACAAATGAACTCTATGGTATTCTTTGCTTCTACAATAGGAGAGTCTTGCTTACAAAAAGAGAAATTGATGGGATTTTCTATCAGCCATTTATAGAAAAACTTGTGCAAGAGTCCGCACAATATGATGGCTGCCACTAGTCCGAGTATTACTGGAGTCATTATCTTCATGACATCGATGTCGTGATAGGCGAAAAGATAAGTGTCTACCACTGTATAGGTAATTACCGACAGCGCAAGAATGAAACTTATCCTTTGAGTGCGAATTTGAGTTTTTGTCATATACTGTAAGAGTTTGGAATGATTATGCTGCAAAGTTATATGCCGTATTCCAGACACTTATAATTGGTGATGGTAAATCGTTCAATTTTGATAAAAAATAACGGATATAGTATGATTTCAGACTAAAAATCATACTATATCCGTATAAATGGGGGACAAAACGCTTGTCAGCCTTTTCGTGTCAGGGTGATTTTCTTGCTGGCTTCCCGTTTGTTCGCATCCACTACTTTTATATATCGCTGGGTGGTGGTAATGCTTTTGTGCGCCATGATGCTCTGAATGGTACGGATGTCCGTTCCTGCCGCAGCTTGCAGCGTTGCAAATGTTCTCCGATACGAGTGAAATGTGATGTTCTTGGTAATCCCGGCAGAACGAATCCACTCTTTCATTGGTATTTGTGTCCAGCTACGCATCAGCCCCTTGAATACCAATCCTTTCTTCTCGGAACTGTAGCCAATCAATTCCAATGCTTCCTCGCTGATAGGGATGATGTCTTCTGCCTTGTTCTTCTGCGTAACGATATGTACGCATTTCCCACCAGCCGAGTAATCCACGATGTCTTCCCAACATAGGGCGAGAATATCACTGATTCGCAAACTGGTCATGCACGAAAACAGCGATGCGATTTTTAGGATAGGCTTCTTACATGGCGTTTCAGCCAATTTGTACAGTTCTTCTACAGACAGATACTCCTTGACAACATCCTCCGTCTCAATCTTATCCAAGAAATCATTGACATTGGTCTTTATCATCCCATTGCGGTAGAGGATTTTCAGGAAGCCCCTGAAGGTTGACCAATATCCCGATGCGGAGTTCTGTGTGATGGGGCCGTTACGTCTCAGTTTCTTTGCCGTGAGCAGATATTCCCGGAATTTGTTGCATAAGTCGATATCAATTTCTTCAAAGGTACACTTGCCATGTACGAAGTTGCTGAAGTGGAGATAGACGAACTCCCATTTCTGGTCGTGTTTACGGAGTTGTTTGCGATAATACTCCAAGAAATCGGCTTTGAGTTTGTACTTGTCGAAGAAATCATACCGTTCATTCACCACCGATTCGAATCTGCGGCAGCGGATGGCTTCGGCTTTCTCGGTCATTACCTCGTTGAAATTCAACTCGCGCTTGTTTTTCGGATTGGCATAGACATAAATACCAAGCGATTCATGGCGGATAACTTTCATTGTTTCCTTGTCTCGATACCCCGGATAATAATCCAGATAGAACGATAGCATCCTGTTCTTTAAAGGACGTGTTCTTAATGTTACTGTTTTACAGTCATTCATAACGTTATATTTTTTATGGTTGTTATTAATTCGCTGGCAAATCTCTGTAATGTAACCATGCAGACAACCTTCAGCAAAGATTAATTTTGGAATAATTTACGGAAGCCTATAATTGGCTACTTACGGACACCCATCACTTTGTCAAACTCTACCTTCAGGAATCTGACGAAACGTCCCTTCTTCTCTCGGTTAATCTGATGGAATTGGAGAATACCGTAAACCGAATCACGAGAAAGTTTGAATTTCTCCATTGCCTCCTTAACAGTGTAGTATTCCGCTTTGCTCTCTTGTTCTGAACACTTCGAGAGGTCAAAGTGGAGTTTTGAGTAGAATATCTGCCCATGCTCCTTCTTAGATGGGATATTATTCCGATAGACCTGCGAACGGATGGCTACACGTGTCATGCCGTACTTCTCCTGAATCTCTTCGGGTGTGTACCATTCTGTAAGGTCGGAATCCACCTCGTATTTGGCAAAGGCAGCATCGATATGTTTTTTGCTATAATAGTTGAATTGGCGGATACGGATTTTGGGGATATTGTTCTCTCTTGTATATGCCCAAATCCATTTTTGCGATACTTTGTACTTTTCGGAAATTTGCTCGGCAGTGTAGTACTCAGTTATATCAAGATCGTCTTTTACTCTTCTTCGTTCATAAGGGCGCGTTTTGAGCATCAGTTCAATATCGGCTCTGCGAATGATTGACATCCTTGCACTGATTCTTGAAGCTCTTAACTTATCTTCTTTGACGAGTTTATAAATGTATTGGCGAGAAACGCCCATCAACTGTGCGGCTTGTGCAAAAGTAAAGTAATCTTGATGGTCTAACTTACTTTTGACTTCTATCAATTCTTGTAATTCACGAAGTTCGATTCTTCGTTCTTTCATACGGTGTTTGTAGCCTTGACTGGCACATTGATGGCTACAATAATTCGTAGTTGTTTTCTTCGCAATGAATGGCTTGCCACACCATTGACAAATTCTTTTTACTTCCATGTTGTTTTTCTCCATATTTATAATGAAACCATATAGTTTTAATTTCGCTTTTTGTCTACCTATGTAAACCATTGTCAACACATGTTGTCGACTACCTCAGTGTGACATCGGGGACAAACCCAAATTTGTTTCGCGGTAGAAATATGATAGAAAAATATGGATAAAAACCGTTATCTCCAAATACGGACTGGAAAGTGTTAAAACGGAAAAGTCGCTGTATTTCAGCGACTTTATTACAAATGATTATGGTTGATTATGGTTGTTTCTAAGCCATCATTTGCCGATGCAAAAATGTGCAAATATATTCTGTAGCACCATATCATTGGTCACTTCCCCTACTATATCGGATAAATGGAAAATACATTCACGTATGTCTTGTGAAAGAAAATCCCCGGAAATATTTGCATCCAATCCTTCTTGTACCCGGTGAATTGCATCCAATGCACGTGTCAACGCTTCGTAATGACGGACATTCGTTACAATAACATCATTCTGTGTGACTGTTGGTAAATGGGCAGCTGCTATAAGTTTTTGTTGGAGTTCATCCGTGTGCTGACGTTGTTTCGCAGAAATAAAAATAGATTCTATTTCCGAACCGACATGCTCGGAAAGTTGTGAGGTAAGTTCATTTTTCTGAGTTTCATTTATCAGTTCTACCTTATTAAAGACTAAAATCAATTGTTTGTGTTCACAACGAGGAAGAATCTTATCGGAGAGTAGTTTTAGCTGTGAGATTGCGTCTGCTGAATCAATTATCCATAGTACAATCTCTGCCTGATCGAGCTTTTGAAAAGTTCGTTCGATACCCAGACTTTCAATCATATCGTTAGTTTCCCGAATGCCGGCTGTATCGATAAAGCGAAAAGTGATACCACCTATATTTACAGTATCCTCAATGACATCGCGTGTTGTGCCGTGAATGTCACTGACAATTGCCTTATCTTCGTTCAACAGAACATTAAGTAAGGTAGATTTTCCTGCATTGGTTTCTCCGATAATAGCTACCGGAACACCATTCTTTATAGCATTTCCTACACTGAACGAGTCTACCAGGCGTGCAATCACCTTCTCAATTCCGTCAGCTAACTGGCGCAAGGCAGATCGGTCGGCAAATTCCACATCTTCTTCACTGAAATCCAATTCCAGCTCAATCATTGATGTGAAGTTCAATAGTTTCTCGCGCAATATTGCCAATTCCTTGCTAAATCCGCCACGCATTTGACTCAGAGCAAGACGATGGGTGGCGGCAGAAGATGAGGCTATTAGGTCGGCTACAGCTTCGGCCTGACTTAAATCCATCTTACCATTGAGGAAAGCTCGTTGAGTGTATTCTCCCGGCTGTGCAGTACGGCATCCGTTTTTTATCAGCAATTGCATTACTTGCTGTAGAATATAGGATGAGCCGTGACAAGTGATTTCAGTACTGTCTTCCCCCGTATAGGAATGTGGGGCCCGGAAAAGGCTGACGAGAACCTCGTCTATCAGTTCTTCTCCGTTATAAATTCGGCCGAAAGTTAGCGTATAAGGCTTTTGTTCACTCAGCAGCTTTCCGGGTTTAGCCGGAGTAAAAATACGACTGGTGATGGTTATTGCTTCAGGACCGGAAACACGAATGCTTCCGATGGCTCCTCCTTGAGCGGTTGCTATGGCGCAAATTGTGTCTTGATTCATTATCTATTTCATTTTGAGTGGCAAAGATAGAGCTTTCTCTGTAAAAAACAGAGTAAACAGATAGAAGTTATGCTTTATTATTTTATCTTTGCTCGCATACAGCAAGACAAATTTTATGGCTATGGGACACGCAAAAGATTCATTTTCGGGGATGGAGAATATTGAAAAATTAAAAGAGGATTACCAGAAGATCACTTCTGTTTTGGCCGGACATCAGATTGCATTCTGGGAATACGATATTCCCACGGGCGAATGTAATTTTACAGATGAATATCTTAGTATCTTGGGTTTAAAGGAAGCAGGAATTGTTTTCAGAGAAATTAATGACTTTTATCGGTTTGCTCATCCGGATGATGTTACTTCTTATCAAACAGCTTTTAACCGCATGCTTGAGTCGGATACAAAGACTTCTCAAATAGTAGTGCGTTGCTTGGGAGAGCATGGAGAAACAATTTGGCTTGAAGATAATTTCATTGCGTATAAGAAGAATAAGGAGAATGGTTCTGATAAAATTATAGCATATACTGCCAATATTACTTCACGCTGTGAAAAAGAAGTGCAGATCAGACAGCTTGAAGAGCGAAACCGGAAAATTATTGAGGCACTCCCTGAGTTTATATTTATTTTTGATGATAATTTCTTTATCACGGATGTATTGATGGCACCCGGTACGGAACTATTACATCCGGTAGAAGTCTTGAAAGGAGCAGATGGGAGATCTATTTATTCAGCGGAGGTCAGCGAATTGTTTATCAGTAGTATACGTGAATGTTTGAAAAGTGGAAAACTGAAAGAAATAGAATATCCTTTAGATGTAGAAACCGGCAGACATTATTTTCAGGCGCGTATTGCTCCGTTTGAGGGGAATAAGGTATTAGCTCTGATTCATGATATAGGTGACCGGATACAGCGCTCGCAAGAATTGCTTGATGCTAAACGGCGGGCAGAAGAGGCAGACCGGATGAAATCGCTGTTCCTTGCTAATATGAGCCATGAAATACGTACTCCTTTGAATGCGATTGTCGGTTTCTCGGAGATAATAGCTCTGACTGAGGATGAAAAGGAGAAAGAGGAGTATTTAGGGATTATCCAGCAGAATAGTAATCTATTGCTGCAACTGATCAATGATATTCTTGATTTGTCACGCATAGAGTCTGGTAAATCGGAAATGCACTGTCAGTTGACAGAAATAAGCGGGCTGGCAGATGAAGTGTATAAGGTACACCGTCTTAAAATGAAGAAAGGGGTCGAACTAAATGTGATTCGTCCATCAGATGAAATCTGGATTTCGACGGACAGAAATCGTGTAACACAGGTATTGTTTAATTTCTTATCGAATGCAATTAAAAATACGATTGAGGGGAGCATCACCTTTGGACTTGTAAAAGAGGAAGAATGGGTGAAATTTTATGTGGCAGATACCGGTTGTGGCATTTCTAAAGAGAAGCTCCCTTTGATATTTACCCGTTTTGAGAAGTTGAATGATTTTGTACAAGGTACAGGATTGGGTTTACCTATCTGTAAAAGTATTGTGGAACGGTTAGGAGGTCGGATCGAAGTGGAATCCGAGCTTGAGAAAGGGAGTACTTTCACTCTTTATCTGCCCAATAAGCAAGAGCAAAAAGTAACGGTTGCGGAAAGAGGAAATGCAACCGTCACTGTGGGACTGAGCAACCGGCAGAAGAAGATACTGATAGCGGAAGATGTGGAGTCCGGTTATCTGCAGATTAATGCCTTTTTGAAGAAAGAATATACAATTCTTTGGGTGCCAAATGGAGAGGAAGCAGTAAAAAGTTTCATGCGTGAGAAGCCCGATTTGATTCTGATGGATATCCGAATGCCGGTGATGAATGGTATTCAGGCGACAACTAAAATTCGTGCAATTTCGCAAGAGATACCGATTATTGCGGTTACAGCATATGCATTCTGTCCGGAAGGGGAGCAGGCTATTGAAGCAGGGTGTAACGAAGTGATTGCGAAACCTTATCCTCTGGAAAAGCTGAGAGAAACTATCGGAGCTTATTTGCAGGAGGGAAGATAAGCCTGTTTTTCGATGCAACAATTTATGATATAGAGTGTTATGTAGAAAACAAATAATACTATATAGATAAATTGAATTATGAAGAAAGTTGTGATAATCGGAGCCAGCGGCTTCGTGGGTTCGGCTATTCTAAATGAAGCTTTGAACCGTGGATTTCATGTGACGGCGGTAGTTCGTCATCCTGAAAAAATTAAGATTGAGAATGAAAATCTGGAAGTGAAGAGAGCCGATGTCTCTTCATTAGATGAAGTTTGTGAAGTTTGTCAAGGTGCCGATGCCGTGATTAGTGCTTTTAATCCGGGTTGGAATAATCCTAATATATATAAGGAAACCATTGAGGTTTATCTAACGATTATTGATGGTGTGAAAAAGGCTGGAGTCAACCGTTTTTTAATGGTGGGAGGGGCCGGTTCATTGTTTATTGCTCCGGGTATTCGTCTCGTTGATTCGGGAGAAGTTCCCGAAAAAATATTGCCCGGGGTGAGGGCTTTAAGTGATTTCTACCTTGATTTCTTGAAGAAGGAAAAAGAGATTGATTGGGTCTTCTTCTCACCGGCAGCAGATATGGCTCCGGGAGTACGTACCGGAAGATACCGTCTGGGTAAGGATGATATGATTGTAGATATTGTGGGTAACAGTCATATTTCCGTGGAAGATTATGCCGCTGCCATGGTTGATGAACTTGAAAAGCCGGAGCATCATCAGGAACGTTTCACCATAGGGTATTAAACGGACGGTATCTCTCAAGATAATTAAGATAAAGTTTTGCACATCCCCGGGCGTCGGAAAGGGCTTCGTGGTGCTTAAGTTCAATTCCCTCCCGTTCGCAGCAAGCACTCAGATTGACTGGTTTATATCCCAAAGAACGGTAGATTCGGCAGGTACATTCCCAATGTTCCGGAAGTAATAGCTCGTCATAGTCCAGTCTGTACATCCGCATGGTGCGTTTTAGTACATTACGGTCGAATTGCTCATTATGTGCAACTACTACTTTTCCTTGCAACCGCTTTTTTATTTCAGGATAAATGGCATGAAACCCCGGAAGTGATTCCGTCATTTCCGGGGTTATTCCATGTACGAGGATATTTGCACGCCAGTATTCATTCTCCGGTGGTTGAATCAGGCTGTAATATTCATCCGTAATTTCTCCGTCGGTAACGGTGACAATACCTACGGCACAGGCACTTTCCATGTATCCTGTGGCTGTTTCGAAATCGATGGCGGCAAATGATAGATTCATCAGATTCGGTCAAGAACAGTTTTTATTAATGTATCGATGGTATTTTTATAGCCCGTATTCGCTTCTTTGATCAAACGGTTGGCTATAACCATACAGACTGTCATGGCTTTGTGTCCCATCAGCTTGCCGAGGCCGGCAAGAGCGGAACTCTCCATTTCAAAGTTAGTTATTTTATAACCCTTGTATTCAAACTTTTCGATTTTGTCATTTTGGTTGGGATCAGCCAAAGGAACACGAAGTTCACGTCCTTGCGGTCCGAAAAAACCTCCCGCTGCAATGGTAACTCCACGTACCATATCATCTTGAGCAATACGGTCAATCAATTCAGCATTGGCATCAATCACATAAGGGGCAGGAGCGCATATATTGCCAGACCAACCCATGTGGTTTAGAAATGCCCGCTCAAAAGGAAGATCGCAAACGGCATTGCGTCCGGCATAAAAATTCAACAGACCATCAAAACCGATTGATTTTTCGGAACAGACAAAAGTTCCAACCGGTGTATTGGGTTGCAGTCCCCCACAAGTACCGATACGGACTAATTCCAATGACCGAAGGTGCTCTTTTTCTTCCCGTGTCTGAAAGTCGATATTTGCCAGAGCATCCAGTTCATTAATCACAATGTCGATGTTGTCGCAACCGATACCTGTAGATACGACCGTTATTCGCTTGCCTTTGTAAGTTCCGGTTATTGTCTTGAATTCGCGGCTTTCCACTTCGCATTCTTTGTTTTCGAAGTGAGAAGCTACGAGAGCCACCCGTCCGGGATCACCTACCAATATAACTTTGTCTGCCAACCATTCCGGCTTTACATGCAAATGAAATACCGAACCATCTTCATTAATGATTAATTCGGAGGAAGGAAAATACTTTTTCATGTTATTGAAAGGTTTTAGTTTTATAAATAAGTTCACCACAAATTACATAGATTAACCACTCTTTTTAAGAGATTATTCTTCTCCAGTCAGTTGTGGTATGCTGTGTAGTTTGTGGTGAATGATTTCTCTTTAGTCACCCAGTGGTTTGCTGGTAGATCCGCCAATCGGCTTAGCTATATTTTCACGCATTGAGGTGTCAGCCTGGATGTTTTTCATCTTATAATAATCCATAATACCAAGATTTCCATTGCGGAAAGCTTCAGCCATGGCTTTGGGGACTTCTGCTTCTGCTTGAATCACATTAGCTCGGGCTTCTTCTGCTTTGGCTTTCATTTCCTGTTCGGTAGCCACAGCCATTGCGCGACGCTCTTCTGCTTTAGCTTGCGCAATATTCTTATCGGCATTTGCCTGGTCTATCTGTAGAGCAGCACCAATATTCTTACCTATATCGATATCGGCGATATCAATAGAGAGGATCTCAAAGGCAGTACCTGCATCGAGTCCTTTGCGTAGTACCAGTTTTGAGATAGAATCAGGATTCTCAAGTACTGACTTATGGTTTTCAGAGGAACCGATTGACGAAACGATACCTTCGCCTACACGTGCCAGGATTGTATCTTCACCGGCACCACCCACCAATTGACGGATATTGGCGCGTACCGTCACACGTGCTTTGGCTATCAACTGGATACCGTCTTTGGCAACAGCTGTTACGGGAGGTGTATCAATAACTTTCGGATTAACTGACATCTGTACGGCTTCGAAAACATCACGACCTGCGAGGTCTATAGCAGTAGCCATCTGGAATGGAAGTTCAATATTGGCTTTTGATGCCGATACCAGCGCATGAACTACCCGTTCCACATGACCGCCTGCCAGATAGTGTGCTTCAAGTTCGTCACGGGTTATGTTACTCAATCCCGCTTTATGTGCTTCGATCATACCGGGTACGATGATGTAGGGCGGAACATTACGGATACGCATCAGGAAAAGTTGTACCAGTGAAATATTAACTCCCGATACTTTGGCTGACAACCACAGGAAGAAAGGTACATAATGAAAGAAGAGAACCAGGAAGATAATACCTCCTGCTATCAAGAAGATAGTCAGATACATGGGTTCGACATTCATAATTGTGCTTGATTTTAAATGAATATTAGGATTTTAGTTTTTCGACAAAGATTATTCCATCAGTGATCCGATTGACTATAATCGGAGTTTTTTCATTCAGTAAACCATCCATTGATTTTACTTCTATGATATTCCCATTGATTTCAGCATTGCCAATCTGAGCCAGGCGGGTAACTGTGATACCCGTATCGCCCACTTTTACTTTTTCGGCAGCACTTCGGTCTATTTTGGATGTTATATCTTTCTTCAATGCGAGCTTATCCAGAGTTTTCGATCGCATAAACCAGACAAGCGAACCGATGCAGGCGACTCCTGAAATGATAAGTGTTGTGAATCCCGCCCCTGTCCCCAGATTGGCAAAAGCGTAATAGTTGGCATAGATGATGCAAACCAAAGCCGAAATACCGGCAAGGCTGATACCCGGAATCACAAACAGTTCAACTAAAAAGAGTATTACTGCTGCAACAATCAATGCAATGATGATCAGTACATCCATAATTGGGTTATTTTAAATTTTGTTTTTCTGCGTTCCGGACTTCAATAGCCTGTTTATCCAGTTCTTTCGACATTTGGAATATCCTTTTCTCAAGATCACGGATAGCCGGAGCCATTTTCGTTTGTTCGTCTTTGTTAGACCGTGCAAATCCCTCACGTTGGTTAGTTAGTTTGTTAGTTTGCTGACGGTAGTCTTTCTCCATCTGTTCGTATTTCAAATACAGTTGTTTGGCTTTAGGAGATTTGAAATCCGTCAAATGATGATAGGTAGAATGGTCGTCAATAACAAACTCAAAATCGAAGTTTTGTTGTATGTCAGGTTTGTGGTTAATAGCTGCTTCAAGGCGTTGGCGGGCATTATCCACTATTTTCTGATCTTTCCAGGTACTCTCCAAAGAATGGAGTTGAGCTAACCCGATTATTTCTTCCGGATTCATTGCTTCGTAATTATAGGTCCGTTTGGATTCATTGGGTACGAAAACGTATATACAAACCTTGTCCTCGGGTTGGTGACGGTCGGAAGCGAACCATCCCAGGTTATTGTATTCATCGATGACATACATATAATCGTTGTAAGGAGAGTTGAAAGGCATTCCTACATTTTCCGGAACCAGATAGGTATCAGTATTAGTGTTATATCGGGTTACAAAAATATCGTATCCTCCCATAGAACCATCACCGTCGGAAGCATAATAGATAGTCACTCCATCCGACAATACGTATGGGTAATTGGCGTTTCCCGAGGCATTAATACTTCCCGGAAGTGGTTTCCCTTGACTCCATTCATCCAACATTTTGGTCTTGGACAGGATATTCAGGTTTTCTTCTCCTTGTTCGCTGTAATAAATGCGATTTCCGATTTCTGTTTCATAAACCGTTCCCGGATGATAACCTTTGGCTTTGAAATAATCATTGTAAGTGAAAAGTTTACCTGCCTCTTCACTTATTTTATAAGCTTTCAAGAAGTCGACCTTGTCTACTACAAAGCTATCGATGACACATACGTCTTCTACTCCTTTCAGCATGCGAAGATTTCCTTTTGCCTTTTCCAGCAGTTGTTCCGCTTCTTCTGTGGGTTTCTTCCGTTTTGATAGGTCAGCTATGTATGTTTCATAGCAGTCTACCGCATCTTGAAATCGGTATAGATCATTGTAAGTTTGCGCAAGGTACAACTGCCCGCTCGGAATTCGCTTTTTTACTGCAGTTTCCAGATACTTCAACGCTTCAGCTGCATTACCGGTTTTAAGACAACATACGCCATACCATAGATTATAATTACCGTTTGCCGGTTGCGATTTAACATATTTCTGGAAAACGGGTTTGGCTTCAGCATATTGTCCTTTACCGTACATGGCCCTTGCTTGTTCCAAGGTTTGTGCCGATACGCTTGTCAGGAGAAAGCATAATAGAAAGAATAGAATATTTTTTTTCTTCATAAATGGTCTCGGGTTATTATTCGGAAGTTCAAAAATACAAATTAATTGGAAATAAACCTTTTTTCTCTTCTTCTATTATGTTAATTCTTCTTTAAATCATTCTTTTCTCTTACTTTTGCAGCCGATTTTTAAAAGAGTTATGGCACAGATTACGGAAGAAGAGAAAACCATTCGGCGTATCGAAAAACGGTTTAATAAAGGGATAGTTCAATATGGACTGATAGAAGAGGGAGATAAAGTGCTTGTCGGTCTTTCGGGAGGGAAAGATTCTTTGGCATTGGTGGAATTATTAGGTAAGCGTTCACGTATTTTCAAACCTCGTTTTTCGGTGGTGGCAGTACATGTGGTTATGAAGAATATTCCCTATCAGAGTGATTTGGATTATCTTCGTGCACATGCTGAAAGTTATGGAGTTCCGTTGGTTGTTTATGAAACCTCATTTGATCCTTCTACTGATACCCGCAAATCTCCTTGCTTTCTTTGTTCGTGGAATCGGAGAAAAGCCTTGTTTACAGTTGCCAAAGAACAGGGGTGCAATAAGATTGCTCTCGGACATCACATGGACGATATTCTGGAAACACTATTGATGAATATTACATATCAAGGAGCATTCAGCACAATGCCTCCACGGTTAGTAATGAATAAGTTTGATATGACTATTATTCGTCCGATGTGTCTGGTGCACGAAGCAGACTTGCTGGAACTCGCGCAGATACGTGGATACAGGAAGCAAGTAAAAAACTGTCCATATGAATCGCAGTCGAGCCGTAGTGATATGAAAGGAATACTCCGCCAATTGGAAAAGATGAATCCGGAAGCCCGATATAGCCTTTGGGGAAGCATGACGAATGTACAGGAAGAGTTACTGCCTAAAGAAGTAGAATTTTAATTTCAAATATAAGTATGAAAGGTGTTTATGCAATTTCGTTATTGATTGTTTCCAATATTTTTATGACTTTTGCCTGGTATGGGCATCTGAAACTGCAGGAGACAAAAATGATCAGTAATTGGCCTCTGTATGGCGTGGTTTTGTTTTCATGGGTCATTGCGCTGGCAGAATATTCTTGTCAGGTTCCGGCCAATAGATTGGGGTTTAGTGGGAACGGGGGACCATTTTCATTAATGCAACTCAAAATAATACAAGAAGTGATCACTTTGATCATATTTACTGTCTTTTCTACTTTACTGTTTAAAGGAGAGTCATTACATTGGAATCATGTGGCTGCTTTTGTCTGTTTGATAGCGGCTGTATATTTCGTGTTTATGAAGTAGGCAGTTTGCGTCGGTATCTCCCGAAAGAATATCTCCGGAGAAAGGATATACATATTTCTCCGGGGATATTCTTTTTATTTATCAAGATATTGTTCCATGTTTTTTGTGAAATAGCTTTTCAACTCCCCTTTTTCATCACTGTAGATAAAATAAGCACCTATGTTTGGGTGTGATTTTGTAAATGCCTCCGCTTCATCCAATCCCATTACCATAAAGGCTGTAGCCAATGCGTCGGCAGTCATGCAATCCTCTGCAACTACGGTTGCCGAAAGAATGTTGTGTTGTACCGGATATCCGGTACGGGGATCGATGGTATGGGCATACTTTTTGCCATCTTTATAATAAAAGTTACGATAGTTTCCGGAAGTAGCAATGCCGACATCTGTCAACTTGAGCGTTGTTTGTATCTCTTGATTGAGGGATAACGAATCGTCTACCGGTTTGTTAATGCCGATTCTCCATACTTCATCTTTGGGATTCAGTCCCTTTACGACCAGTTCTCCACCTATATCGATCATGTAGTTCTTAATACCTTTGCTATCCAGATACCGTGCTACCACATCTACTGAATAACCTTTGGCCACTGCACTGCAACTTAACATCACTCGGGGGTCTTCTTTTATTACTTTGCCGTCTTCCAGTTTCACTTTTTGGTAGCCTGTGATTTGGAGCAGGCTGTCTATCATGGTTGAGTCAGGGAAGGCACCCTTCTTGAAACCGAATCCCCATGCGTTGGCCAACGGAGCTACTGTAATATCGAAAGCTCCTTGGGTTTCGGCTGAGATTTCCATGGATCTGTTGAAACAGGTTTGGAAGAAACTATCCGTTGCAATTTCTTCGTTACGGTTGACACGGGTAATAACAGACGTGTCATTGAAAGGGGAGAGGGAACCGTCGAACCTCTTTAATTCAGCGTCAATTTCTGTTTTCAGATTACCGTCATATTGGTAAGTAATATTATATACAGTACCGAATACAAGGCCGTTGATACTGTTGTAAGGTACCTGTTTATTGCGTTGAGCTAATATCCAGATCGTTCCCAGCAGAAGGATAGCCAGCCAAATAAAGCTTTTTCTTGTTTTCTTTTCCATAATGAATAAAAGTATGCAAGCGACAAACCTGTTTATGATTTTCCAGAGTCTTGTGGCTTGTGGTTGATAGCTAATTATTAAAGAATAAGTGTTCTATTAATATTTTGGTTCCGATAAGGATCAGTATAATCCCTCCCCATAATTCAGCACGGAGCTTTCGGGCAATACCACATCCAAAGCGGATGCCGAAGATGAGCCCTATAAGAGACATCAGAAAGGAGACAAATCCGATAATGCCCACCGGGTAAAGGATGGACGAGCAACTCTTAATACCCAGAAAAGCGAAAGACACTCCTATAGCCAATGCATCAATGCTGGTTGCTATAGCCATTGTTATCACAACTTTCAAGCTTGCCGGATTAAATCTTTGGCAACAATCTTCTTCTTTAAAGGATTCTTTAATCATCCGTCCTCCCAGGAAAGCCAAGATGGCAAAGGCGATCCAATGATCAACCGATTCGATAAGATGACTGAATGTACTTGCTCCCAGCCACCCTAATAGAGGCATTATAGCTTGAAAAAGTCCAAAAAAGAATGCCATGACGAGCATGGGCCGCCATTGGATACGTTTTAAAATAATACCGCTTGCAATAGAGACAGCGAGACAGTCCATCGCTAAACCAATTGCAAGCAGCCAAATTTCTAATCCTGTCATGTCGTTAAAATGGTAGTTTATAAATCAGGGTATATGTGATACCTATGTTTGAAGAGTCATATTCACCGAAACCCGGTACATACCATGGATTTCCATGTTCGTTGACTGAAGCCGAGGTCTTGAACTTAAAGCGTAAGGTCCATCCCATATAGAATCTTTTATAGATTTGAACGTTTACTCCGGCTACTAACTCAAGCCATTGCATATTGGATTTTAGTCCATTGTAATGATAAGGTACACTTCCTCCCCAGATACCGTCTATTAATCCCGGATTGGCCATACTTCCACCATAAATAGGGTCGGAAAAGGGTGTACTTGAGATGTCGTATTTGAAACTGCTGAATCCATAACGCAGTCCCACATACAAATATTCTTTAACGACATTATAATCTACTCCGATACGGAAGTAAGGGGCTGCACTTTTGTAATGGATACCATTATCGCTCCAAGTATCTGTCTGTCCGAAACCTATTTCTGCTGTGGGGATAAATTTCCTTTTTAAGTTCACCCGTACATTTACTTCGGAACTTAGAAAATCCCCTCCAAGTAGTTTACTGCCTAACCCAAATAAGTCTACACCTACATACGTACCATTATAAAATGGAATTGTATCCACTTTTATCTCCTCTTTAGCTTTCTCTTTAGTGGAGGGACGTGCATTCGGTCTTTGTTGTTGTGCATGGAGCGGAAGACTGAATGCAAGACACAGCAGACTAACGATTGTAGCGGTAGAATATTTTAAGATTTTCTGTTCCATTAATGTTAGCTGCATTTGATTTGATATATATGGAGTCTATGCTATGATATTTCTTTTTATTGGTATCTGTATAATCGATCGGATGAATACTGATAATGTTTTGTTTCATACTGTATCCACAATCCATAGATTGGAAGTAGGGAGTATTGGTTTGTCGGATAACCATTGTATCTCTTAACAGGCGGGTATAATGAAACACAAGAATGGTAGAGTCACTTGTGTAGCGTAGAGGAAGGGCGATATCATGAACCTTTTTTTGATTATTGATGATAATTGAGTCAGTTCCGAACGCTGTTACAGTCAGAGAGTCAAGAGTGTCGTTCAGTACGGCTTTTGTTTCCGGATTGATGGTATACATATTGGCATAAACCATCGGACGTCCGGTCATGGAGCAGTCGCTCTCTTCCGAGCAAGCAGAAAAGATAGCACCGGTCAGTGGGTAAGCTATCATCAGGAAGAGTATCAGTTTTATTAATTTTTTCATCGTACAGGTTTCATTTATCATTCATTATATTATTTTTTCTATCAGGTAATTGTTGCGTTCCGGAGCGTTTCGTGAGATCAGTTCACCAAGGAAACCAGCCAGAAATAGCTGTGTTCCGATAATCATGGCAGTCAGTGACAGATAAAAATAAGGGGAGTCTGTTACCAGGCGGTAAGGCATGCCGTGATTCATATTGTATAACTTGCTGGCTCCTACAATAACCACTGAGATGAATCCCAGTATGAACATCAGTGAACCTAACAATCCGAAAAAGTGCATCGGCTTAATGCCGAATTTGGAAAGGAACCAGAGAGAGATTAAGTCAAGATACCCGTTGAAGAAACGGTTCCACCCGCCAAATTTGGTCTTTCCGAATTTACGTGCTTGATGATGTACCACCTTTTCGCCGATCTTCTGAAATCCGGCATTTTTTGCCAGATAAGGGATATAGCGGTGCATTTCTCCATATACTTCGATGTTCTTCACTACGGCTTTACGATAAGCTTTCAGTCCACAATTAAAGTCGTGGAGGTTATGTATTCCCGAAACTTTGCGTGCAGTCGCATTAAATAATTTGGTAGGCAAAGTTTTCGATAGCGGATCGTATCTTTTTTGTTTATATCCTGAGACAAGGTCATACCCTTCTTCGGTAATCATGCGATATAGTTCCGGTATTTCGTCGGGACTATCTTGCAAATCAGCATCCATAGTGATTACTACATCGCCCTCGGCTCGTTCGAATCCGCAATATAGGGCAGGTGATTTCCCGTAATTTCGTCGGAATTTGATACCTTTTACTGTGCTCGACTGTTTTTGGAGTGATTCGATAATCTCCCATGAACGGTCGGTACTACCATCATTTACAAAGATAACTTCGTACGAAAAGCCATTGGCTTTCATCACTTTCTCAATCCAGGCATAAAGTTCCGGGATGGATTCTTCTTCATTGAACAACGGTACTACAACAGATATATCCATTTTTTATATGAATTAGATATTATAAATTATAGAGGTTGTACCTCCGGTGATTTGGGCTTTCGCATTACAAATAAGGCAGTGGGGACGGCTAATATGCTGCCATAGAACACATTTTGCGACATCAGTTGCATGGTAATGTCTATCGGTGTCAATGTACTGATCATTTCCATCACTTCTTTGAGTTGTCCGATATAACCTTCTACGCCTGGTACATCTTTATTAGTCAATTCGTCAAACATTCCCATATAGGTGTTTACAATAAAACCATGGTCGATGAACCGGAAATAAATATAATGGGCTACTGCCGTAAGGAGTGCCGCAAACATATACATAAAGACAATAAATACCCATGCTTGCAGAAAACGGATGGAACCGCCACATACTTTGTCGCGATAGGTACGTGCGTAATAATATCCCATAAACGGAACTCCTAAAGTCAGTCCGAAAAACAGGAATAAAAGAAATGGAATAGATAATCCCAGTGGGAATAGAATGAACTTAAGTATCCAGTATACTCCCATATAGGTGCCAAAATGCATGGCATATTTTTGTAAGTTACTTCTGCTCTCTGTCATTTTATTAATAAATAGCGCACAAAGGTACAAATAATATTGGTTGGTATGGAATTTATGCCTGTTAAAGTTAATAAAGCTATCCGGACAGAAAAAAAACATTTTTTTTTCGATTTTAAATCTCTGAAAAGTAGGTGCTTACTGATGAACCTTACAAAAAAATGCAAGCTCCCTATTGCAGGTTTAATAAAAATACCTACCTTTGCACCCGGGTAAGTCCTATACGGCCAGCTCCCTTCGAATCCTCCAGGGCTTGATCGCAGCAAAGGTAGTTGGTTGTAGCGGCGCGATATA
>ERZ791794.89-NODE-89-length-82528-cov-4.763183_pt1 | contig 82528 bp, 129 predicted proteins | sample MGYA00510312_ERZ791794 | MGnify/ENA primary metagenome ERZ791794 (study PRJEB30046, sample SAMN00791977) | human gut metagenome | study: EMG produced TPA metagenomics assembly of the A metagenome-wide association study of gut microbiota in type 2... | reverse complement strand
GCATCAATCAGTCTGCTCATATTCTATTCTCCTAACTGTTTTAAAATTTCTTTTGCAATTTTATTACTTTCCTGCATGGAAATTCCCCATCCATTATATTTTCTGTGGCATTCATCACAGTTCCATTCACCATTATCACTTTCTTTAATTTCGCTATTGAATCTGCAATTATCGCAATACATATGATCGAGAGTGCCGTAAATGATGCTTGCAATATCGTCTTGTTTGCTATTAGCATCGTCTACGTGTTTCTGCTTAGTTAAATATTCAAACGCTCTCAGCTCATTTTTCCCGACCCATTTAATCCATGCACCGCAATCCCCGCAATACAATCCCGTATTATTCCCAACTTTCTTGACAAAAAGGTTTTTACTATTGCACTTTGGACATTTATATTCTTTCATTTATTTTTCCTCCCATACTCCCAATAACCGCATTCTCTCATACAGTACAGCGACAGTCTTGCGTCTGTATCCATAAAAGTCTTTTGGGTTCATCGGGATATATCTTTCTTTGCTGATTTTCCTGTAGCTTTTCCGGTGTAGGATATTCTCAATAACCATATCCGCTATCACCGTGTTCTTCGGGCAAGCTGACAAGGCAGCACTGGAAAGCAGGTATCCGTACTCTGCCGGAAAGTCTTTCAGCATCGTATTCAGTTTTTCTATATCCTCTGCCGGAATACCGTAGTCTTTCAGCTTTTTATTCCTTGTCAGCATACCGTTCTCCTTTCTAATCGTCTGGGTGGTGCTTGTCGTACATGATCGCTACGCATACAAGACCGACCACTCCGACTATGATTCCAAGTGTAAGTCCTAACAAGAATGTAATCATGTCTCTTCCTCCTTAACGTAATCTTCGCACTCCTCCGCATATTCATAACTGTCCATATCATCACATTTGTACTGGCAGGAATCCTGTTTAGTACAGCAGATGCAGCACTGTGTTTCACCGTCCGGGCAGTCTAATTTACATTTTCCCATTAATCCAGTCTCCCTCTTTCTCGAAATAAATATATCTGCTGTTTTTCTTTGTTGGCGCTGATGTGTCAATGCCGTATTTTGTCAGCAGACCTCTCAAAAATTTTAATTTAAACTCTTTTAGCGTGACCTTGAATCTGGTGTAGGTCTTCCCGTCTTTTTTGAAAATTGATATTTCCATGTTCAGTCCTCCTTATATGGTTCTGGAAGTGGCATCCAGGCAATAACACAGTCTTCATCATCCCATTTTCTATTTTCGATACCGCACATTCCCGTGAATGGTTCTTCCTGTCCGACAAGCTCTCCGTCTAAAGTAGTGATATATGTTCCGTCTTCCGGTAATCTCTCACTGACAGGAATCCAACCATTTTCTTTCTCGTCCTGTTCCAGATCATCCTTAATCTGTTCTATCATATCCATAACATCGCTTGCTAAAACCATCTGGTGGTCATCCGCAAGTTTCTTCACAAAATCATGATAATCCGATAATCTGTCTTTGATATGGCTCATATTATTCCATCCTTTCTCAATTCCAGCTTCTTACCATGTGAAACAACAGTTCTGTCATGGATCTTTTTCTTGACCCATTGTGTCCACACTTCAAAATAACTGATAATCTCCATTTTTCCACATCTCCATCTAGTGGTGTTGGGTTTTCAAATTCTTCGGCAACATCTCTCTGATACGGAACTGCAACCATTACTCCCATGTTACCTATTTCCGCGTAACATTCTGGAAAATTCTCACGTATGTGTTGGGCAAATTTTCCATTTTTTAAATCAGGTAAAATCTCTTTGTAGCACTCCATTGTTGTTACAAGATAGTTTTTTTCGCCAATAAAATTTAATCCATTTCCGCTGTAAATATCCTCTTTGCAGCTTTTGATTTCATAGCATGTAAATATTCCTTTTTCGATTGATGAGATAGAACACTGGTTTTCCGGAATAAACTGCATGTAATTTACTCTTCTTGGCTTTCCTGCTGCGTAGCCATAATCAAGGCTTACTTCTCTAGCCCAGTATTTACCTGGGCCGGAAAAACAGCTTTTTTCCATCAATTGACCAAGAAATTTTGTTGTTTCATATCTTTTCATACTTCCACCTCGCTATCCTCTGGCATCTGAAAGAACGTATTCTTTTTAAAACTTTTTACAAGTTCTTTGAAACCATTGACGTGAATATCGCCTGATTCTACAATTGCTCGATGTCCTGTAAATCCTGTCAAAAAAGTACAATTAATTTTATATTCTTCATAGGATTCCTGAATCATATCCAATACTTTCATGGCTTTCGCTTTGGTGGAATATTCTCCGATAATGCAACAAGCTCCTTGACTTCCGACATATATTGATGCCGCTCCATTAATGTCTCGAATTGCAATACTGAAAGCATTATCAATATTTACTATTATTGTTTTATCCTGACTTCTGATTAACATTTTGCGTCCTCCTGTTTCTTAAAATCCATCTTCAAGTCATAAACAAACTGGCAAAGTTTCTCTGCGATTTCATCTGCATTTTCTACATTCGCAAGCTGTCTGACATACTGCTTACCACATATAACGCAAGTCAACTTTCTGATTGTTTCCCAGACTTGCCACGAGATAATAGATGAATCAAAAGCATCCATCATCAGAGAACTTCTTCTGTTCCCATTCTTATCTCTAAACCACTTTTCTCTCGGTGCTTTTAATGTGGTTGCAACATCTTCTCTGGTAAGACAACCTTTTTATTTTTCGTCAATGCGCTTTTCCAGTTCATCCAGAAGTTCCTTCTTTTCCTGTTCTGTCATTGCGTCCTCACTTTCCACGCTTATATTTTCTCCCTATTTAATTTTCGATATATACCGGTCTATCAGTTCTCCGTTCACATATTTGTTTGCTAATTGAACTCTTATCGAATCACCCTTTTGACTGTCTGAAAAACTCGGTCTATTCATTGCTCCATTCGCAAAGCTATCTTCTTCATAAGTCAGCCCGTCATATTCAACCGATATCTCCCACTGCCAGCGAGGACAAATGACAAACCATTTTCGCATATCTATGTAAGTGATAATTGCGTCTACATCTTCATAGGTATATGTGATTTCTTCTTGTAAATCACGGTTCTTGTACGAAACATTTTTGGAACAACCAGTCAAGAAAATGCAAATTAAGATTAAACATACTATTTTCTTCATTTCATTCCTCTCATTCTCGCAGACCGACTACCGTACGATAATCGGTTGGATAATCATACCATTTATTTAGTGATACTCTTTTTATCATCATATTTTATTTACCAAATTTTTTAACAAGTCCCTTATTCAAATCTGGGATTCTTACATCTGTTTCAGATTCCAATTCCTCAATCATGCTCATAAAGCTTCTTTCGCCACGGTTCGCTTGTCCTACAAACTCATTTGCACAATTGATTACGTCCAAAAGTCTTTTAGTGGAAAATCCATGCAATTTCCGTAATGCCAACATAGTTGTTACCGTGTTAATTGTATTCGCCCAGTCGTCACCAGTATTGAAGCCATCGTTATAGGCTTGATCTTGCATGACTTCCAGCTCTTTACGTGAATTCTGCATGGCTCTGGCGAATGCCTGTGACATCTGATTGTCACATTCCAACACCCTATTTTTCTTTGGCGCTTTCATCTTTAATTTGCTTCCCATATTTTTTCCTTTCGTATCTGTATTCCGTCAAACGGTATGCTCTCGATATTCCCGGATGTTCTGTGGCAATCAGAGAATCCATCTCCAATTGCCGCATATGTCTCTGGACGGTACACTTTGTAAGGTCTGTTCCATCCATGATTTCTTCGTAAGAAGGCATATATCCGTGTTTCTCAAAATACTTGACAAGAAAACTGTAAATATCGTTTCTGGCAGATTGTCCCTCATTATATTTTCTCTGACGGTAATTCATAGGCAAAACGGATCTTCTTCCGCAGTATTACTTTTTTCTGCACGCATTTTATTTAATCTTTCCGCAGCCTTCTCTTTCGCTTCATCGGAATATTTTCTTGGTGGATTGATTTTAATGTAGGAATACGGCAAGTGAGCGAAAATAGATCCATCGTTATTTCTGGCAATAATTTTCACATCTTCTGGAAATTCCTTTTCTAATTCCTCGCATCTGTTCTTCCAGGCACTTCCATTCTTGGCAGTAAGCCCTACATAATCTCTTCCGGGAATCCACTCAATAACACATTCATTGGTATTCTCTGCCATGTAATCACTCTCCTTTTAAATAATCAAAGATTGATATTTGCTGATAACATTGTTTTACGATAAAAAATCCTCAATACTCATTTGTCCTACCGGGCAATCCATTACATTTCCATTCAGTGCTTCTTCTACATTTGCTTTCATTTGTTTAAAATAGCTTTCTTTAAGTTCACATGAGATTGCTCTTCTTCCAAGTGTTAAAGACACAAATGGGGTGGAACCGATACCACCGAATGGGTCAAAAATTATATCTCCTGGATTGCTCCATAATTCAATGCAGCGCTGAATAACTTCCAGCTGCAAAGGGCAAATATGACGTTCGTCCTTATCTTCTCGTGCAGATTTTTTCTGTAATGTATCGCTCTGCCTAATGTCCATCCATACTGGACTTGCGTAGTTTTGCCACACATCAACAGGAAAAGTCTCGTGTGTATGCGAAATTCGTTCTGGATTTTCTCCTGGCTTTCTCATTGTGACAATATAATCCGGGATTCCCTGCCTGTTCATTGCACTATCTTTTCTAATCTGCTTATGCAGCAGTCCCAATGCTTTTGTTCTTTGCATTTCAGTTACTGGATTTTTCCAGATGGTAACCTTACTATGGTAAATAAATCCGCAATCTTCAAAAATCTGTCGCATGATTGCTGGAAAGTCTTTCAAGCCAATCACGCCGTCACGCTCTTTCATAAGCGGCAAGTCCATACAATGAAAACTAAGTAATCTTCCGGGCATTGTTATTCGATACAGTTCTTTTGCCAGATAGATAAAATGGTTGTAAAATTCATCATCTCCCTTACTATTCCCCATATCCCGGTCACTGTTACTGTATGTATACAAGCTAGAAAATGGTGGTGAAAATACTGTATAATGAATACTTTCGTCCGGGATTTCTTTTGTGATTTCGCAAGAATCGCCGTTGTATATTGCGTATTTTTCTTTAACAACCTGGTCTAAAACATTCATGCTGTAAATTCCTCCCAATCTGGCAATTTCATTTCTTTTGTTGGCTCATAAGGCGTACTTATACGGCAAGTGCTTTTAAGCTCTTTTTTTGTTATTTCCTTTGTTAATTCTGTCATTTCAGACTGCATTTTCTGGAAATCACATTGCTTCCTTTCAATATTTTCCTTTACGCAGCCTTCCTTCGCGGAAATAATAATGTAAACATTCACAGGCTTCTCTTGCCCGAACCGCCAACACCGTCTGACTGCTTGGTAATACTGCTCATAGCTATCTGAAAGTCCAGTAAATATCATATTGTGGCAATTCTGCCAGTTCATGCCGAACCCTGCAATTTTGGGCTTTGTGATAAGGCATTTGACCGTTCCATCAGAAAACGCCAACATAGAGTTGCTTTTATATTCTGATTTATCAGAGCCTTTTACTTCCACGGATTCAGATATCAGTTCGCTTAATCTTGCTGATTCGTCATTTAAATCACACCATAAAAGCCATTTCTCATTTGAACTATTTACAAGTTTCGCAGCTTTTTTACATCTAAGTTCAAGACTTTCCTTTCTGGCTTCTCTTCGTTCTGTAAGTGTTAATGATTCTTTTATCGGCTCATTTCCGTCTACAATAATTTCGTTAATGTTAAGTTTCGGAAGATCGTAGCCAGATACTTGATACCCGATATTTGCTGGGTTATCTACAAATACACTGAATGTTGCCAGCCATTGCCAGAATACATCTGTTGCATGCCCCTTTAATCTCCATTTAGATGTTTGTCCACCGTCATGCACAAAGAACATTGATAACATTTCCGACCGTGTCATAACGCCGCAAAATTCGCTGTGATTTCCTATTTCCATATAGTCATTGGGGGCTGGTGTTGCAGTACAAGCCAACTTATAAGGAACTGAATGAAAATTCTGAATAATTGCTGTTCTGACTTTTCCAGAATAAGATTTAAGAATACTACTTTCGTCAAGTACAACTCCCACAAATTCATTTGCAACAAATTTATCCATTTTTTCATAATTGGTAATATTAATACCGCTGATACATTCAGATTGGCTTTCCACAACTTTTGCAGTATAACCAAATTTTTCAGCTTCACGCTTCGTTTGATCCGCCACAGCCAACGGTGCAAGAATAAGAACCATTCCACCAGCGTGTGTGCAAACTTGATGTGCCCACGAAAGTTGCATTGGTGTTTTTCCTAAACCGCAATCAGCAAATATGCAGGCTTTTCCTTTCTTTAAAGCCCATCTCACAATGTCTTTTTGAAATTCATACAACATTGGATTTAATTCCGATTTATCAATATCAAACCCACTGCTTTCAAGAACAAATCGTTTGCTCTTTAAAAAATCTTCATAATTCATTTTTAAAAGAAGCCCGGTGCACCCTTACGTCAGCTGAAGGCAAGCTCCTTTCATTTTTTATTTTTTATCTTTGGAATTTAGCCAGTAGAACTACTGGTGTGTTAGAATCAGTGATAGTTTTCTTCATTGAGTAAGTCGTTGAATTTTTCCAACGCCTTAATAGATACTTTGTTATTTGCTTTTTCTGGTCTGATTGATACGTTTAAGTGAGTATCAATAATGTGCGTCAACTCTCTTGCAAGTGTTTTCTTTCCTTGCTGAAGTCCCTGTCTGTATGTCTTGGGCTGTTTATATTGCCCTGTTACTTGCTTTCCAGCTAACTGGCCACCAGCTGTAATGTTGTACATCTGGAAGCCTTTATCTGCAAAAGCCTTGATTGTTTCAATTTCTTTCTGGTCAAGTTCATCCTTTCTACATGTTCTATATGAAAGTTTCCATCCAGTAGGATTACTTTCACTGTAAAACTTATGCTTTTTAAGGCTTAATGCTATATGGTCATATTCTGCTAAATGGCTCGCACATCTCTCACGAAGTCTAAGCGCTTGTCCCACGTAGCTGCGTCGAATCCCTGCTTCGTCTATCCTATAAAAAGCATATATGCCACTTGTATTTGGTATCGAAGGGCATATTGATTCAATCATTTTTTCTCTCGCATTTTTCATTGCATATATTTTTTTATAATTTACTTTTTGCATTTCTCCTGCCCCTTAACGGTGTGGTTAGTATTTCTTCGATAGACCATCCTAATTCTTTTCTATGATATAAACAGTGTGCGTTTATGCCTATAATTTCAGCCCATTCAAGAACTCTATACTTTTCTCCATTGTATTCCCATATTGCAGATTCAGATAAATTCTTACATCTCTTGCTACAATAAACAGCGTCATTGAAATGTCCACCTCTCTTGGCATTAAAAGGTTTGTTACAAATTGGGCATATTTTTGTATAATCTTTAATAGTTGGGTGATCTTTGTAATAAAGAATTTTACCGCATCTTGGACTGCACGTCTTTTGCCCTTTTCTTTGCTTTAGTTCAAATTGTTTTCCACAAACAGGACATATTAAATACTTGTTTTCTTTTGGTATAGAGTTTCTTTTATTTTGTGCCTGCTCAGCATTTGTAATAAAACGGCAGTTATCTGGTTCATAATTTCCGTTTACGTCTATTCGGTCAATGGTTAAGATATTTATTCCATTACTTGTTTTTTCTTCCTTATATCCATTCTCAATTGCCCATTTGTAAAATAATGTGAAATTATTTTTCCATTCATCACACATTACTATTCCACGCCCGCCGTAATTTTTGTACGATTTACATGTTTTACAATAGCAACGATATTTAATACTCTTCCAAAGTGGGTACAGCCTTCCACAGTTATTAGATAGCCCATGTTTTCTGCTCATATTGCCAATAATTTCTCTATGCAGACATCCACATGACTTCGTTGTTCCTCTTTGTAACCCTGCTTGTCTTACAATAGTTTTATTTCCACAATCACAAATGCATTCCCAGCGCTTTGTTCTAACCCCTTTGTCTGAAATAGTATCTTCTGCTCTTTTTATGACGGTGAGTCTCCCGAATTTCTTGCCTGTCAAATCAATATTTTTACGCATTAAAAACTCCTTTTTTCTGCACACTTCCTCATCACGAAAACTTTTCTATAATTCCTCTAACATCCCCCCTTTTTCAATCTGGTCAATTAGTTTCTTGCATTCATCTTTAACATAGGCAAGTGAACGAATTTTGCAATCTGGATCTTTATTTAATTCTCGCCAGCAATCTCCCATTATTTTAAGCATTTTTTTGAAGCCTGGTTCTTCCCCGAAATACTGTTCTGCTGTCTCAATATCATAACCATCGAAACAATGAGCGCAGTCAAATCCAATCCACCATATATCATCATCGTCACAATCGTGTAAAAATGGTTCTGAATAAGTAACTCCACCATGGCAGTCAAGATAACCTAAATCATCAACACTTTTCTTTGCCAGCTTATGGCTGTTAGGTATTCCAACGTATCCGCATCTGTATGCTCTAGGCATGAACAGGACTACACATTGGTAACCTTTATACTCGAATTTAGTTTCTAAAACTGGTTCCATTTATTTGTCACTCCTCCTTAACTAAACGGAAATTCATCTTCCATACCGCCTAAATCTGGCACATCCATGAAACTAGGTTCTGGCGGTGGTACTGGTCGTGTATCTGCTTCCTGTGTCTGTGGTGACTGGCTCTTTCTTTCTGCAAATTCATGTTCTGCAACAAGACAATCATTTGAGTAAACTTTTTCACCATTTTTATTCGTATAGTTTCCAGTCTGCCATTCTCCACGCACATTTACTTTTGTGCCTTTTTTAAGATATTTCTCTGCGAATTCTGCATTTTTTCCAAGACATACGCAAGCAATAAAGTCTGATTTTCTTTCTGTATTCTTTTTCACTCTTCTCTCGACAGCCAAAATATATCTTGCAATTTTGGTGTCATTTGTTCCCATTCTAATATCTGGGTCAGCAGTTAATCTTCCAGAAAGAATAACAATATTCACAATTTATCACCTCTCAATCTGAATGTCGCACCTGATAAGTGCGTGTTTGATTTTCTTTGTATTTCCTGTTACGCTTTCTTCTTTCCCAATAACAAAGGAAATATCATCTTCTGTTACGTCAAATCCTTTTGTCTTGATGTGCTCAACAAGGATTTCTTTGATTTCATCTGTGCAAATTCCGATTGTTATTTCCAATGGTGTTACCTCCCTGGTTTGTAAGCTGGTGGCATTGGTTGCCATGCAATGACTGGGTAATACGCAAACCCATACGCTTCTACGCTTCCCCATTCGCTGTCTCCTAAATAAGTAAGACTTGTTGGTAAAATAGCCCCCTTAATTGTAACTGTATATTCTTTCCAATCTCCGGGATTTTCTCCTTTGTCTGGTTCCGGCGGTAACTTTAAATCTGTTGGAATCCACATATCCGCAGAGCTGTAGGAACAAATCAGTTCTTCAACTTTCTTGATTGCATCATTCCAGCCTTTGTCGTACTTACATTCCTGTTCGGAAAGTTCTGGCTTTTTCAGCTTGTCAAGTGTTTTTAAGAAGATTTTCATTAATAATCATTCTCCTTTCAATCATTCAGTCGAATTGTTTTCCTTATCATCTTCAACTGCTTTCCAAATACAATCCATAACAGATGCATAATCAAGCAGTATTTCCCTTTCTCTGATGTTTCTTCCATCTTTTTCGTGCCAATCTCCTACAATATAAAGTTCTGCATTTGCGGAAAGAATATCTGTTTTCATATCCCAGTATTTAATATGGATTTCATAAGCTGCGTTTGCAGAAATTGGATTTACATAAATTCCTTTTGTTACTTCTTTCCAATCTTTTAAGTCAATTGATACCATCTATTTCTCCTTTCAAAATGGACATAAGTCCAAATTAACTTCTAACCCGGGTGTTGCGATATGGACGAGTGCATCAGCACCAGACGTTTCTTGTATCTCCCTCAAAATCTGTTCCGGGTCAGCTGCTTCATTACTCAAATGCACCAATGTTACTGTCCGTAATGCTGCCGTATGGTTCGTATTTACTAAGCTTTTGCAAGTATCTAATGAACAATGCCCTTTAAGCCTGTGCGTGTAATTTTCGGCTGTTTTATCAACCAATTCTCCACAGTAGTTGCACTCAATAACCAAGTGATTCAGTCGCATTGCCTTGAAGTTGTATCGGCAAAACTCAAAGTCTGTCATGTACAGCAGCTTTCCCATCTCTTCATGTTCCACTACATAACCATAATTGAAACACGGAATAAGTTTCCCTGTATCCTTGTCCCTTGTAGTATGTGGCAAATAGAACGGTATTACTGTAAACGAGCCAACCCGAAACGGTCTTTTCTCTGGAACGCCTTTCATCAGCTCTCCAGTGATGATTTGCATATGTTCCACGGTTTCATCATTGGTGTAAATCTGAATGCCTAAATTCATCAGATTTTTAAATGATTCACGGTGATCACCGTGTTCATGCGTTAGAAGCACGCCAGAAACATCACTTGTTCTGTAATCAATAGCTTTCAGAATGTCTTTGTATTTGCATCCGCAGTCAAGAAGAAGCATTTCTCCGCTGTTGGATTTCAAAACATAGCAGTTTCCATGTGTACTCCCTGTATTTACTATTCTCATGAACATTTTTCATCACCTCGCTTTCTGTTTATTTGTAGCTATTTAAAATTGAAGAAGCAGTTTCTCCAATCATATTTTTATCGTCCTGCTGATATGGAGGAGCTCCGCGCCATAATTCTTTCATATCTTTTAAATCTGTAGCCACCATTGCGTCCCTTATTAATTGAAGCTCTTTAAGCGATAATTCCACAGTCACAATGGAATCCCAATTTATTTTCTTTCTTCCTATTTCTTTCATACTTCATCATTCTCCGGGAACTGAAACACAATGTTTGCAGGCTCGAATTTCATATCTGGGCTGTTAACCATGGTTTTAATGATTCCGAAACCTCTTGCAGCCATTTTTATGCATTCTTCGTAATCATCATCGCTCATTTCAATGTTTTGTGCTAAAAACATTCCTGCATACATTTTATGCAAAGCTTTCATAGCTTTTTGGGCTTTTTCATCTGTCGAATAACGAGCCATGACTGTTCCTTTTTCGCCTACCATTGGCACATATGCTCTTATGATATTTCCAATTCTGCTTAATGATGTGATTTCATAAGGAACATCAATTTCCCCATTCTGACTTGCTAATCTCATTCCTACTCACCTCCGAAAAACGTTTCTCTCATATCAACAGGCTTATATTTTTTATGCATTAAAGCTTTGTTCTTTCTGGCTCCCTGTGGGTCATTGCAGACAAATGATTTGCATATCTCCGGTCTAACAGGGTAGATTGAACATTTCTCTTTTGCCTTATCGTCCATCAGAAACGGACAGGTTAAATCCATTAATGAAGCAGTGAAATTATGTCTGCATTCCTTGATATGGTGTTTGCGAATGTACCACTTAATCTGTTTGATTTCCTTGGATGATATCGGTAGAAAATTTGAACAACACGAACCGCATTCTGAACATTTCCCATCTACCGTGAAATCATAAAGTCCGCTGTTCATATTGCTTACAACTTCTTTAATTGTTTCAATTACACTGCTGCTCATATCAGTTTTCCTCATTCACGACAATACCGCCGTGGATAATAACTCTCTTTCCGTCAGAATCATCAAAGTAAACTTCATTCTCTGATTCGGAAACATCAAACTTTCCAGACCAGGACTTAATTTTACCGCCGTTGTAATCGTAAACAGTTACGGTACGGTTCAGACCACCGTCAATATCACTAGACAGTGATTTTAATGATCTGCTACAGGAAGAACAACCACTAAACATTGTGATTGCTGTAATCCCTGTGATTAATACTGCTGTCTTAATACATTTATGCTTCATTAGTTTTCTCCTTTACTCTGTGAGTTGAATTATTAAGTTCAGTATGTTTAATACAATACTTGCAAATAACATTGGTTCTGCTTCTTTGGATTTAATAGCATAAACAAAAGTCCATACCCACCAGAAAAACACTATTGCAAACAAGATAATAAGCACAATTGTGTGAGCTGCCATCCTACATTTCCTCCTGGCTCATAAATGACGGAATTTCTGTTTCCACTGGCTCTGCTGCCGGGATTGGTTCTTTCTCCGCTGTTTTTACGGTTTCGGCTACGGTTGGCTGCTTTGGCTTTTCTTCGATTGATTCTGGCTGTGGAATGAATTCTTCTACATTGGCATTCTGTTCGATTTCTTCCTGTACTTCCCTGTACGTAGCATCCATCATGTTATATTCATAAGCCTGCACCGGATTATCCCATTTCTTAGGAATAGACTTCATAATGTTGTTTCGCATCTTACGAATAATCATTGATTCTCTGGACTGTGTTTCATAATAAGACGGTGAAATATACGGTCTTAATTCCTCACAGTCAATGATTGCTTCCAGTTCTCCAATGTCAGCAACCTTTTTCATGATTTCTTTTTTCTTTGTTTCAATTTGAGCTTTCTGCGCATCTGTAGCTTTATATCTGTCTGCACAAATTCCAAAAGTTTCATTCTGGAGATTATTCTTGATGTGTGCTGCAAGATTCTTCAAAACATCTGCTCTTTCGCATGAAAGATATTCAATGTGTCCGTCCTTGTATTGAATCGGATATACGATACGAACTACTTTGCCTACACCAGATTCTTCCCATTCTGGTGGCGTAATTTCTACACCTTTATGTCTTGGTGGCGTATATTTGTCTCCCTCTCTAACTTTCCAGTATGGAAATACTTTAGCCACATCGACACCATATCTACTTACAAGAGCGTCATTTCCATCGCCCTCAATCGCAAACTCGATTTTCTTCTCCCACTGTGCCAGCTTCCCTTTTCCTGCTACGTTTACGTTTCTGATCTGGAAGTAACACTCTCTCGGTTGCGCATTTGCGTTCAGTTTTAACGCTGCTACTTTGCTCAGAATGAATTTAAGGTTAGAGCCATTAATTGCTTCAAAACTCACTCCACTCTCATGCACCATCTGGAAAATAGATCCCATTGCCGCTACTACGCAATCTTTTGAGTAGGAATCAAATTCCATTCCTCTTGAAGTCAAATCTCTTTCCATTAAATCAACATACCGATTTGTATAGTAGGAAAGCTGTGTGTTAAATGTTGCTACTTGTGTGTTTTCTGCCATTTTAATTCTCCTTTTCTTTATTTATATGCTCAGTGGCATATGAAACAGGATGAAATAATTTGTCCTATGTTGAATTGTAATTTCCTGTTCTTTCATTAACTGTTTTATTTTTCCCTGTTGTGCTTTCCGGGCATTCACCCGGATTCATATGCCACCGATTTTTTATTTACTCTACGTGGAATCTTCCATAACCGCTTGTTCTGCCAGACCCGATGCCACATCCAAATCCTGCAAGCTGAATAATATTAACGATCTGCTCAATGGAATAAATATTATCTACATATGCAAGTTCGATTTCTGCTGACCATCCGGTAAATCTGTTTAAATGTACAAGAACAGGTTTTCCTTTCTTTGGTGACATTAGTTTTTCGTCAATGTAATGCTCAGCAAACTTAATCGGTATTAAACCTCCTTTGGCGATAATATTTACTCCAGCTTTGAACTTTGTACTATATGTATCAACCCCATTTCTTACAACAGCATCGCAAAAACATTTCAATAACCCGAATGCTGTAATGCAAGGTGCATTGTTGGTGAGTGCATCAATAAGGCCTTTTTCTGAGAAATCTGTAGGTTTTCCATTGTACCAGTGAATTGATGTAATGATTTCTTCCCATACATTTGCTTTTTCAAGGTTCTTTGCCTTGTCTTTTCTCTGATCAATCAGTTCTCTTACGGTCACGTCATTCATCTTATTGAGAACTAAGTCTCCGTCTCCGATGATTGTGACTGTTGCGTGCTTAACGTTGATTGCCTGTAACTGAATTCTTTCTTCTTTTTTAGTTTCCATAATTCTTTTCCTCCGATTTTTTAATAGTTTTTATAGTTTCTGTTTGCGCAAACATTCAAGCAGATTAATCCACAATAGTTTAATATAAATATAATGTTGTGTTATGTATTTTCGTATGCCGTACTGTGCTATCCTGTAATGTATTGCGAAAGTAATCCGCTTAAATCTTTGCGTAAATTTCAGATATGCTTAACTGACAATAGAAAATGTCTTATAGTGTCCTGTATTTTTCTGTAATATGCTATCCTATATTTTGCTTGCACTGTAGTTAGCTTTCCTATTCTTGGCAGATTCTACTGCCAGTTAAATACATCTGTGTTGAATGCTCGGTAGGTAACATGAATTGTCCTATAGTGTCCTATGCTGTCATATACTGAGTTATTCTTTACTTTCCTGTGACACTTTTCATGTCACCTACCCAATATTCAATTTTTATTTGGATGAGCCGCTTTGCAGACGATATAAAAGTCATATGTTGTGTTCTGTGTTGTGCTGTTCTGTCTTACACTGTTCTGACGATTTATACCGCCTACAAAACAGCCCATCCGTTAAGTGCTGTGTGTATTATTCTGTGCTATTATTTCCTGTTGTAAGAATTTTTGTCCTATAGTAAGTATTCACAACACTTGTCACTCTGCATAAGTGAGAATAATTTTGATGTAGTTTATTATATTGTCTTTTGTTTTCCTGTTTTTTAATGTACTATGCTATCCGCTTATGCAGACTGATAAATGCTGTGGTTTCCTACGCTCATAAACCTGTAAAATAGGTAATTATAGTGTTTTATTGTCCTGTCCTATACTGTTGTTCTGTGTATCATATTGTGCTATTCTGTAGTTTCTGCCTGTTTTACAGGCGTATCAACGTAGAAATTTCGCCGCTACTGCACTCATAAGCCCGTAAGAATAAGGTGCTTTGCTGTGCTCTGTGATATTATGTATTGTCCTATTTAGCAATATAATGTGCCATAATATAGTTTGATTTCTTCCTACTCTTGCAGGCATATCAGCACAGTAGCGGCATTCATGTTTAATTAATCAGTTCCCAAACTTCTTCGTATTCAGAAATATTCTGGTATTTCTGCTTCACTGCCAGAAGTTCATTTCGGCAACGCTCTAAAAGTGCTTCGTATTCATCCGGCTGTTTCAAAATAAGCTGTGTTGGCTTATATCCGCTTTTTCCATCTGTTTTGTAAAACACTCGAATTGCTGTCGGCTTTGGCTTGTTGTCAATATCCTGTTCCACGATTTTTAACTGACAGACTATCTGTCTGGCTTCTTGGATTCTGTATTTTTCAGCTGCTATGGAATCATCCCATGTAAAGCACTTATGTAATTCTGTACTTTCGTCCCTTGCTTTCTCAAGAATCTGTTGTGGTGTAGCTGATTCCATCTGATCGCAAATTTCCATGATTTCAGATGCACATTTTGTAGCATCTGCCTTGAAAAAATGTTTTCCCCATGTTGCTGTTAGCATTTTCCCCTCCTGTTTGTCAGATTACTTTCAAATCCCCATCTGTCACTCTTAGCACAATCATCTGCCTGTCTAACATAGGTATCCTGCTTTTGTCAATGCTCTCAGAATCATCAATCCAAAGCGGAAGATTCAGCCCATTCATTTCCTGTAATCCATTCAGTAAATCAACCTCGCAAAGAATTTTGTCGGAATGATTTAATCCGCTATTGTAGTCAATTCCATTGCAGATCATCTTGCAAGTTTCCACTGGATTTCCCTCAATCGTGTAATCAAGGAAACTAAACTGGAAATGATGGAAAAATGGATTGATTTTCTCTGCCAGTGCCTTATTCTTCTGAATTGAGAAGTTAAGAACGGTGTCAATATTCTTTTCAATATCGGCTTGTACCTGTCCAAGGCGTTTCAGTTCCTCATTCAGTTCGGCTACTCGCTTTTCTTTCTCTGTGACTGCTGCCTGTGCAATTTTGATATCTGCATCCACATTGGAAATCTGTTTCATGACATTGCTGATCTGCATTCTTAATTCCTGTTTCTTTCCAGGAACATCATCAAATGATTTCAGTTTCTCTTCAAATTCTGAAATTCTCGCTGTAACCGCAAGATATTCTTCATCATTTTTCATATCTACAGATTCCGGAAGCTCCGTAAATTTGGACTGTTCTTCCTCAATCTGTTTAGTGAGTTCAGCAACTTCATCCTGTGCTACGCCGATTTCCGATTGTAATTTGTTGATTTCCTCGTTAGTTTTCTTTAATTTTGCAGAAGCAGAATTTCCAAGATCACAAGTTCCTTTTAACTGGTTCTGTTTTGCTGATTCCCAGTTTTGCTTTTTGGTTAATTCATTTTCAATTCTGAACTTCTTCTTTTCTTCAAAGGAAGCTCTCAATTCGGAAATTTGTTCTTCTGGCAGTTCCTTCCCACAGGTCGGGCAAATGGTATCAGAATCATTGAATGTTTCAGCTTCAATAGCTTTCAGTCCAGAATCATCCCACTCCATTTCTTTGATTCTCGGATAGTCCTGTCTGGCTCTATCCAAGTCAGCCTTTGCTTGTTGTGCTTCCCTTATGTGGTTATCCAGTTCCATTCCAATAATACGAATGCTTGATTCCTTTTCTGATTTTTTTAACCTAAGTTCGGAAACTGTATCAGAAATGAATTTTTGTCTGGCTCTTAACCATTCATTAGCTTTGCTAACCAGACCATCCCTGGAAGATTTCAAACCACAGATTTCATACGAAATACTGTCATAGCCCTTTGCTGAATCTTCAAGAATCTGTTCCTGTTCTTCCATCCTGGAAATCTCCGCATTAAGCTCCTGCTTTTTGGATTCCAAGGAAGAAGTGTCTTCTGCTTCAACGCTTCGATTGGTTTCATATGCAATCTCCGTGTTTTTGGCATCCACCTTTTTCTTCTGTGCATTTAGTTCCTTTCGGAGCTTCTTCAATGTATCTTCTACGGAATGCCCTTTTGTGATTTCTTTCACATGAGCGTACTGCGGATTCTCTTCCATAAACTGAGCAATATCGAAACCAGACATCTTTTCCAGTACCTTTCTGGATTCCGCTGTTGACTTCTGCAATGTGTCCAGAAATGGTTTTGGATTACTGCACATCAGAAGCGTTGAAGGTTCTGCTATTGACTGGATGAACTCGGTATAATCCTTTGATTTAGCCGGGAATCCGTCAATTTCATAAGAAGTTTCATTTCCATCGAATACCTCTTCGGACTGTCCTCTCGGTTTTCTCCACTTCTGCTTTGTGATTTTGCGGATCACTTTTTCTTTCCCATCAATCGCAAGTGTAAGCTCTCTTACAACATCAACCTTTGGCACTTCCACGCCATTTTCTTTTCTACGAATAGAAGTCGGTTCTGTACCATTCGCCATCTTTCCTGTCAGAACGTCCAAATATGCGTCCTGCAATGTGGATTTTCCTTCTCTGTTTCTGCCAGAAATCTCTGTTCTTGGAAACAAATCTACAGACTTACTCGGAAACTTCTTGTAATTCTCCAAGTAAATTTTTTTTACTTCCACTTTCATGCTCGATTATCCTCCCTATTGATACCTCATATGCAGTTCTAAGCTCTACTTCATCACCAGATAATTTTTTATGATAAATCCGGCTCTGGATTCTTCCGATTATTTTTACGAAATCTCCAACCTTGAAATCAGCAGCTTCTCTGGCTTCATTCCACCATGCGATACATGGGATATAATCTGTTCTTTGCAAGTCATATTCGTTGCAGGCAATCATCAAATCACAGATTTCTTTTCCTATTGGTGTTTTGCGGTAAATAGGCGATTTGCAAAGATAACCTTCCAGAATGATTTTGTTTTCATCTTCTACGCTTCCATCTCCATCCAATAATGTTTCTGCTTTAACTTCCAATATTAAATGTGATTTTCCATTTTCCTTTTTATTGTATGAAGTGTATTTTCCCTCAATATAGATGTGTTCTCCAATTTTCCAGTTTTCTGCCATTCTTTCTGGTATTGCTACTGGAAGCAAATCTACGTTCCCACTGGTACGCTTTGCACCAATATAAAATCTTACGAATTTTTCTCCGTCCTTGAAAAACGTTCCTGGCTGAATATCCATTATTACGCCAAATATCTGAACTTCATTCTTATTATTCTTCATCCTCCAATTTCTCCATTTCTTTTACGGAAATCTCATATACACTTTCCGTTTCTTCCCCATTAACATAAACATCACGGCTCATTAATCTGCCAGATACTTTAATGTAATCATTTCTTTTAACCTCTACCGCCAGATCAGCCCCTTTTCCCCATAAAGTACAGCGAATAAAGTCTGCTCTTTCCGAATAATCCCTTGGAATTGCTACAAAAAGATTTGAAACTTTCCTGTGTGTTACTGGTGTAAGTCTTGCATATGGCTCTTTCGTGCAACTTCTGGCAATAAACTCTACTTCGTTTATATCACCTTCTGGAACCTGTTCTTCCAGGATTTCCACCTCGTCAGCTGCGATATAATTAACATTGTGGTGCTTATTTGGATTTTTAGAAGTGTCCATGCTTCTGATTGCTCCTGTTACCACAACTTCTTTTCCGTTATAATCATTGTCACGCACAACGGAATCTTCTATAACTATTAGAAACATATCTACTGCACCGCTTTTACGAATGACTGTCAGCATGAATTTGTAATAGTATCTTCCGTAATGTTCGTGGCTAAATACTATTTCCCCGGCTCTGCCGGATAATTTTACTTTATTTAATCTTTGCATTTACTTTTCCTCCATTTCTAATATAATAGGAAGAAACACCATTAAGAATAAGACTGTTGATACAAAGAACACTCCGATAACATCAAGTGATGTAAGCATCCATGTGATGAAGAATATCACTGCAAACATCCCTATCCCTACAAATATTTCTCCTATTGTCTTTACCACCTCTTTCATTTTGTCCTCACTTTCTTCTGGATGTGGTTACTGCAAGTGCAGCTGCCAGAATAGCGATAATTATATTTCTTGCCATCAACTTTTCTTCCAGATCAGAAATGATTTCGCTGGAAAGTGGCTGATTTTCGCAATTTTTTCGCATAAAAAATCCTCCTGTTATATTTTTGTTTGTCAAATACAGGAGGTTGTGTTATAATAATCCTGTATTTAACTAACTCATTCTTAGTTAGATACCGTCCTGGTTGGTGTGTCAGCACCTTCCAGGACACTTAATCTGCTTTTGTTTGTTTTTCTACATCAAGCCCAAGCATTCTAAATGCCATTTTCTTTGTGAAATCATAATCATTCACACTATTCGCCCAAGCTTCAAACGCTTTTAATCTTCCAACCAGAAGTGCATATTCCTCATTAGCGTTCTCTGGAATATAATCTGTGCTCTTAGTTTCTCCCATTATTAGTCCTCCTTATCTTTTGCTCCAAATTTTTTAAGCATTTCTTCCAGAAGCGAAAAAATCGGAATAATTGCATCTACCTGTTTGAACTTTTCCTTGATTTCTTTATCAAGTTCTTCCTCGTTCATAAGGCCATGCTCGAACGAATGTCTAAGCTGCTCTTTTACTTCTTTCTCTTCTCCACCATTTTTTACGAACATCTCTTTAATTTCATGGGTGATAACTGCATACTCTGAAAGAATATCAACCCCTTTGCCGGAAATGTTAACTAAACCGTTTTCAAATTTAATCATTGTTTTTCCTCCCTGTTTTCTTTTATTATCTCCCTCTGAATGGTATAATGTGTTCAGAAAGGAGGTATGTTAAAATGTTTCTCAAATTAAAAGTTTCCTGTACTTGTCATTGCGATTACTATATAAGTGAAAGAATAAGTACAGACAAGGTTGTGTGCCCAAATTGCGGAAAGGAACATCCTTATTCTCATAAAATAATTTCAATGCTTCATGCCGCAAATGAGATTGATGATGGCAATGTTCCCGGAGCAGAAACAATAAAAACTTCCGTTATTTCTGAATGGGAAGATGTGACTGAGCGTCAATAACAATCTTCATGTACTCTAAAAAGCCTTTCGCTTCAGTGGCGGACAGACCGCATTCGGCAATTTCGTTTTTTACTTTTTCTACAAGGTCGCTTGCCTTCTGTCCGTTTTTGTGGCGATATAACTGATATATTTTGGAATCATAATCGGATAACCTTTCAGCAACGTAATCATCTGCTAACATTCTTTGTTCACCTCCCCTATTCAATAATTGTAAGATCTTCATCCACCGCAAATGGTTCAGTAACAAATATTCCATCTTCTTTAAAGAGAAGATCAATTTCAACATGTTGCTTATTTGCACACTTCACAACAACTACATTCTCATTTTCTTCTTTGGTATGTGTGAACAAAATATCTGCAATTTCAAAACCTACAAGAGAATGAAAAATTTCTGGATTATCTCCATAAAATTCGTAGCTTTTAATATCTTTCACTGTTTTACCCTCATTTTCTTTCTGAATTAATATCATAATTGCAATCGCGAATCTGCATTTTTGTATTTGTACACGGTTGCCATCCCTTGATGTACTTCACAGCTTCCTCATATCTTAATTTTGGAATGTTGTTTCTTGCGTTTACACCGAAATAAGATTTCACATCTCGATTACATTCTGCGAATACTTTCTTTCCGATTTCTGAATAGGCATTAGATTTCTTTCCGCCCAACGCTTCAATAACCACTAGCGAAACCAGATCCCCAAGATATTTTTGCTGACCGTAGTCAATTGTCATTGTATTTTCAAGTTTTTCGATTCTTTCCTCATGATCTGCTGTGCCCTGGGCAAGAATCTGAATTTGTTCGGCAACCGTCAATGGTTTTCTGTAGGAACCTGTCTTTCGAATTTCTGGGAGAACTTTACTTGTCACCCAGTCTGTAAACCTTTCGGCAGATTCTTTTCTGCTCTGGAAAATCAATTTATACATATTGGGTTCATTTACAAAGTTAGCATTCTGCTTTCTCCCGATACCATCAATGACCTCATTTGTAATGACCCCATCTGCATTTAACCTTGTCTTTGCCTGGCTCGGATTTGAAATTTCTAATGCTTTGCATATATCAATCATGCAAAACCAAGGTTCATTATCAATAGTTATTGTCCGAATATCTCCGAACTCTGGCGAATTAAAAATCTGTAATTCGTTCATTAGTCTCCTTTCTGTGATATAATCTCCTTTAGGAAGGTGTAATCTCTTTTACATAGAGCACATCTACTGGGTTAAATTTCAAACAATATTGCTTTCCAGCGTCATCCCATTCCAAACGTATCAGTTGATCTCTAATATCTGGTTTCACAATATCATCCGGGAACACACACGGAATTTCGATTGTTTCCCCATTTTTAAATTTGATAATTGTCATCTTCTCCTTATAATCTCTCCTTTCTTGTGTTATACTCACTATAAGAGTGGAGGTGATGATTATTGGTATTTAATGGTTTCTGCGATAAGCAGAACAAAAATTATTCCATTGAAGCTTCTCTCATTAATACTGGATCATTGGATGATTTGACGCCTAATTACACAATAGGTCGAATTAAGTGTAATTATGCAAGCAAAACTGGATGTTGTTCAAATCCGAAACAATGTTCCATTTTAAAAGCTTCAAAATAATTCTGTTTGGCTCTCTGAGATATGGGAGCCTATTCTGTTTGAAATTTCAGCATCCTTGGTGAATCTTTAAACTTGATTCCCTCAATTTCCCCGATACCTTTCTGGTTCACCTGCAACATTTGCAAATCTGTAGATAAATTTAAAGCATTCAGATCAATAGAAAGTATAGGTTCTGAATCTCCAACTCCCTGTTTCAACTCAAAACTCCTTACGCCTTCGAGTTTGTGACCATCCACAAGGATTTCTGTGAAGATTCCTTCATTGCCATTTACTTGCCGGATTTCGATTTTTGATGTTTTCATTAGTCTCCTTTCTTTCCATCATCATAGAATTTTGAGGTTCAAGAAGAGGTCTATCAATAATGCGTTTTTCGATGCTTTTCTTATCTTTTTTAGAAACTCGTTTTTTTGGCTGCTCCATGATATTGTGAATAGCTTGGAGCTCTTCCAAAATAGAATAAAAAACATTATATGTATCATTCATATAATTTTTCTCCATTCTATGATATAATCTCCTTTAGGAAGGAGGTGTTAATAATGGATAACTTTCAAATTGCTCACGACTTGGCTGTTGCCAAACTTTGTTCTGAGCTTCTAGGGAATTTAGATGATTCTCATATCTGTCAAAAATATTTTAAATATCGTACAGATTTTTCCAAACTTCTCAATTCCCATGATGAGAATTACTTTCTTAATGAGTTGGATAAAAAGAAAGCAAACAATTATTCTTCTGTCAAACGACCATTTTAACTTTTAGATGTACTCTGTGTTGTCTTCGCAATATAGAGTACATCACCAAAGAAAAACTGTACCTTGTAGTCCATGCCATTTTCTTCCCACTTAAGTTCCATAATTGAATCTTTATCGAAAGAAATTTTTTCGTATATACCAGAAGGCATATGTAACTCTGTTCCGTTTTTGAACTTCACAATAGTCTCGTTTTGGATATTCACTTTCTCACCTCCTTATGAAATTTCCTCTCAAACTGCTTCCAGATAAGCCAAATCTTTAACTGTCTCCAATCTCTTCTTGCAGTCTTTGTATATTTCCTTATAATGTTTTCCTTGCATGATTCCGAGATCAATTTCATGTAAGATAATATTTTCCATCAAGGACAGGTTGTTGAGTTGCATTACCGTAGCTTCATCTCTCTTATTGATTCCAGCCATCTTGTTTGCTAATTTGGAATATGTCATGTAAAGCATTTCTGCATGACTGCTTCCCTGTACTTTTGCGTATTCAACAAGTTTCTGAATGGTATCTGTTTCTGCCTTTCTGGTAAGTTTCCCGGCTTTTCTAGTTTCAACCCAAACTTGAGTTGATTTCTCACGGATGAAATTCTCCATCTGGTTAAAAGCTTTTATGTATTGCAATTTCCATTCAAGGGCTTCTTTCCCTGTAAATCCCATTACTAGTAAAGAAAATCCATCCCTATTCATTATATAAAATGGATAAGTCTGTTTATTTTGAGGATGTACATAACTGCTTTTAATAAATAAGGGGTCTCCACCATTTTGAGCACACCCTTTTCCAATCAAATCAGAATACATTCTTTCAATTTCGGAAATGAGTTTGTCATGTCTTTTCCCAAATTTCTTAGCCACCTGTAAACTATCACAGACAGCTTCTTCATTACGAAGATAAACTAAATCGTCTATTGTTGATCTCCTTTCATTGTTAAATGTTTTGAACTTTTTCTTTAAAAAAATAATCCTGTATATCATCAGCTGAAAGTCCTAACAAATTCACTGCTTTGCAAATATCAGATTGTTTCCAAAACAGTTTTCCATTAAGTTTCAGTGATAATGTACGTTCAGACCACTTCATAGCATCTGCAAATGAACTCTGACTATCATATTTTTCGATAATTCTTCCTTTGAGTTTGCTATAGTCAAATGCCATATTTCACACTCCTTTCTAGTTCAATATTTTGAACTGTTTATAATATATCATTGTGTCGTTTATATGTCAATACTTATTTTCAATATTTTTAACTTTTATGTTTTAAGTCTTGAACTTTTGTTTTGTATGTGCTATATTATTATCAGAAAGCGAAAGGAGAATAATACAATGGAAAAAGTTAGTTCGTCAGAAAGATTTAAGACTTTGATGAACGAGCGAAATCTGAGACAGGTTGATATACTTAATCTTGTTCTTCCATATTGTAAAAAATATAATGTGAAAATGAACAAATCAGATATTAGCCAATATGTTTCTGGTAAAACAGAACCGAGCCAGGAAAAGTTAGTAGTCTTGGGTATGGCTTTAAATGTTTCAGAATCGTGGTTGATGGGATTTAATGTGGGACGCGAAAGAAAAGACACGCCGGAGAAAGCGCGGGAAGATTTCGATTTTTTATCAAAATTTTCATTGCTAACCGAGCGAGATCAGAAAATTGTTTTAAGTCTAATTAACTCCATGCTTTCTACAAAATAAGAAGTGGGGATTAACCCCACTTCTCCAAAAATAACTTTATGAACGTATACAGGTACTCTAATGTGCCTGTTTTTTCAATTCCTCTTATCATTTCAATTAACTCTTTTTTATAATCCATTAAGAAACCTCCACTAATACAAAGCCTTAAACATCTGCTCTCTGCCCCAATATGTATAAATCCTCCCTCTTCTGGCAGTTATTGTGGCAATATAGCTTTCCGCTATAAAGCGCTTCAATAGTGGTACGGAGAGTTGAGTTAGAAACGTTCCTAACATTCTTTTTACGCTCTCTAATCCAAAAGCATCCAGTATGAGACAGACATTTAGGCCCTTTTTCAAGGACGTGTCAATCAATACTGGATGGCGGTTAATATCATTATACCACACTTCCAGAAAAAAATCCAGTTTCGTTTTAGCATGAACATCTGTTCTTATTTATTAAATTATATCATGTTTTCATAACCATATAATGGGATAGAATTGTTTCCGCTTAAATCTTTCCTGGCAAGCTGGTTTCTTCTGATTTTTCTATGAATTATAAGTTTTTTTGTGTAAATATTATGATTTTCGCTTTTCCAAATCGTAATAATAATAGATAGAAATAAAGGGGCTGGATGCTTGTCAGTGAGGGATTTATATCGCTCATGGACAACCTGTTTTACCTCTGTTTTTGCAATTGCGATAGTTTTACCCCTCCCAAAGATAATACTACGCTCCGGGCAGAAGTAAACATATTGAGTCAAGAGCACATGCACGAATATCAGTATAAACACAATTATGATTTTTTTATGTTTCTCCATGAATCCACCCCCCTTTACACTATCATCTTAATGTATTACAATAACATTGTATCAAAAAATATACAATTACACAGGAAATGGCGAAATTAGCACCTCTGGTGGCGAATTTTACATGAAAAGGGATGATTTGAATGCGAATTGCAATATGTGATGATAACGAAATCCAGATTGATATATTTATGCATCGGATTAATAATTTTCTCAAACGAAATGGTGATATAAAAGCATTGATTACTCCGTATGATAAAGGGCAGCCGCTTATTGATGATGTGGCAGATGGCGAATGGTATGATATTGTAGTTTTGGATATCGTTTTGAGAGAAGAAAATGGAATTGAAGTTGCAAAGGAATTGAGATTAAATGGCTATGATGGAAATATTATTTTCTGGACAGCCCACAAAGAGTATGTTTTTGAAGCTCTTGATTTACTCCCAATTCACTATATTATAAAAGGATCTGAAAACGGCAGAATGTATACTGCTTTCAATCATGCTCTGGAACATATCAGCAAAAGCACTCTTATGATAAAAGGAAAAGACTTTATTCATCGGGTGGAGTTTCAAAATATAGAATATATTGAGAGCCGAAACAAATACATCATTATCCACTGCACTTGCGGTATAGTTTATACGGAACGATGTAAACTATCCGATATTGAAGAATTACTGGATTCCAGATTTTTGAGGTGTCACCAGAGCTACATAATAAACATGGATGAGGTAAAAGAAATAAACACTTCGTTCCTTATGTTTTCTGGAAATACAGTGCCGATCAGAAGAAAAGATTATGCAAAAATAAGAAACGAATTTGAGGAATATACGACATTTAAATAGCTCCCGGGAAAACCCCGGGAGTATTATTATTTCAGTAATTCATTGACTTTTTTCTGCACTTCTGCGTAGTTGTAGCCAGCAGCTTCCAGGCGGTCTCGTCTATCTTGTCCATTTCCCCATTCGCCGTTGATTACCTCTTTTGCAACATTGTCTACACTTTTCTTTGCTGTTACAGAATACACTGCTTTTCCATTCCAGTCAAAAACAGAGTAACCGGCTTTGCAAGACTTCTTCGCATTTTCCAGTGATTTGTACGCTCCAATCTGGCTCTTGGAATTCTTCCAGGTCTTACGGATGCGGTAATACTTATCAACCTTTACAGTCGGCTTTGTGGTTGGCGCTGTCACGGTTTCACTGGAAATGAGCTTCTTGAATCTATACCAGTCACCATTTTTACGGATAACGGATGGACAATTCTTAGCGCACACATCGTAATGCTGCACTACTCGGAATGCCGGGATATTGTACTTTTTCATCAATTGCTTGCATACATCAACGGTATTCTGGTATGCTTTTTCGTAGTTATATCCGGCATTCATACACATTTCAATTCCGATGGAATTATGATTATTTACAGTTCCAAAAAGTTTACCGCCGTAATCTACCCCAACATGCCATGCTCCACGATTGTACGGCAAGGCTTGGTATGCTGACTTATCGTCAACGAATACATGGGCTGAATAGCCATGAAAATTGCCATTATGTTGTGCAGTGGCGTGTGCTTTGGCATCTGCTGTTTTGGCTATATTATCTGTATTATGGATGACAATATACCGAGGTGTTTGTCCTGCGTAGCTGTTGTTGTTGCTGATTAATGAGGTGTTAATATTCATGTGTGGTCTCCTTTCATTATTGAGGTTAAAAAAGCGCATAATAAAAAGCACCCCAAATGGGATGCTCTTTAACATAAACTTTTTATACAATATACCTACCATGATTAAACTTCACGGAATCATGGCTGTTGTTGCCGCAAAGGGAAGGTACTATGCTATAATATCTTTGTACCCTTTGTGGTGCTGGAGCTGAGTTTTTTGTTTGGTAGACGGGAACTCAGCTCCCTTTTTGTTGTTCCGATTTTGATATGCTGATTATAGCATATTCATTTTATGTTTGGTAGTGTTTTGTTATTTTTTTCTTGTTTCTCCAATAAACTCTATAGTGAAATCATTAGCGAAATCAATGCGCTAAATGGCAAGTCGTTATATATACCAAATTATGACATTCCTGTTTGCTGGCAGCACACAAGAATTGTTACATGATAAAGTAAAATAATTCTTATTTACAGAAGAAATCATTACTCCAGCACTAAACCCTACATATAGAAATACCGCTACAATGGTTGCTCCTTCTGGGATATTAACTTTTATAGGATTAGAATAGTATCCAAATCCTGGATCTAAGTTTTTTATTTGAATTCCATCTATGCTCATAACGACAGATTTTAATGAGTCACTATTTAGTGCATTTATTGCCCCGATGATTGTCTTATTATTTGTCTCCAATTTCGAGATCACAGCCGTTGCCATTTTATCAACGACATAATCCCAAAACTTGCTCATTAATCCGCGCTTGTTCGCTCTCGCAGTTGCATCATACAACATTACTTCGTCATTATCCGCTAACGTATCTTTTGATGTGTATTCAGTCCATTTTGGCATGCGGTTGCCCTCCTTTAATTCAATTGATTTTTATTGATATAGTCTTCAATCGCCTTAATATTTGCCGAAAGCCCATCGTCAAAAATAAGAAAATTTCCTTTCTCATTCTGGCTCAAAACCTTTCCACTTTCGGTATCAATTGTTGAGTAGGTAAAGGCGATTCTATCGCCCTCTCCTGTTGACAGTTTCATAAATGATGTAAGCTTTTTAATCACGCTCATAATAATTCTCCTTCCATTTCTTGTATAATTTTTTCACGTTCTTCGAACATTACATTTTCAAGGTTGACTGTCTCAAAATTCACTTCTCGGTCTTCTTTTCCGGCATTGAAACGGATATACTCTTTGTTCTTCTGTTTAGCTTTTAGTTCCCATGCAAACCGAAGTCCTGGGGTTCCCTTGACAACAAAATAGGTATCTGACTTTTCAGATACCCAAGACTGCCCTTCTCCCTCATTTTGAAGGAATACATAGTATTCAATTTCTGTTTCTGTAGATTCCTGGAATATATCATCAATTGAGATGATTGCCATTCCGTCTTTCCCAATTATTCCACCTCCAAAATCTCCAAGAGTTGGGGTTGGGGTTTCATAACAATAGAATAGTTGGTTGCCGTAGTTTTCGGTTTTGGCTATAACGGATTTAGTTCCTGTGACGGAGAAGTTTCCAACTACTTTCACCTCTTCATTAAATTGAGTTCTTCCCAAATAATGTTTTGCTCCAGATGTCCATCCGTTTTTAGAGGTTGTATCTCCCAGAACTAAAGTCAATGACGCAGGTGTGCTCGATTGCACCCCATTTCCAGAGTATTTCACGAAATCGCCTGTTGAATTTTGTGAAAGTAAACTAGGAGGATTGTATTCATTTCCTGCGAATATATCTAATGTATTGCCAGACAGTGTTCTTTTTATTCTGTCACTACTGATAATAAAACCTGCAATTGTTGCTCCAACTGCTGCAAGTTCCTGCACGGACATTTTTTCTGCCGTGACCGCTTTTGCGTTTAATTTTTCAGTGGTAACAGCACCAGCCTTCAAAGCGTCAGCGGCTATACTTAGTGCTTTAATAAATTGTCCATTTACATAAAGGTTGTTATTATACATGTATATTCCTTGCTTTGCCCCATTATCTGTGAGCAAGTTCAATACATGTTCACTACTTACTGCCACAGTTACTTCCGGGCGATAAACTCCCAAAGTACCGCTTGTAAAACTGTTGAATCCACCGATTGTAAATAATTGATAATTTGAACTTATCGTTGTAACGTTTTGCAAAAATTCATATTTTTTCCACTCTGTAGTGACGCTTACATCTTGTGCTACTCTATTTAGCGACACTTTTATTTTCATGTTTTGAGTTGCTTTTAGCCAGACTGACACTTGATATGTTCCAGGCAATCGTACAACCTGGTTATTACTTCTCTTTGCGCTCAAATAGCAATCAGAGCCATTCGCTGTAATAGCAACTGCACCATCACGACTTTTATTAGGATTTATCACATCATAATTAATACTTCCGCTATAATCCCAATATGTTTCTACATCTGATTTTGTAAGAAGATACCCATTTAAAAGATTGTCCGTATCTTTTGGCAATGCATCAATCTTCTTTTGTGCTTCCTCACTTGCAATACTTGCAATGCTCTTATCCCCAAGTGCAAAACTGGAAGCTGCTATTGTTACTGCACCAGTCTCTTTGTCAATGGCAAAAGTGGTCTTTCCATTGCTATCAACAACCTTAATACCTTTGGCTTGCACGTATTCTCCGTTTACATAGACATTTCCGTTTTCATCCAAGTAAATCCCCTGTGCCTTGCCGCCATTGGTGAGTTTGTTGAAAATATCGGCTTGTGTCTGTCCAGAAACTGCGGTGCTGGCAGAAGAATCTGCAATTTCCTTTACTGTTTTGCCTTGTAAGGAAAAAGTTTTTGGAGCTAGGATGACGTTTCCTTTGCTGTCGATTTCTAAGGTTACGTTCTTGTCATCATTAATGACTTTTAGCCCACGACCATTAATTCTCTCACCGGCAAGCAATCCAGCTAAAATGTATTTTGCATTGATATATACTTTTCCATCTTGAATATAGATTCCCTGTTCCGTTCCGCCTTTTGTAAGCTTATTAAACACTTCATCCTGTCCAAGACTGGTATCGTAATTATCAATTGCATTTTTGATATCGTCTTTGTCTGCGTACTTGAAGTCAATCCAATCGGATGCAGTAAAGTCACCATTAATACGATTTACAAAAGAAGTTTTGAGAGAAGCCTTTCCTTCACTATTGGTCGTTACCCACAAGTCACCTTCGTAATATGGTGGTGTTGGCTGAATCATGTAAACAGATGATTTACCGTCTATCTTGTCCAACAATTCATTTGGTATGGACTGTGGTTGCCAGATGCCAGATTTGTATATCCACTGGGTGTTATCCGTGGTATTATGCCAAAGATCGCCTTCATGCTCTACCTTCTCAGATTCCCATACCAAAACAATTTCATTCCCGGATTCATCCAGAATCTTGTTTCCGTCAATATCACACCATGGATATTCCTCTGTTTTTGTCCATTTTACAGATGGATCGTTTGGCTGATACCAAGTCTCAATTTTCCCGTCTATCTGTGTTTTTAAAGAATTAAGAGAATCTTTAAAAACACCATTAATAAATAAGTCTAAAGAGCTATCGTCCGTATACTTTGAAGCCTTTTCCCAATCATCCACTGAATAAGAGCCGCTTGCTCTGGCAACCTTACATCTCATCAAGTCACCATTAGAGCCTTGCGTCCATAAGTCTCCAATGTCATAAGGTGGTTCTGGCTGAACTACGAATACTCTGCGCTTATGATTTGCTGTGTCCTGTGCTTTTTCTGCGGCGGCAAGTGCTAACGTGATATCAGTATCTTGCACCAATTGCCATTTCCAAGTTGCCCCATCTTGCATAAAACGGTAAGCATATCCTTTGGATTTCCAGTAAAATAAGTCACCCTCATGTTTCTTTCGTTCTTCGTTTGTAGTCCATCCAGAAGCCGGTATATTCTGCAAGGTTGGTTCATAGTCATAAAAAAAAGTCTCAATCTGTCCGTCGATTTGAGACTGTAAATTATTAATATCAGTTGTGTATGTATTGCTGATAAAATTATTTACTTCTGTTTCTGCTTTTTCCTTTGCAATTGCATTAACATCTTTTCCCTTGATTTGTACAGAATCCGCATTAATAACAACCCTTCCTGTTGTTACATCAACCAGGAAAGTTGTGTTTCCATCTTTGTCAATTGCTTTAATAGTTCCTGTATTAATCCAGTCAGCATTAACACCTGTAGCCGTAAGGATTCTGGCAATCACATCACCATCAACCGTCATACCACCATTCCAATGTTGTCCACCATCTGTAGAAACAGCCCACGCTTCCGCAGTCATTTTCCATACAATATCAGAATCGGACAGCTGTGGCTTGTTATGAAGATAATAGATGTTGCTTCCGTCCGGCTGTGTTTCTACTGTCGTGTATGTTCCAGAAGATTCCGCAAGGCGTTTCGATAATTCTTCCAGTGCCTTTTCTCTGGCAGTACGTTCATCTTTTAAGTTCTTTTTGTTTTCAGCTTGCACCTGTTGGCTAAGTGTATACTGTTTCTGCTTATTCCTAGATACACTCTTAGCACTGCATTCAAGTTGCTCAAATGCGCCTGGATTCAAAGTAACAGAAGTTAGGAAGCTCTTATACTGTTTTCCGTTTCTATCGGAAATCTCAATGGTGTCACCAGCTTCCCATGCAATATTGGTCAATGCGCCTGTGGTAAACGGTCTGAATTTCAGCCCCACGCACCTGTCTGCGATAATTTGACAGATTTTCTCGCCAGAGCCTTCTTGAATTAGCTTATTATCACTAATTTCGATAACATAGCCAGATTCCCCCGACTGATATGTTTTCGCTTCATTTTGAGAAGAATTTTCAACGTATTCTGTAACTTTTACACCTGTTATTTCGATATCGTACAGCCATGGTGTGAATCCATTTGTATCTATGGCTGTAATACCCTTTTGCATAACAGTGATAATCTGTGCGCCAGTAGTATCTAAGATATCTTTTCCTTCAATATCTTTCCATGGTACTTCTTCCTTATTATAAAAATCGTCTGGCACTTCATTTTTATACCAGTCAAGGCATAATCTGCCGTATGCATCTGTTTTCGCCCACTGACAGCCCATCTGTGCTACCCATGCAATTACCTGTCGGAAAGTAATACTGCTATCATCTGGTCGATTCTGTATTATCAAATCATCATTATCAAACCTTGTAGATTGAAGTGTTACTCCGCACACCTCGCAAGCATCCTGGATGATTTGCAATCTGGTTGCCGGATAGGACAGCTTACTTTCTGAATAATCACGATCAAATAATCGCATGGAGTCTTCACAAGTTAAACTGATAATAGCTGTATTCTGATATGGTGCATCTGTTACTGTCATGGTACAAATACGGATTTTTTCAATACCAGTGGATAATTCAAGCCCGATATGGCAAACAACTCTCGCTCCGTCCCAGATGTAATCTGTGTACTTGCCAGAAAAGTTGTTGATCTGCAAGGTCAGCTTGTTTACGATGGCTGCGCCGATATCAAAAGAACCGCTTTGCGATACTGCATCCTCAAATTTAAAACCATTAGACCATAAATCTTTGTCGGTAATGGATAATGCGCTTCCATCCGTGAAGGTAAAATCTGCATATTTCAGATAGTTGCGGTTTCCACTATTCTGTTGTTCTTTAAATTCCGTTGATAAATTTCGCATATCTTACCTCTCGATAAAATCAAAACTAAGTCCTTCCATGCGCTCATTGCCTATCCACCAACACTTAAAAGGGGATTCCCTGTCACCAACATAAAATGTTCTGGTTTCGTGCTTGTTTGCAGATAGCAAGTCTGGATATGTGACCTGTATGTACTCTGGATTTACTGCCTGTATAATTTTGCAAGCAGTGTCCCAGTCTGGGCCATTCCAACCTACAGACAGCTTTCGTTTCTGTCCAACTCTGTTTTTGTGCATGGTCGTGTCATCTGTTCTGCCGGATTCTGATGCCGATATATCCTGTAATCCCCATGTAAAAGAAGAAGGACACGGCATTGCTACCCCATCCACTTTTAAAAATACTTCTGCCATATATTCACCTACCTAAATAATTAACTTTTTATTTTCAGTTAGATATGTGATTTCTGCAAATCGTTCAATCCTCTGTTTGCAATCTTTGTAAATTTCTTTATAGTGCATTCCCATTGACATATCAATTCTAATAGTTTGTAGAATAATGCTTTCAATCAGTGTTAAATTATTTAAATCAAAAACTGACAATTCATCTCGTTTTCCGCCTATAATGCTTTTAGCTAATCTCGTATAAACCAAATATAGTTTATCTGAATTTTTGCTTCCTTGTTCTCTTGCATAACTAACCAATAGCTTAATTACATCCGTTTCTTTCAATCTATTTGTTTTATTATCTATCCTGGTAGTATTCCATTGCTTAGATTGTTTTTCCAATAAAAACTTTCTCATGGAGTAGAATTGCCTAACCAGCTCTTTTTTAAATTTAACAACAACTTTTGAATTTCTTAAAAGAGTAATTATAAAAGTAGCTTGTTCTTCATTGAGAAAATATATTTTTTCATGTGTTGCGCCCCTATAATGTTCATGTTTTAGCACTCTAATTTCAAATCGGAGTGCTCCAAATTCTTCAATATCATTAGAATACTTAGAAATAATCGCCTGCACAGCTGAATGCTTATTTCCAGTTCCTTCTGCAATTACTTTGCTATTTGTAAAAACCTCATCATTTCTCAGCTCAACCAATTCGTACATACTTTTCCACCTTTCTTACGCTACTATTTTTTAGGCTGTGGAAAAAGGACAACGCAAAAACGCGCCCTCCTTTTTTTGGCAACAAAAAAGCGCCTACCCCGAAAGGTAAACGCTTTAAAAATTGCTTATTATGATTTTATATTTTGACACTCCCCATAGCTAAAGCATGGGGGTTTTACGACACACTGGATAAAAAGCACTGGATATTTTAATCCAATACTCTACTTTATATTTTACACATATTGACGGTATCATTCAGTATACTTTAGTATCATTTCACTGTTTTTAAAACTTCCTCTAAGTACAGGTATTCGAGCAACTTATATGTTCTTTTGAGATCATAATAATCATCTACTTTTTCCAAAAGTTTCTTGATTTCTTCTTTATAGTCAATCATTCCACAATTCTTCCCAACACTCTAATCAACTTCTGTTTGCGGTTATACTTCAAAATCTCGGAAATCTGCCCCATCATATCATCCATCGTCATGTTGCTCTTCATGCTGTTGCAGCGCTTACACGCAAGTTGCAGATTCTTAATATCATTGGTGCCGCCCCGGGACAGCGGTGTAATGTGGTCGATTGTCATTTTCTTGAATTTGACAGGTTTACCGCATATTGCACATTTTCCGTTGCACTTGGCGTACACACTCTTTTTCTGAAAGTCATTGAACTGGATTCTGTTTGCCATACGATCACGCTTTCTGCTCCATAGATTCAAGAGCCTTAAAGGCCTGTTTTGCTTTCCAGGCATAATCGCTCAAAATCAACAGTTTCATTGTCATAAATTGCTTGTTATGTGCAAAGAAAAAGCTTTTCTTTTCGTCCATCTCTTCTGTGCTGTTAAATCCATACTGTTCCATGAAATCATCCACAAGAAACTTGATTTTATCAATAGTGTCCTCTACTTCGAACATTGTGTCTTCTCTATCCATATTTTCTGTCATTTTATTTTCCTCCTGTGTATCCCTGTAAAAATCTAATTATGCGATTTCTACTCTATATGCAATCATCATTTCTTTAATCACGCTAACGTAAATATCTTTCAGCCGCTTATTCTGCATAATCACGGACAGTTTGTTGATCTGGTTGGTCTGTGCCTTGGTGCAACCTCTTTCTTCGGCTCTGGAAATTGCATTTCTAAGTTGCTGATCTAATCGGCAACCAGCTCTGTCCGATAATCTTCGGTAGCTTTCGTTTCTGGCGGCGGCATATTTATTTCCGAATGAGTAAGAGAAATTGTCGCTCTCGGCAATCTTTGAAATACATCGGTTCACCCACTTCTCTGTGCCAACATCGGAATCCGTCCCCTTGAAAGTATCAATGATGGTTTTCATGTTCTTCTCTTGTTGGTCGGCACGTTCCGCAAGTTTTTTCTGTTCCAGTTCGGTCTTAGCTACTTGTTGGAAAATCTGATTGAACATTTGCAGTTCGGGGGACAGCTGGTTGATATTGATTGCTGTCTGCTTATATTTCTCTTCAACTTGGATAAAATACTTGCGAACCTGTTTCCCTTTGTCGTTGCGTTCAAGCATTGCCATTTCTTTGGCTGTGTCAAGTTTGATGGTATAGTCAATCATAGTAGCGTTGTTGGCTTCCATTTTTTTGTGGAAGCGGTCAAAATCTTCGTTTTCTACAGCGTCACATTCAGAAAGTCTCTTTTTAACCCATGTGGAAAAATCCTGTTTACTCTCTAATACTCTATGTAAATCTCTACCGTTTACAACTTTAACTCCCTTATCTGTTTCGTACACAGGAACTAATTCATTTTCGATAACTTTTAAATCTGCCATATAAAAAAATCTCCTTTTAGATATTGAATTACCACAAAGGAAATGGTATAATAGATTTATCAAATCCTTTGCGGTTTGTGTGTTTAGTAGTTGCAAACTTTGGTCGGGGCGCAGCTACTATTTTTTTGTCAACTTATCGTGTAAATCATTAACCATTTCTTCAAGCAAATCTGTTTGTGTTTTCTTTGTAATTTCAGAACATTCTTGAAATTTTTTTACGGTAGTTTCCGTTGCTCTCAAAGCAATTCGCTTATTTCTCGGTTCATTTCCAACGATAGGTCTTCCAGTTCTCGGCGACATGTTCATCACTTCCCTTCCGCCTATACATAGTATATATTATGGCTAGCCATAAGTCAACCATTATTTTAACTTTTTTCAAATTTCCTATTCCACTATCCGTTTTGGAGTGGTAAAATACAGATATCATACTGATTTAGGGAGGAAAACGCATATGAAAAAATCCAAAAAGTTACTGGCAATTTTTACCATTATGTTACTGATTGTCTGTATGGCAGTTCCAGTATCGGCGGCTGGTAAAATCAACAAGAAAAAAGCCACTTTGAAAGTCGGTCAAACATTACAATTAAAAGTAACTGGAACAAAAGGAAAAGTAAAATGGACAAGTAGCAAAAAATCTGTTGCTACGGTATCTTCTAAAGGACGTGTAAAAGCGAAAAAGAAAGGTTCCGCTACAATTACCGCAAAGATTGGTAAAAAGAAATATACCTGTAAAGTTACTGTGAAAAAGGCTTCTAATGGCAATGGCGGTTTTGGTGGAAATCCAAATGCTAACAGCAGTGGTAAAAAGAATGTTGTTAGTTATCATGCAGAATCTACGCCGTATGGAGCTGTGGCAATTCTGGAAAACCATTATGACCATGCAGTTGATCTGACCGTTGAATTTATCTATTATCTGAATGGAACAATGGTCGGAGTTGATAAGGATTATAATTTTGCGTTTGCAGCACATTCAAAATGTGCACTTCAAGGCTGGAATTCTGATAAAACGTGGGATTCTTTTAAAATCAATTTGAATATTAAGAAAGCATCTTCAAGTGTTATAACAAATAACTCGGGAATTCATTATTCAGCCAATTTTGGAAATAGAAATGTAGTGGTAAAAGTAGATAACAATGGACGGAAAAATGCGTTTACCACTATTGCAATTGTATTTTATAAAAATGGTAGGATAGTGGGGTATGATGATCGTAATGCTGATGTAAAAAATCCAGGATCGACAGCTTATCTCGAATTTGATTTTCCATTTGATAGGAATTTCGAGGATATCATACCAGATAAATTTGAAGTATATGTAAATGATTCGTATACATATAGCTGGATGAATTAAGATAAAAGGCTAGGGAGGAATCCCTAGCCTAATCTCTTTTAATACCCTGCTTGCGTAACTCCATATTCTGCTTGTTCAGTAGTAAACTTGTCAAACGTTTCTAGTTGTTGAATTAACCCATCTTTTGAAAAGCTCATTAAATCCAAATAATTTTTCGCAGATTTTTCAGCTTGCCTGTTCCAACTTGCTCCGCAAAAGTCTGCTGCATATTCGGCTTCTTCTTGATTGTATTTATCAAATGTTATTAATTGTCCAACTAATCCATCATAAGAAAATGGCATTAACTCCAAATAATTCCTTGCCGCCTTCAACGCATTTTTCTTTCCAAGCGGGACTTGCGGTATATCTTCGCATTTTGAGATAGAACAGTCATATATATAGTCTTGTGCGGAAATTGCGTCTGGTTTTAAAAATATTCCCTCAACAGTAACATAATCTCCAGCCTGTAGGCTCATTACGCTTGCATTGTTGCTTCTTACCATCATTGCAAACTCATCATATCCAGTATATGTTATTCCGTCATCCATTGCAATTTGCACTCTGTATGCCCCAGATTTATTAATACTATTTATTTGCCACTCTTGGTCTGTTGGAATTTGTATTGTCTGCAATACATATCCATTTACAGCCACTTCATCGCCCATTGAAAAGTCTGGATAATCGTTGATTTTTTTCGAATAAATTTCTTTAACTACGTCTTCGTAATAGTTCTCCGTGTCCTCTGAAGCATCAGAATCTCCAAATCTTTCAGAATGGCTCATTTTATAAGTTTTTAGCTGCAAATCTTCCCATAAATCCTTGCATACAGAAAAAACCGCTTCTGTTTCTTCTTCTGTAGCTGGTTCTATTTGTGCTGTTTCTGTAATTTCTTCCTTCTGTCCGATTTCCCACTTAAACGCCATGACAGGTGTCGCAGTCACCAAACTTGCCATCACGGTTGCCGCAACAATAACTCTTTTCACTTTCTTCATACATACGTACCTCCCAATATTTGATACCCATATTTTACCACCTTGGGACGTATTCTGGAAGTCCTATTTCGCTTTTCTATCAATTTCCGCAGTTACGGCAAACAAAAGAGCTTCGGCAAATTTCGCACCGAAAGAATCAGCGTATTTATCGTGAATCTGCTTTGCTTCCATGGTGAGATTTTCCCACTGCGGAATATCGTCCTTTGATATAAAGGCATACTTCTTGTGGAGGTTCCATATATCTTGCCAGATAGAAAAGTATGTCTGTTTAAAGTCCATCAGCGTAAAGAACCCCATGATATTTCTCGAACCTATACTCTTGCTTTATTTCTGGGTATTTTTTCCAATCTACCTTACTATAAAACATCTTTGTTGGCCTGGCAAATAGTTCCTTACCGCCATACAAAGCTCTGTATACTACCAAGTCTTCCCCTGTTTCTGTATGTCTGGCATATCCGATAAACTTATACAAATACTCGTTGTTGCGTGGCTCCTTGATGGTTTCTCTCTTAAAGTGCTGTACAATGTCTCCTGGCTCAAATAATGGTCTGTTCATTATGTTTTCATATCTCCTTTTCGTTAATACCACTTCTCTTTCAGCTGATTAATCGGTGTTCCGGCAACTCCGGCACTTTCTCCGCTGTCTGTTGTCTTGAAGTATGCACCCGGAATTTGAGGATACATAAACTCAAACATCAAATAATTAGCTGCATCGCAAAGATATTCTGTGTTTCCTGTCTCACGATACTTTTTGATGCACATATCATGAGATTCCAGGGCGTTTACCAACTTCTCCCCGAAATTATCCTTTGCCGTGCCATATTTGTAAAAGCTTACCTCAGCCCTATTCTGTCGTAATTTATCGAAACGATCTGAATATTCTGTTGGAAGTTCTGTTCCTATTTGGCTCATATGTTTTAATTCTCCACAATTAATTAATTTCTTGGCTCAAAATTCAATTTTCTTGGCTTGCGCCTATATTTTATCGGGTGTGAAGTTTTGAAATGGATTTGTTTATTTTATCATGTCAATTAATTACCCTCATATGTCTCATAATCAATCGTCCCCAGATCACCGTACACATCTGGGTAATAGATTCCAACCCAAAAGTTATCTTCCATTGCTTTGTAGTAAGTTACTTTTACATTCCATCTCTGTACCTCGTCAATAATTTCTTTGTTAAGAAGTCCGAATTGATCTCGGCAAGCTTCACTTTCCAGTTTGTAAGTCAATGCTTTGTATTTCTCGGCATTTGCCTGTCTGGTGGCGGTAACCGTAGTCTGGCTTATTGCTAAAAGCAATCCAGCGATCAAAAGATATACCGCACCGATAAAAGCCACTGCTACGCCCAAAACAAGCACGGTTGCGCTCACATTCGAATACTCATATTCGTAGCTTAAAGATTCTCCTATTCTATTTGCAATCAGAATAACAACGCCGACTGCAAAAATGATTATTGATAGCCAAAATATCATAGTGTGTCCTCCCTGTCCCATTCTGTGTCAGATTTATCTGACATAATAATATCGTTAGATATTATTCAAAATATAATTCTTTCTCTTTTTCTTAATCTAAATCTATATCTTAATCTAAACCTTTATCTAAACCTTTATCTAAACCTTTATCTGAGTGCGTCTACTATGCGTCTTTTGTGCGTCTAAAAAAATTAATTTATTTTAAGGTCTAAAATCATGCTTTTTTCTTTCCTCGCTTTCATATTCTGCACATTTTTCGGCGCAAATAGTCCCTCCACAGGAAAACATAGCTTCTGGCATTTGCACTTTTTCATCATATTCTTTGCCTAATTTAAGCATTGAAAACATATTACCATAGTCTTCTCTAGTAACACAATTTGACCAATATTTATTTGACGCATAATGATTTAAAAGCCTTAATCCTTGTTCAGTAGTTAAAACTGGGTGAGGTTCATTGTATGTTTGATAGTATTCCTTGTAATACTCTCTTAGCAATTCTGCGAAACCATTAAGGTACGGAATTAAGCTAACTCTATTTTGTGGCGAATATCTTTCAGAAAAGAAATACCCATTATTTTCTAAATCAAGCCCATATTTAATATTTTTTATGCTTTTTTCTCCATCAATATCTAGTATTTCTACAAAACATTTATCCATCATATAGTTTTGTGCAAATTTATCCTTATCAAATTTAGTACTTGGATATTTGACAAATACCTTCAAATACCGCTTATTTTTCTTTTCCACTGCAAAATCTTCTTCTGTGATTAAATATGTTTCAACATAATATTTTAAAAGTTTCGGATTAAACTCTATTCCTCGTGATGTTAAAACTTTCTTGATATAATTGAAATAATAATTTGACTTATTATCCCCCTTTGAGTGATTAATACACACTCCTGGTATTTTTGAAAATGCCATTACAATTTCATCGTATGAAAATTCTTTACAATATGATTTTACGGATTTTTCCATTGCTTCCATAATTTTATCTGCTGAAAATCTTTTTAACCATATTCCTATTTCCTTACGTCCGTTATCGTTTACATCACACCCTGTCAATTGTTCAAAATATTCCGTTAGCATGTTTACTGCCATATTATCATAATCAAGTAGCTCTTTCTTCCATTCAGCAATCATTTCCAACTGTTCTTTTTTCTCTGCAAGATCTTTTAATGCTTCCTGTTGAAACGATATTGCTTTGGAATCTAAAATTCTAGTTTTGCCCTTCCCTCTATTGCAGTCGCGGCACGAAGTAATTAAATTTGTAATCTCATTATCCCCGCCCTCTGCTACTGGCTCAATATGGTCTACTTCCAAAATTACGTCTGGTGACATTCTTCCACAGTATTGACATGTGAATTTGTCTCTTTTGAATACTTCAAATCTGATTTTCTTGCTAAGTGGTTTTCTTGCCATAGATTGATACCTGCCTTTCGTATAAAAGAGTGCCTTGAACTGTATGTAAATCAGTAGGCAAGTAGCAAGGCATTTCTACCTGTCCCCCGTCGGGTTAGCCCACTGGTTTTACCAAAATTAACGGTTAAAATAAAAAAGAGCCGCCAAGTAAGATAAAAATTCCTCACGATTGAGAAATATTAGTTTCTTCTTAGCGGCTCAAAAATTCAAGACCGTGTGTACTTCTTCATTGAAGAAATTATACCACACAACCAGCCAAAAATCAATATGCCGGGGACGGGTTGAAGCGGCTGTTTGTATCTTTCTGGGCTTTTGACACTGCCTTTGCAATCTCGCTTCCGTCCAGGATAATGCTGTTCATGATGTACTGCGGATTCTTGTTTCCACTGTTCATACTCATTGCCATTGCAACTCCCTGTGCTACTGCTTTTGCCATTTCTTCTTTTGTAAGTCCCATGCTTCCGTCTGAACTGGAAACAATGCTGTCTGCAATCTTCTTCATGGTTCGCGGATTTTCCAACGGAAGAACGGCTTCAGAACCAGCTTCTCCGACACCGATTACCTGTGCGCCATTGAATAATCCACCTTTGGCAAACCACTTAACATTTGAATTCCATCTGTATTTGTGAGTGTTTCCCTCTTGCCAGTCTGTGTAATTCATCTCTATGTGAGGGGTTCTGATATAAACAGATTCTATTCCACGTTTAAAATCATTCATTGCATTTTTGCCGACAGAATAAAGACCAGAAAAATTTCCGTCAATAGTTCGTCTAATTGAAGAAAAAACTCTTGCAACAGAAGACATATTATTTTCGGCATAAGTAAGCATTTTGCCAGTTTCCGTATCAACCTTTCCAGAAGCTTTTTCCCAAATCTGGTTTGTATTGATAAGGACAGAAGACCAATAACTTTGAATGGTTGTCATAACCTTGCCCATTACATCTTTTGTATCGGTGTCCATGGTTCCGAGGGCTGTCGATACAGCGCTTGCGGAATTTCCCCAGTTTGTTTCGGAATCAGAACTAATATTGTCAGTGGCAGTTTTTACTTTTGTCTGTGCAGCAGACATAGCTTTCTCGGTTGCTGTTTGAATTCCAGACATTGCAGTTCCTGTAGCTTTGGATATGCTTCCCATTCCAGTTTTTACAAAAGTATTTGCGCTGCTGATAGAGGTTTTCGTCTTGGTTTCCATCTCTTTCACGGCATCTGGGAATACTTGTGCAAAAATCTTGGCTACAGATTCTGTATTGATTCCGAGTTCCTTGGCGCGTGCCATGATATTATCAAATGCATCCTGTGCAGTGCCACCAGAATTTTCAGCTTCCATTAATGCTGTATCAAGAGAAACCATTTCATCAGCGCTAAGTCCTAACTGTGTTTGCAATTGTGGAAGAACGGTGTCATACAAATCATCAATAGACTGTTTACTAAGGTCAATACTGCCAGCCATATTTGTTGTTTTATCATCCAATGTTTTAATGGAATCGGACAATATCTTAAACATGTCGTCCGTAATAAGACCTTTCTGGTTTAATTGAGAAAATGCTTGCTCTGCCTGGTCGGATGTAACCCCCATTTCTCCCAATTTATCAATCAATTGTTGCGTTGCTTTTGCCTTATCCTCGGCGGTCATCCCTTCTTGCTCTAGGCTTTCTTTTAACTGCCAAATTTCCTCTGCCGACCCAGAAAGAATATCACCTCTTCTCTGTAAAGTTTGAATGAAGTTATTCATGGTATTGCCGAATGTGGTTCCAACACCATTACCGCCTTGCATGGTTTCAACAAGACCAGCCAATTGAGAGGTTGCTACTGTCGCAGCTGCTCCTACTGCCACGATAAGTCCAGCTTCACCAACAAGAGGGCCAAGTGCTTTAGCAAGAGAGCCAAATTTACTGCTTGAAGAACCTGCCGCATCCCCCAAATCTTTTATTGCTTCTTTTGCTCCACTTGTGCCATCTCCAAGTACATCTGCTAACTTTTCAGCAATCATTTTAGCATTTTCTTTGGCAATAATTTTTTCACTAATGTGATCAATAAGGTTCCATGCAAGTTCTCCAATCCCGCTTACTTTAAGAACATTTACAGCAAGAAAGGCTTTTCCAAGAATATCAACGAGACTTCCTACAAGCGGATGGTCTTCTTTTAATCCGTCCACTAATCCGTTAAAGGCACTTGATAAACCACCAAGAATCAACTCAGCCGCAGTACTAAGTATTTCACCCCATGGTAATTCGCCAAGGAATGTTCCAACACCTTGTCCAAATTCATAGAAAGTGTCTTTTGTAAGCGTATTTTTCAACGCCGTACACAGGTGAGATATGAAATCTCCAAGTGCTTGTCCATTTTCTTTCCAGTTTGTTTTTTTCAAGAAAGTAGAAATTCCCTCTGTGATATTATTAGTAAGTTCATCCCAGTTTACAGTTTTGGTAAACGCAGCCAAGCTTCTAAACGCTCCATTTAAAATTCCAGATAAAGAATCTGCAATATCCTTCATGGAAATTTTGGACACAGCGCCATTTAAAGCTTTTCCAAGTGAACTACCAAGCTTATCCCAACCAGTTACACCAGCGCCGTCCTCTTCTGACATACGTTTTACAAATCCAGATAGCATTTTCCAGGAAATCATAAACTTATTTCCAAGCAATTCACCCAGATTAGTCCAGTTGATTTCATCCAGTGCGCCGATTAACCCATCACCAATATTTCTGCCGATTAATCCAAAATCAATACCGCCATCACCAATAAGCTGATTAAGAGTATTTACAGCTGTGTTGATTCCCGTCCCGATAGTTCTTCCAAGCAAGTCAAAATCAAGTCTGGTATTTAATGAATTGAATGCTCTTGTAAATGCGTCTGTAAACTCAGTTATTTTCGGGGCAACATTTTTCCAGTTAATAACCTCATACACCTTGCTCATTCCGAGATTAAGCATATCGGCAATAGTAGTTCCTACACCCTCCCAGTCTTTCGCCAGGAATGCTTTTCTAATTTTGGAAGCCCATTTGTTAATAGGTGTTTCATCGACAGTCAAAACTTCGTCCAAGGAATCTTGTATTCCTGCAAAGCTATCAGCCAAATCGCCAAGTCCAGAACCAAGGCTTTTAGATGCAGTCCCGGAATCGTTTGAGTTATCAGCAAGCTGATTTAATTGGTCGAATGGTAATACAGAAAGTGCCTTTTTCAGCTTCTTTGCAGATGATGTAGCGTCATCCAATCCAGAAGAAGCATCATCCACAGCCGTTTCAATTCCACCCAGATCAGATACAACATCACTAACACCAGTCTGTGAACCTTTAAGCTTCTTTCCCATCAAAACATACATAAAGTTGCGGAATACATTTGCAGCTTGCATAAGCTTTGACATAAGGGCATTGATAGCCTGGATAGCAGGAAGAATGCCAGCAATTACTCCTTGTCCGATTACTGCGGAAAGCGACTGGAAGTTCAGAGTGAGTAAACGAACCTGGTTCGCCCAGGTGCCAGATGTCCTTACGAAATCTCCTTGCACATCTCCTGTGACGGACATTAAATAGTTGTATCGAAGAGCAACTTTTTCAGCTTGAGACATTGCATTATAAGATGTTGTAATTCCCCTTGAAAGAGCATAAGCCTCCATATTTGCAACGGATAAATTAATACCCAATTGTCTTAAAGGCTCAATTTCCCCGGAAATTCCAGAGCGTATTTTCTGAAAAGCAGTATCTGTATCAATGTTGTAAAATGATGCAATATCCCCGGCTAATCCAGCAAGAGAAATTGACATTTTAGAAGCTGCATCTTGCGCAACACCAGATGATTTCATCATTGCCATCATGGTCCCAGAATATTGCTTTGCCGCCAATTCTGATAATCCAAATTGTTCTTTTGCTGTGGATGCAAATTGATAAGCTTTATCAGACATGCTTCCAAATGCAACATCTACAACGTTTTCGACCTCTGTAATTTGAGATCCTAAATTAACCGCACTTCTTCCAAAGTCAATGATTCCCTGGATTGCCTTAAATCCAACAGCAGTTTTAAAAAGTGCGCCCAGATTAAATGAAGCAGTTTTCAACCCAGAGCTACCGTTTCCAAGGCGTTGAAACCATCCAATAATAGTTTTTATACCACTGCCAATCTTTGAAGCAGTTTTGATTACAAGGTTCCCAAGACTTAATGTGCCAGATGATAACTTAGAAAATGCACTGGATATGGAATTGGTTGCAGTATTTACCTTACCGCCAGCACTTGCCAGCTGTGCTAACGCTTCTGTCATGCGGATAGTGTTCTCGCTGATTTTTGGAGCGTTTTCCATCACTTTGAAAAATTTCTTTGTTTCTTGTGCTAAAGTCTGTAACTGTCCTGCTGTCTGACTTGTTTTGTTTCCGGCACTTGCTAATCTTCCGATTGACTGTACAAATAAGTTAGTTGGTTCGGAAACATCCCCCACTCTGGACAGCGTTTTTATCACAGATTTTAATTGTTTTCCAAGCCCAGGAAGTGCAACTTCTACCTGTTTTGCCTTATCACCAGCATTTACAAGTTTCTGTAAAGAAGAAACAAAACGGTTGGTGCTGGAAGATACATCTGGGAGATCAGAAAAGCTTTTCATGGAATTTGCAATTTTATCCAAAGTGGTTGTGTCAAAATTATCCGTTTTGACTTCCATTAGCCTTTTGACTGCATTAATTCCTTGGATTACTTTTGAACCACTAAAATCAACAGTATTAAGAACAGACATAGAGTGTGCCACTTTCTGTATACTGTTAATTGTTTGCTGTGCATTTGAAGAATCAACTTTTCCAAGCTTTTCAATAGCTTTTGTTACTGAATTAATATTTTTAGTATCTATTTTGGGTACAGAAATATTCTGTAAACCGCTGATAGACAATAAACCAGACGCAAAATCTTTAAGTGATTTCCCGCTTCCATCCAATGCTGAAAAATTTACACGTGATATGTTGGTAAGTTGCTTTGTAAGACCACCAAGATTAGGTAATGAAACTCTAACACCATTTAATGTTTTTATGGATGCAGATACTCTTCCTATTTCTCTGGCATAATGGTGCAATCCACCTGTATTCAGATTCTTAAATGAACTGTTTACGTTCAAAAGTTTTCTTGATAAGTTCTCAAGTGACCGAACAGCTTTTGCCGTACTACTTCTAACCTGTAAATCAAGGGTATCAATGGTGTTATCCGCCATTTTCAATTTCCCTCCTTTTTGCATAAAAAAATAAAGGGCAGACAAGACTAATCATCCTGCCTGCCCTCTTCGTTACCTATCTCGTCAAGTTTCGCATTTGCTTGTTTTACAAGAAGCTCAAAGTATCTTTCTTCTTGCTTTAATTCCTCTTCTGTTTTTTCATCATAAATCTTTTCTGGAAGCAATTCTTTTTTATCATCACTTCCAAATGGCTTTTTGGGGTATGAAACCTTGGAAGAAAGTGCACTTGCTATAGCAATTTGAACATACGCACCAGAAACCCAGGATTGATAATCAATCAATTTGCTCTTCTGATTAATTTCATCTTCTTTTTGGTTTCTCCAAGCTTTTAATCGAAGTTGAAACTCTTTTATGGTGCAATGCAAAAAATCACGTTTACTCATGCCAATTCTTACAGCTTCTGGATAAAGTTCACCCCAAATTACTTCTCGGTAGCTTTTTTCTGCGGATTTACTGATTTCTTCTTTGTTTTGGAACTCTTGAACACTTCGTCCAGAAATGCCCCGATTCCGGTCAGATTGAAAAAATCATCTTCCTCCATCTGTTCAATGCAAAGTTCAAGAACTCCGTAGAAATTTCCAGTTTCATCACCAGAATGTTCGCGAAGATAACTTGCAAGAAGTCTTTTAGCTGCCGCAATGTTCGGAACTTTCCCATCTCCATCTGGATGATCTCCGTGATGTTCCATGAGTCCGGCATAAAATACTGTAAGTGTAGTCTGTGGAATATTGGAAACTCCGGCTATAATTTTAGAAATATCTTTTTCATCAGATGCCAGTGCGAGTGAAGAAAATAATTCAGCTGTTCCCTTAACACAATCAGCATATAGAGATGCCTCAATTGTGTATTCTAGTTTATAGTCATTTCCACCAATAGTTAATGTTTTATACATGGCCTATCCTCCCAATAATAATTACTCTTCCTCTGTTGGCTTGATCGCGGTATCAGCACCAACATACTCATTGATAGTCAGAGACATGGAAACTGTAAGAAGTCCGTTCTGGTCTCTGGCTGGTTTTGGAATCTTTGTTGGTGGCTCAATTTTGGTAAAAAATGCCTTTTGAAGAGAAGGGAAATACTCTTCATACCACATTGATAAGCCAGATGCCTTTCCAGTTTTGTATGCAGCAATAAGTTTTTCCCACTCATCAATTGTTTCGTCTGTAACGTTTACTGTTACATTGAATGTTCCACCTGTAGAACCACGTCCAGCAATTGTTCTTTCAATTTCGTCTTCCAGTGCAGACGCATCAATCGTCTCTACATCAATGGTAATTTCGTCAGAAGCGTTGATTCTGTGAAGCATTATAAATTTTGTAGGCTTAGTACCAGCCACTGTTTCAACGGCATATCCAGTAAGAGAACCAACTGTAGATACACCAGCAATATTGCCTTTTTCTGCCATTGCTATATCTCCTTTTCTTTCTATCAAACTATAAACTGGCTCTATGACTCTCTTGCACGTAACCCTGTGCCGGGAGATAGCGGATCACCGCCTTTCTACTCTTCTTTTCCAGACTGCTTAATAAGCTGATTTACATAAGTGCTTAATCCAGCAACGATAATTCCTTGTGTAATTGCAGTAAACAGCGCCATTGCAGCTTCCTGTGAACCGGAAACCGTAGATGTTGCAAAAACGTAAAGACCGCAAATTAACATGCCGAGAATTCCTAAAATCATCGGAATAAATTTGTCAGAAATATTTTCTGATTTTTTAATCATTACCCCGATAAAATAAAGAACTACAACGACAATAAGTAATTCTGGCTTTACATAACTTAAAATCTGATCCATAATCTCACCTCGCTTTCGTTTTAAGCATAAAAAAAGAACGTCTATGCGTTCATTGGTTTAAAGTAATTTTCCTGTATATATTCGGCTGTATCGGCTAACAAGCTTTTTGATTCCACTGTCACCAAAAAACATAGGTTCCGGGCCATATGTACGACGGAATCCCATGTTCACCATAGCTTTGTGACTTATCTTGTCCAATTCATACAATCTGGTTAATGCTTTACTCCCAGATGTGAAGCAATTTACTTGAAACGATGGCATTGTTGCGCATTCATCCCCTTCAAGGTCACCTCTCGTAATTGGATTTCCGAGCATATAAAGCTGTGCATATGCTTTTTTGCCAGAAGCATTTGTCTCGCTCCCATCCATGGAGTAATTGTCTGCGCCAGTAATCTTAGAAACAGCCGCTCCCCACCTTGAAAAAACTTCTAATACAGGGGATTCTATTGTGTCTGGCATATCTGTCACCTCACAATAAAAAATGCGCCCACCTTTATAGTGAACGCATTGCATTTTATGCTACAATTTAACACTGTAATGATAACATAATTGGTTGGTATCATTCAGTATACTATGGTATCATCTTTAAGAAGAGAATACCTCTTTGGCAATTTTTCGGATATTCTGAATGATTTCTACGCTTGCCTTATACATTGGCATTGTGGCTTCTGTACCGTAAGAACGTACCCATTCGCCAGAATCAGAAACATATACCCAGGAATCGTTTTTTCCTTTTCCTTGTCCGTAAGAACCGATTGTATAACCAAATTCTTCTCCTTTTGGATGTGGGCTAGAACCGGCTGCACCATTGTGGTAAATACCAGCGCCGAATTCAATGAATAAAATGCTTTTGCCTTCGCATATTAAATGGGCTTCTGCATAGTCCCCAAAACTGTTAATTTTGATGTAAGTATTGTGGTTCTTATCAGAATCGCCTTGTGCTGCCAAAATATTTTGGTCAATAACTGGAATCCCTAATTCACATAATCTTTTTATGAAGATTTCATTTTTATTCCTTAAAGTTTTTTGATATTTTTTTATTTCATCAATAGCTTTTTGGATTGATTTCTGTGATAAGGTACACTTTATTTTCTTACCCATCTTCGTTTCCCTTCTTAGAAATTCCGTATCTGGCAATATTGCCTTTTTTTGTGTCTAAAATCTTCTTTAGTGTGTAGTCTGGCAATACTGTGGGCTCTCTATTTTCATCCAAAATAAGGCTTCCATCCTCACTTATTTGTGGGATTCTGTCTATCCAAAATATATCTGCTTCCTGTGGATGGAAATTTCGATTAAAGCTTGTAATGTACCTGTCATAATCTGGCACTATTCCGGCTGCAATTTCTTCTGGTGTTCCGGCTGTAGATGATACAGAAAAAGAGTATAAAACTGGTTTCTCATAAACTTTAATACGGTCTAATCCTTGTGTTTTTTCAGTAATTCGTGACCAATATACTTTTTGCTTTTGACGGACTAATCCTCTCATATTTCCTCTCTTTCTTAAATTTGGTTGCTTAACTAAAGTCCTCTTGAGTTAATTAAACAATTCCGTTCACAAAAGCAGAAATACAATCCCCTAAATGTGGATATCCTATGGAATTGTTGAGGTGTAGTTGGTCTGCATTTGTAGGATACGGTGCAGCATCACTTCCCGCTTCTTTCGTTGCGGTAGGAGATGCGGAATAAATTGTCCATGTATGACGACCAATTCCACTGTTTTCCCACGCATTATAACTAGAACAGTTGTTTAACGCAGCAATTTCAACAATTCTGTCGCACATTTCACGCAATGTATAACCCGCCCAACTGTCACCACCATAACCGTCATAGTCGGCATAACTGTATTTTCCGCAGCAATACGGTGTTACAAGGACGATTTTACACTTTAAATTTTGAGCATAAGATTCATTTCCTTTCAGTAAATCATATATCCAATTAAGCACGAATTGCAGTTGTCCAGTCACGGTATTTTGTCCTGTTCCATCAGTTTTGTATAAATCAGTGATTTCACCGAGTTTAGTACCCCTGTTGTTAAATCCGCCAAAAATAATGATTAAATCTTTGTCATACACATCAATTGCTTTTAATGGTTGTAAAACGCCAGTGTTTCCTGTTTCGTTATCATAATTGCCTTCGTACCCAAGACTACCAACCACCATCTGCAAAAATCCAATTCCACCTTTTGCGTGAGTTGTTACACTCATACCGAGATTTTCGGAAAGTTTTTTTTGCCACTGTTCAGTGGCAGATGTGCTATCTCCAATAACCAAGCATTTCTTTCCATGCCAATATCCGTTTGGATTTGGATACATTCTCTTTATTGTTTCAACTGTGATATCTTCCTTTGCTTGATTAGACAAAGCATCTGCAACATTTTTACCGGGATTATAATACACATCATCTTTCATTCCAGCTTCTACAATTTCTATTATTTGTGTATCTGACAATCCTGTTACATCCGTAATGATGATATCCTTTGCAGAAATAGCTACTTTTTTGCTAGTTTTTGTAAGATCAAACGAAATTGAGAAATCGACATCCGCATCTGAATTGTGTGAGAAGAGTGCACAAAAAGTAGTGTACCCAGGATAGTTTTTATTATCAAAAAGCTGTGTGGGATATTCACCTAATGTGTTTCGTGTAATAGGTTTCGTTCCAATTCTTGTTATAAGAGAACATGTTTGAACGGTATTTTCATTCTCTTTCATCTTTACAGAGAACAAATATACATGGTTTGCTAATATAGATTTTTTGATAATGAGATTTGGATAATCAATTGTAGATGTACCATTGATAGCACATACACCATCCAAAATATTTTTTTCAATTCCAGATGGCATAATTACTTCATCAGGCAAATTTGAAACCATATTTATGCATTTGAACGCGCCTTGTTTCTTTGGATAATAGCTACTCAAATCTTCCTTTATCGAACCAATAGCTTCTCCAGTTGCTTTTGCTTCTGCAAGCCCACCTTCTATAGTCAATGTAGTGTCTGGCTGTGATACACTCTGGATGTCCTTAATAGCTTGTTCTTTTGCGGAATTTACATTTTGAACAGCTTCCGAAGATGTGTTTTTAGTAAGCTCCAAAAGCTGATTTATAACATCTTTTTCTTCCTTTCCTATCTGTGGTTGATCAATCTCGATACCCTCTAGCACTGGTACTTCCGCTATTGTGGTATTCCATTCAACACTAATATTTGAATCGGAATCCGTTTTAACAGCGCAAACAATAAAACGTACCATTCCCATATACCTTGCTGCATTTCTTCCAATCAACCAAGAAAAAGTTACATTTTCGCCATCTACAGCTACATCATCACAAATGTATTGGTCTTTGATAGAAACATTAAAATCCACACTGCTTACGTTTTCAAAGTTAATTCTGACTGAAAATTTGGATAAATCAAGATTATCTCCTACAATTTTGGGACATGAAAATTTAATACGTTCTGCATTCTTGTCAGATTGCACCCCACCAACTACGATTGTAGAGGGCACAAAAATAACCCTTGTCTTAGCGTCAATTGTGCATATATCGGATTCTTCAGAAAGCAAATTAACATCTTCTTTTGTGCTCATAAGTAAATCAAGTGCTGTTGCCATGTTCTACCCCCTTTGTGATACTTTGGTTTTACCAGTAGTTATAATGTATTTTCCGTTATCTTTTACGCCAGTGACAGATACAGAAAAATAATCCCAAGTAAGGGCTTCCATTGGAATTTCACATTGATTGTTTTTCAGTATTACTGGGTATTCTCTTTCCATTCTCCAAAATGAAGCAGCTGTTTTACATCCGTTCCACTCTGGTGAAAAGATAAACAATGCTTTAAGATATCCAGTCGTGCCCTTTACCAGTCCAGAGAAATCACACTTGGGATCTGGATAAATTCTTTGATTATTTACAATAAATCTTAATACTCTCATGCAATCATCCTTTCCATTCCAACAGGCGAAACGTATGTAAATTTGTTTCCCAAAATATCTCTGGCCGTGCCAATCGCGAAATGGCTGTAGTCTGCCAGAATATTGCATACAAATTCCTCTGCGTCCACCCAATATCGTTTCTTAATCATACGGTGAAGCTCTGGCAGTAGACCATAGCTGAACATCACGCAATGCCCTAATTCGTGGATAAATACACGGTTCAGAAGTTCTCCATGCAAGTTGCTTGCAATTGAAATTGTCATTGTAGAGTAATCAGATACAGCAAGTGTCCTTTGCCCTGTACGGTCAATCAAAACATTATCATTGGGAGAAACAAAGCGCACTCTCCATAAGTCCCCATTCATATAGAATTGTTTCAGCATGGTTTCTCACCATCCTTTCTACGAAAAAAGCCCCTGCCGCATTAATTTGCGACAAGGACTTAATTCATTTATTGCTCTAGTTCATCTGCTGTACAAGTCTGGTCAGGTCAGTTTTCATTGACTGTCTGAGCGTTGCATCTGCATCTGACCACATTTCAGTGAGATTACGGATAATGTCAGATGTGTACTCCTTCATGGAATCATCCATTTTTCTTTTGGATTCCGTGTCTTTGGAATCATGATAGTGTCTACGATTCTCATCGTATCTATCATAGGATTCGCCATATCTGGATTTCTTCCGATTCATGTCACCCATTTCCATATCACTACGGTCTGGATGATATCCCATGCGGTACATATTGTGCTCAAATTCTGGATTGTTTAAATACTCGTCCATCCAGTCATCGTCTTCCATGTACAGATATGGTCTATAACCTTTTCTGGTTCCCCTACCTTTTGGAGCGAAACGCCCATTTGAATAGCGGTAACGGTCATATCCCATGCGTCCAAGATACTTTTCTTCCTGTTCGCATTCATCCATAGCTTCCACAATGCGATAATCTTTATCAGCGCAAATCGCACATTTTACTGCTTCCATGCAGTCTTTCAAATCGTCCCAATCTTGAGCACTGAGATTATCAAAGCCATGTGTTTTGGCTTTTTCCATAGCCCATTTTCCCATTTCCATTGCAACTTTATGCATTACAGTGCCCCCTTTCTAACAGCCTGTGTAACAGGTGCGTCTGCTGCTGGGGCTGTACCATTGATTGCAGTCAGATTATTGTTCGGACTACATGCCGGATTTCCTAACATTTTGAACGCTCCACCAGTAGCACTTGTTGCAACTCTGGTTGCATATTTTGTTCTGGTTCTTACGCCACATGCTGTTACCTGTGCACAGCAACGATTCTCTAGCGGATACAATGTTGTTCCTGTTCCTATCTGAATCATAACTGGGGCAGTAATTGTGGTTGCATTTGGAATAGACTGTGCTAAAACAATGCAGTATTTTTCTCCATTGTTGTAGCTTCCTTCCGGGATAGTAACCACAAGATTTCCACCTGTGAATGCAATTGCAGTAGACAGCACAAGGTGATTGCAAAGCTTACAAACATTCTTACATGCCATATTTTTTACCTCTCAATCAATAAGAGGTGAGCCGCAACCCACCTCTTAGAATTTAGTCAACCTCTAAGGGTGAGTTACTTAGCAACAACCGTTACCATATGTATTGCATCCTGCGTATGCATATGGAGCCGGAACCTGGAATGCAGGAATCGGAGCAGGATTGATTGCATTGATTAACTGCTGTGTCTGAGAAGCCATTGCAGTTGTAAGCAATGCAGACTGGCGATCCTGGGAAGCAGCACGTTTCAGATCAGAATTCTCTGCCTGTAATGTTGCAATCTTATCCTGAGTTAAGAAATCTAACAGCGCTCTCGTGTTGCTGTTCTGATTTTCCAGAAGGTCTCTGGTGTTGTTGTTCATTGTGTTCTGCAATGCACAAGTGTTGGTAGCCAGGTTATAGTTGATACCCTGGATGGCTTCTCTGGTCTCGCAGCAACAACTTGCTAACTGAGACTGTAATGCATTGGTATTCTGCATACCAGCTACAGTATCAGCATTGATTGCCTGCTGAACGCCATTAAAACCTTGAAGCATTCCGACGTTCACGCCGTTGAAACCGCTCTGCATGGTATTGTTAAGCGCATATGTGCTATCACAAATGCCCTGCTGAATACCTCTGATACCATTCTGAATATCATTCAGAGCAAAGCCCTCGTTGATATCCGCTCTGGTAGCCCATCCTTGGAAACCTGCACCATTTGTACCGTTTCCACCATTGCCGCCCCAGCCGCCAAAGCCGCCGAAACCGCCCCAGCCGAAGATTGCGAAAATAAGGACAAGCCAGATAAGGGAAAAACCATCGCCGCCCCACATGTCATTTGCACGGTTATTAGAGCCTGTAGCGGCTGCAATGTCGCTAAGACTATAATTTGAACCATTCATCATGTTTTTAGTCTCCTTAAATTTTATTTACAATAGGAGACATCCGCGGCTGTCATCCCAAATTGTAGCGATTCTGAATCACCCAATTATGGGGAAGTTATTTCATCCCTAAAAATTTTTCTAAAATTCCTTCGGGAGAAAAATTCTTTTCTTTAAATATATTTTGCTGAACTTGATGCAACTGTTCTGTATCACCATGTTTGTACAAATCCAGAGCATTTTTTAATGTTGGATTGTTTCCAGCAAATTTACTCATATCGTTCATCATGTTATCAACACTTCCGAACCTTTGAGAAATCATTTGCTGAATTTTTTGTTTCATTATTGTATTTGGGTTGAAATTCATCTCTGATTACCTCCCTTCTGTGTCTTGGGCGGTTCAGATTGTATTGGCAATAATTCTTTAATTTCAGAAATCTCTGCGTGAACATCATCACGAAGTTGGTTAATCAGCGAAACAATATCAACTTGATTTGTGTTATTGCTTTCTGGTTGTTCTCCTTCATTTACAAGTCTATAAGTGAAAATTCTACTTCTTCCATCTGCCTGTAATTGTTTTCGGTAAACTTCTGTACCGTCAGTTTTTGGATAATAGACAGGGTTCCCAGACATATCTACGTCTTTTGCCTTTACAGTATCAATGCCATCAACCATCTGTCCTTGCAACATGGGGATTTGTGGTACTTGTGGCATTTGTTGTATTGGTTGCTGAATCTGTGCCTGTCCGTATGGCATTGCCTGCTGATAACTATTCTGCAATTGTGCTAATCTATCTTGATACGGCTGTATTTGTTGAAATGGTTGCGCAAAATACGGATTACCATACTGCATATCTCAAACCTCCCTTGTTTTTATAACTATATTTTACAATAATAAGAGGTTGATTAACACGCCATGATAACGCCATAAATACGCCACATTTTATGAATACAAAGAAAAGCCCCGACAATACATCGGGGCAACTTTCATAATTTTCTTCTTTAATTTTCTGTTTATGCGGTCTACGGTTCTCGTGCTGTAGCCCATGATTTCTGAAGCTTCTGCAAGCGTTTTTTCTTCATAAACACGCAATCGGAATAACTCCTTTTCTCTGGAATCAAATCCAGCTTCACGCAAATAGAAGATTCTTTCATCTTCTGAAAAGTCTTTATAATTATCCATTCCACCGTCCTCCCTGTTAGTGGAATCAATATTACACCGGGAAAATGCCTTTAAGGGCAAAGCCTAAAACAATACCGATTATGCCAGTTATGACATAAGCAATAATTTTGTCCTGTAATTTTCCTGGCTTTTCCATGAGTGCTTTTAAATTGTCGTTCATTTCGTCAACTGTATCTTTGATGTGTCCCAGATCGTTGTTGTATAAAGCAATTTTCTGTTCTAGCGCATTGATACGATTAAAAAAGCCTTCATCCCTTTTGGAATGCTTTTCTTTCATCTCATGGACGGCACTTTCCAATTCTTTCAAGCGGTGTTCGTTGATACACTCGTGTTCACATCCCATCGCTATTCCTTTCCATCACTCCCATTTTTTAAGATATTGCTTCTACCCACCTAACTTGAAGCACCCCTGCGATACGTGGGAGGATTGACGTATCACGCACACACCATCTTAGAATCCGATAAATGGAAAAACACCATGATTTACATAAATTTCAGTTTCGGAAGTCCAATTTCTGTTTACAGAAGATTCGGAATGTGATCCTTGAAATTCAGCTCCCTGTTTCACCAGGAAGAAAAGAGCCAAATCAAATATGCAATCATAACATTTTTCCATATCGGAATTTATTTTCTCATCACTGTAAGAGGAAGGATAATTCCTTTTCTTCTTAAATGAACGAATAGCCCTCTTTGCTGAAAGAGGAATCATCCTCGCAGTTTCTGCATCATCTTCAAGATAATTTGTCAAATCCTCTATAAGCTGTTCGTCCATTTAATCACCTACCTTTGCTGAGATAAAATCTCTGATATTATTCCAGCCTTATTAGTTGCTGTCAGGGCATAGCCGTTATCACTAGCAAGTTGTCTCAACTGTGATACAGTCATATTAGACAACTCGCTTTCTGTATACTTATGTGTTGATTCATCATAAACACTCGCTACAGATGGTGACTGGCTGTTTTCATCGAGACTATGCCCGGTTATTCCCCCGCCTTGGTACCGATCACGATACCACCGTTAGCTTTTGGTGCGACCGGAATGAACATTCCAGAAGCTTTTGTCCAAGTAGTAACCGGATCCTGTGTAGCCCACATGGACAGAGTAATAAACATTCTGTTTTGCTGTGTGATAAAAGCTCTTGCTTCCTCTTCCTCTGGTGTTGGCCCCCAAAGTCCAGTACCGAAAGAACCATCCGGGTTAGCTTCATACAGGGTAAATACGTTTTCTTTAAAGAAACGTCCAGTTTTCCATGCTCCATCTTTTCTGTAACGATATTTTTCATCGCAGCGATCTACGGTAATCTCATATTCCTGCATAAGAAGGTTTGCAAGTTCCTGTTTGGTCAGAAGACGTTTGTTAGCCGCACCAAGAACAGCGGTTTGCATAGCGGTGTTGTTTCTCATATAATTAATCATTTTTAAGGAAGTGAGGGCTTTATTAACAACAAATCCCTTTTCTTGTGCAACATCAATCATCTTTTGAATATCGCCCATAATATCAGAATCCGGCTTAGACCAGTCAGTAAGGGTGATTTTTGCTTCTGACGGAACGCCAAGATCAATCGGAAGATCTACATTGTTCTCATGGATTTTAAGAGAACCAGTTCCCATGATCTGCCCTTTCATAACTTTTGTTCTTGCCAGAACTGCTTCAAATGAATTACTTACATCGTCAAACACAAATTCGGTAAGAGACTGATCGTCCGGGACGCCGTTTTCAATAGCCATGCGAAGAGATTCTGACTGATTCATTTTCTCTTTAATGAAAAGTTTTTCGGTCAGTACCTTCTCAAAGCTTGGTCTCTCTCCAATTCTTGCCTCTGTATCAAGCGCATGAACATAAGCAACTCTAGGAAGTTGCTGCCCGCTCATAAGTCTGTAGTATTTTGCTTTCATAAATTGGGTTTTTACATCCGGGAAGATAACGTCAAGTGCTCCCGGACGTTTAACTGCATAATTCTGTGAATAGTTAATTCTCTCTTCCAGTGTAATACTGGTCAATACGTTATAATTCATTGTGGAATACCTCCTTAAAATTCAACTTCTGGTTCTGTTAAAAACGCAATTCCAAAAGGCTTATCAAGCTCTTGGAGTTCTGTTTTTGCGGTAGAATCAACTGCTACTGGAAGTCTGTTTTCAAAAACTCGTCCTGCAACGATTACAGAAATCGGACGTTTTTCATCGTCTGTCATATCAACTTCTTCGTATACAATCCCTTTTGCGCCTGTTTCATTTTTGGGGAAAACTGAACCAGCCTTAATGATTTTTCTTCCACCAACTTCCACCGCATTTGTCTGCTCTGCTGTAAAAGTCTTTAAAATAAGTCCTTCCGCAGATTCAAGAAAATTGGGGGTTGTACCGTATTCAATAACTTTGCTAAATGCCATAACTTAATTCTCCTTTTTTAAAAATTAATTGGGGCGTTTCCTCCAAGTTCTGTTTTTTCGGAACCGCTTAATTGTTTTGAACGTTCAGCTGCATATTTTGCAGCACCACTTTTTTCTTCTTTTCCTCTACCGCCATTACCACCACCCGGATTCGGAGTATTTTCCAATGTTTCTTTCTCCCAGGCTGCTTTTGCGGTATCAAGTGCTGTTTTATTTGCTTCGGAAACTCCCTTGACAAAAGTTTCAACTTCTTTCATTACATCCTCAGATTTCTCACAAGGCATGGACGCATATGCTTTAATAGCACTTGCGTAAGTTTCGCTTGAAAGTCCTGCGTTTGCGAACATGGAAGTAATTTCACTGATAAGGGCTTTTTTGTTGGATTCTGCAAGCGCAGCCTTCAAATCAGCCAATTCCTTATCAACTGCTTCCTTTTCTTTCTTGCGTTCAGCTTCCAGCCGTTCTGCTTCGGTCATGTTCTGCTTTTTCAACTCTTCCAACTCTTTTTCCAGAGAATCTGCTTTTTCAGCTTTTTCCTTCAGAGAAACATTTTTGTCTTTCTCTTTCTTAGTTTCAGCAGAAATAGAATCAAGAAGCTTAGAAACCTGTTCCTCGGAAGGTTCTGCAACTCCCATACCGATAAGTACCTGTTTTGCCTGTTCTCTTGTCATTGAAATCTCCTTTCTTCCAGTCCAATACGCTTTTTCAACACGGTTCGCTCCGCACATGGTCTGTACCCGATTTACGCTCACGGGCTGTTGCAATTTATTTGATTTTGGGTATTAAAAAAGAAGCCTTAGATTTCTCTAAAACTCCTTAAATAATCGAAATTTGGTTCATTCTTCGTTAGATGGAGAATTTGCCATTGGTTCTGTTTTGGACGGATTCTGAAATTTTTCATCCAGTAGTTGTTGAGCTTTCTTCATTTCCGCTTCCGGGTCTGCCAGTTCCGGGTAAATAGTTCCCAGATACGGTAAACTCATTTCGTAGACTTTCTGCGGATCACTAAATAGCCCACAAGTAATCAGTGCGATAAGCGGATGGATTTTATTTTTGAACAGATAATCAAGTGCTTGTGCTTTTACAAGCATATTGTCTGTTGGGTTTCTGGTTATCTTTACATCGAAATCTCGAGTTGAGATATTAACATCATTTGATGTACCACGGATAATATTCAGAATAATTCTAGCAGATTCCTTTTCGGCTTCCTTGGTGAATGCTTCTACCAATTTTGCATCTCTCTCTGCGAAGTCCCATCCATTACGAAGGTATACGGCATTTCCTGTATCTCCTCCGCTATTGCTTTGTCGGTTTGGCATTGCTTCCACAATCAGCATATTATTGTAGATATCATCCTTTGCAACCTGGCTCTCTGATTGATTCAGTTCAGCGGTCATAAGTTCAACATCCGACTGACAGCCATTTCCAGTGTCTTTAACAGAGATAGCACCAAGTTTTACCATTTTCAAAAACTCGTTTTCGTCTACCTCGCAGTTTTTAAATTTCATAAAGGCTTGCACAAACTGTTCCACGCCATTTAATCTATCAGACTGGTATTTGTTGATTGCATCAAATAAGGTGATTGCAATTTCAACGTCTGATAGTCTGTCGTGATTATTCGGGCATTCAACAATAGGAATCCCGCCAAAACCATTGATGCCGTAGTTGGTTACTTTTCCATTCTTGATTTCAAAAAACTGGTTCTTTGAATAACATAAATAATATTGCTGTTCGTCTTCATCCTTTAAAATCTGAACGGACAGCATTGGTTTCCCGTTTCTCTGCGAATATACAATGTAACAATCACCTGGATATGGGATGAAAATTCTAAACGGTGGTAAATCTCCGTTTTCTGTCCAGTCCTCTTCTTTCAGAATAGCCTTATAAGAAGTTCCTGTTGCACTCTGGTATATTGCCCTTTGGATGTTTCTTGCATCTGCATTGGCTTCATCCAAATAGTCATTCAGAAGGTCAACTTGCTCATTTATTTTTTCATCTGCATTTTTCTTTTTACATACATATTGAATTGGCTCCCCACAAATCTGTCCAGCTTTAAATTTTACAGTTTCAAATGCGTGATTTTCAACCACTCTGTTATTAACTTCTGGACGGACTATTTTGTTTCGGTATAATATCGGCTGATCGCCTTTCATGTACCGATACAAGTAATCAATTAATGTTCGGTTTCTATTATGTATGCCAATTGTATCTGATACTACTTTTACTACATTTTGTGGAGTGATTCGGTCAACGCCTGTGTAGGCTACTTTTCGCCCGAACTCACCTCGGCATAAATCTACAAAATTCATTGTATTTCTCACGAGCCGAACCATCCTTTCTGAAAAATAAAAAGCACTGGATATTTTAATCCAATGCTCTACTTTATATTTTACACATATTGGCGGTATCATTCAGTATACTTCGGTATCATCTTTCAAAACCTTTTATCTTTTTTACTTCTGCCAAAGCTTTTAAGTGTTTTTTCTTAATATGTATTTCAGAATATCCCATCTCATCTGCAATACGAACCAATGATTTGTACTCAACATAATGCTTAAATAGTATGTTGTACAGCAACGGGTCTTCAACCTGTTCTATGGTTCGGACTATTTCCTGTTTTTTTTGTAAAAATTCGGATATCATTTTTGAAATCTCTTCTCGCAGATCAAATATCTTTGCAACCATATCTCCCATCGGATCACGTTTTACAGAAGTTTGTACCTTTTCTCCAACAGGAATTGCAGATACACTTGTGGAAAGAGAACTGAGCTGTTCTTCTTCGATAAGCTTGTTTTTGATTCTGTTATCATAATTTTCAATCTGGCGTAAATATTGAGTTGCAGTCATCATATTCTATCTCCTCCCCCAAAGTGGATTCTGTGTTGCTGTTACTGTTCCAACTCCGCTTCCATTTTTTAAGAATACTGCTAAGCTAGCGAGTGAATCCGGTGCGTCATCGTGCTTATTTTTTCCTGTCATTGTGAATGAATAGACATTATTCATAAATTTTCTATACTCTGCATTTTGATATCCAGTATCAAGAAAATAAAATTTTCTAATGTTTTCAGCATTATCCCAAATTCTCTGTTCTTTTCTCACTGCTGATTTAGGTGCGTGTCCACCATTATTCAAAATCATTTGTTGAGCATATTTAGAAGTAAGATTAGTTTGATACCCTTGTTCCTTCAACTTTCCTTCTACTTCATCTTTATACCCTTCGCCGCCTGCATTGGCTTCAAAAAAAGCATTCGTAACTTTATTATTGACAATTGCTGATACAACTTTTGGCATAGTAAATTTCTTTTCAGAGTTATCAAATACTACTTCGTGTATATATACAGAACCATCTTCATATACATATGCTACTGGCATTGCAAGGTAATCACTACCACCAAGAGCCACGTCGCAAGCCGAAACTACTTTCAATGGTTCTTCATCTGGAAGTTGTCCATTATAAAAATTCATATGTTGCGCATTAAATAAAGCGCCATCTCTTTCAATAGGTTCCTGCTGATACTGGGCTAACCATCCTGCCATATCATCGTTTTCTTCAAATTTAGAACGAATAGTACGATAATATTTTGTACTGAATCCAACTCCGTAATCGTAGTCAAAATTACTCTCATCAGTTTCCGGGTCAAGAGCTGGAATTTTAAGAACATCATATCTAATGTGTTTTGCTTCTGGATTATTCTGAAGAAATGATAGTCTGTCCATATACAAATCATGCAATGACCAGATAGTACCATTTAGAATCAATTTACATTGTTCTTTCTTTCGTGACATTACATTGTTGTCAAACACAATTTGCTTTCTTCTGAGAATATCTGGATTTAATACATCTTGAATACCTTCCAGGATATCATCGAGAATCAGCCAACCATATGCGTCATACTCACCGTTCAAACCAGATTCCAAACCTTTTCCAGATAATGTCGCATATTTTTTCTTTCTTTCAAGGTCTACTTTGTGGTTCTTTGCATCCGTTCTGGCTATTTTTGAATGAAATACATCTTCATGACAATATGTGGGGTCAGTCCATATTTCCATAACTCCATCTAGGAATGCGCCGCCAAGTCCTTCTTTATATGTAACATAGAGGTTGCTTATCTCTGAATCTCTTGCACAATGCCATGCGGTTCCAACAGTAATAATTTGCGATTTACCAGTTCTGGCTGGCTGATGCAGAAACAATTCGTCAAGTTCATCTTCTTCAAGTGCTTGTAATTTATCTACTACTTTTTTCAATGTTCTGCGTCTTGGTAAATAGAACCGTTCTTCTGGTTTTCTATCTTTTTCTATATACATGGCATATGAATCAAGCAAATGTGGTGATTCCAATAATAAATACTGCCAGTAGATATCGTCAAAGTCACCACTACCAGTTAATGCAGCACACTTCTCTGCTATGTTATGTGAGTATTGACTTACTTTCATAGCCATTTTCCGTGCTTCTTGATTCTTGTTGAAAGGAAGGTCAATATTCATGTTTAAGAGCAAATCAAGGCAATCCTTTTGGTTCTGATAGATTGTCATGTCACTACTGATAATTTGATTCAGCACTGCCCGATACCATTCAAGCGAGCCTTCTGTAATTTTTCCCATAAAAATAGAGCCAGACCTCCTTTCTTTTTAGAATTTAGTCTGGCTCTCATGTGGCTCTCTGACTGATTTATTTATTCTTCTCAATAATAATTACTTGACCTTCGAAACCAAAATCAGTTGACTGGTCAAATGTATGTGTTTCGGCTGATTCGTTATCTCTCATTGGTCGAGTAAGATACCACAAATCATCGTCTTTCCATGTGATTTCTTCCAGTTTTACACCTGGTTTTAATTTTATTGTGGTTGTTCCACCCAAATTCTTTGTTGTCGATTGACATGCTGTTAATCCAAACAGCATCATTGATAATAACGCAGCAAAAAATATTTTCTTCATAAACTCTCCCTTTCCTTCTTTACTGGCCATTCAAATCCAAAATCTGAACGTTTGATTTTGCATTGTGGGCTTCCGTCTTTCCAGAAAACTAATCCCTCTATCTCGTGTTCAGAAAGATATTTCTTGATTCCCTCAAATGTACGCTCGACTTCAACGATGTTGTTGCCATGTCTTATTAAAGAATCATAATCGTCATAATATGGATTGCCTTGAAAATGCTTTCCAACAGCTTCATATGTGCCATCTGGTAATTTACAACCTTGATTTGTCCACATTGAAGTTACATAATACGCTTCTACAAACCACTTATCAGACGAATTATTCTCATCAATCTTTACCCATCCCGGCCAATGACCTGTAATGGAATCTGGTTCACAACAAGGGATAAATCCTTCTGGCGGTGTTTTTCCTTTCTTGCAGTCATATCTTTTATAATATTCTCCGTCAATTATCGCACAGCAAGAACCATCATATTTGACCGTTGCAATCCCTTCTCCTTCAAGTACCCATTCCATACCCGGATGCACTTTTGGAAGAACCTTTACAACCTTATGGTCTTTGAATTCTCGCTCAAATAATGTTGGTATCTTTTTCATTTGCTCACCATCTTTCTTTTTGATTTCAAGTATTTTCTGTATTTGCGACTGTATTTCCGAAGAATTAAATCGAGCATAATGCTATTTGTCTGTTCTACATTTTCTGACATAGTTGTGAGATATGGATAATCTTCTCTATCATCTACTAATGTCTTGAAAATCAAGTCTAAAGCAAACTGAGCACTGATAGGTGGGTCGCACAGTTCAAAGTCTTTATCCTTGTACCACTCATCAATTTTCTTTTGGAATCCATCAAAGGATATTTCTTCGTTCCATATCATACGTTCACCTCAAACTCTTTCTTGCAATTACTACCCTTACATTTCAGTTTCAGGTGCTGAATCTTCGTGTTTGGGCTAATCAAAAGTGCTTTCTTTTGGCAAAAAGGGCAACAGGCGTATTTCACTCCATTGATATTACTCAATAATGCCTGTCCATTCCACGGTTCGGGTGGGTTCATATATTCAGAAAAATCTATTCCTTCGGATTCTAATGCTGACTTAATGCTCATTTATTTACCTTTCTATTTCTTTTATGCTTTATTGGTCTTCCCTTTTTGGCTGCCATTTTTATCATTAGCCGCACAACAGATTTAAAAACATTATCAAATTTTCGTTTCCCTTTTCTTCCAGCAATTTGTCTAAATTTTGGCTTTTTATTCATTTTTAAGCAGTTATTTGGTATTTTCTTAAAACCAATTTTCATGGCTTCTTCAATGCTTATTTTTTCTTGATCCATTAATTTTCCTCCGTTTCGGAATGCCATGCATTTTACGGAAATTGTTCTTGTTTATTCGATTTGGGGCAAATAGTGTCCAAAATAGTTCATCACTTAATTTACATTCAAGTTCAATACTTAACGGCTTGCCTATGCTACAAAGTGTTCCGTCCTCATTTCTGTGTAGAATACCGCCTTCGATAACACTACCATCCGAAATTGAAATCTCTGGTATTTCTTCAATCACTTCACCATTACATGTAAAGAAATGCTTTAATTCTTCCTTTTCATCCATATCAGCACATTCCTTTGTTTTTCCTTAAATTAGCGTATCGGTCAACTATAACATCTATTGTTGTATAAAGCTGATTGATTGTGATGCAATCATCCTGGTGGCGTTGTTCATACCATTCGATAGATGGATGACCAGTATTTACATTTTCAACTTCATCAGTTGGAAGCTTCCAGTTATCATTTTCAAGAAGCTTTTGGTTAAGTGTCTCCGATAAAGCTTTATAGTCCAGGATTATATGCTGTTTTTTCTCGCATTCATCAGCAAAACGAACAACTTCATTTTTCAACTGTTCTTCTGTCCAGTTTGCCATATCCTCAAATTTCATATTTACCACCTCTGTCTTCGAAAATTGTTTCTTCCAAGCATAAATTTTTCGGCTGAAAAATTATCCTCTACATCAATATGTGCTTCACGGTCTTGCACCTCATATCCGTTTGGAGTTAATTCAAGTTTTGCAGTATATTCAGCGCCACAATTAGTGCATTGCCATGTCACATTTAAAAAGAGTTCTTTTTCTCTAAAAGGTTTTGCGTAATCGGAATTTTCGCATTTCAATATTCCACCGCAAACAGGACAATTGCGTTTATCAAGTAAATCTAGCATTCAAATTCCCTCTTCTCCCTGTGCTTCATCTGACAGGCAATCATTTTAGCTATGTTTTCACGTTCCTGTTTTATGCCATGACCTTGTCGGAATAACTCACATTCAAGAATATTCCCGCAGTTTGAACATTCGTCTTTTATTTCTTTACCACATATCTCCATCTTCTTTTCTCTCCCAAAACTCACAATAACACTCTGGCTCTGTAAAGTCTGCGCAATATTTGCTATCACCATTGAAGCAAGCCCATGTGAAGTCATCATGTTTTCTACAATTCTTGCAACATTTTTCTTCCATAAACACCTCTTGTTAAAAAAAAATCCAGTGTGCCGACTTGAACGGCATAAACCTCCCAACGAGAAACACTGGAACTTTAAGGGGGAAAATGCAACTTCTGGCAATGGCAATTTGCCAGATAGAAACAACAGGAATCGAACCTGTGTCACATGATATTCAATATCATTGCTCTACCACTGAGCTATGTTTCTTTTTTCATCATAAAACGCTAAACTAGATGATTTTTTTAGAATCCCCGACTACCACTCCTCACGGGCATTGGTCTTATCTCTCTAAAAAGTTTTTGCACAAGATCGCTAGTGAGTTGCGTCTATATGCCTGCACGAATGCACACAAACGCATCCGCATTTATGTGCAAGAACTAACAATAGCTATGCTAAAGTAAGATATCCTATCTACACCTGGTAGATGGAATTGCAGGAGACGGATTCGAACCGCCGTTCTCAAGGATATGAGCCTTGCGAGATTCCACTTCTCTATCCTGCCGGAACCCGGAAAAACCGGGTTAGCAATAGGTTTATCGTGTTATGCTTTCCACTATCTACAAGTTTTAGTGCTGTAGATTCACTGGATATTTTTATGCGTCTTAGAACGGCATCTCTTGAAAACTCCTTTTATTAACGTGCGCTGCGTTAATATTTTTAACTCAGAGATATACCAGCCGGGAAATCAGATCCATTTAAGCTACGCCGTATCGCACCTAAATTTACCCAATCCACACACTCAACTGGAAGTTTTTTCCACCCATATTACGGATGAATGGCATTTAGAAGAAATGGAAGCTCTGGGATTCGAACCCAGGACTTACGGCTTATGAGGCCGTTGCTCTTACCGCTGAACTAAGCTTCCTAAGATACCGAATTATTTGACCGCCATGGCAAACAATCCGGCACTGTTGCAGTTCTTGACCACCAGCCGCAACAAAGGCTTTCTGAAACGCTTTTAGATTTCAGAAAGTCTTCCGGGACATTTGAAGCCCCTTTAATCAGCCCCGTTGGGCTAGAAGACCGGAGTAAAAAGTGTTTCAAAAAGAACACTTGCGGAATTAACAAAACCGCAAACTGGGCTAACTGGATTCGAACCAGCAAATATAGCAGTCAAAGTGCTATGCCTTAACCGTTTGGCGATAGCCCATCAACCCCGGCGCACCATTAAGACCGGGGAAGTCGTGATATTAAGCTAAACAAGTATATAAATTTTCCGCTCTTACCGATTACTCTTTTCCAGGATGGGAATTTTCTTTTCCAAATATTTAATAATTCCTGGCGTATTCATCAATAAGAGCTTTCGCTACTCTGGATGCCTCGACTTATCACTTTCATAGGCTTTCCCGAGCCTACATGGATTAAGTCGAAGCTGTGCTTTTATGAATTTAACCCTTTCGATTAACTCAATCGGGATAATTCCAATTGGAATCGGTAAATACATTTGTCACCTCGTGCAGATTAAAAAAATATTAAGTGCGAAACATATTTCTAAACAAATGCAGAATAAAATCTGTATTACGTTTGTCTTTCCTTCTTCGTCCAGTATGGCTAAAGTTCCAGCAAGAACCAGAACGAAAAATGCAAGATTTACAGCTGTTCCGATTACATTAAGTGCATTCATTTCCTTTTTCCTCCCCAATTAAGAAATTCAAAATCTTTTCTGCAATCTCTTCTTCTGACTCAAATGGCATTCCACAGTAATTGTAGGATTCTAAAGCCGATTTTAGGCTTGCTTTGAATCCATTGTAAATTTCTCCGTGTTGTAGCAGTTCGTGCCTTAAAACTGAAATTGCGTCAGTAATTGATTGAGAAGTGACACCGATTTGTGCCAAGCATTCCATTTCAATGTCTGGGACAGCCATCATTTCAAACTCAAATACTGGAATTTCATCTACTGCGGTATGGAAATTTATTGATCTTACTCTCGGAACTTCATTTCCATCAATGAAATATTTTGTGCCGAGCCAATCATTGGGGTTGGGGTTTGTGATTTTTACTAAAGACATCTTCGCGCCCCTTTCTTTTAGTTTCACAGTAGAGAAGGAGGTGTTTCGCAATCTCTTCCAACTGTAGAATGTTGTATTTTGGAATTTCCCATGTTTTCTGCTCCAATAATGAAGACAGTGGAATTTTCTCAGTCGGTAGTTCGTTAGTTACTGTGGCATTGATAAGCATAGGCGCTACATCAATGGGGGATTCGGGAAGACTATCCTTGTTATCACTTATTTGTGCGTATAGCATGGATAACTTTTTCCATTCTCCATTTTCCTTTGAAAATACTTCTCCATTTTGTACTTTAAGTATTCCAGTAGCATCTCTTGGAATATACTCTTCTTTTTCACATGAACGGACAGCATTCTCAATACTGTATAAAAAATAATTCATCATCCCTCTTCTACCTCCCCGAAATATTTCTTGTAAAGGTCAATGTCTTTCCTTCCCAATAATATTTTTATATTTTCTTTATCTTCAACTTGCAAAGAGCCATAAGCAATATGTACCCACGTTGTTATTGTATTTTCTTCTTGGTTCTCTTCTCTATAGCCATTGATAGCTGTAAATGCTGAAAACCAATTTCCCTTTGCTGTTAAAAAATAAGTCTTTTCTGAATAACATGTATATCCGTAATGGTCGCAGTCAATATTATCAGAAAATATCTTTTCTGCATTTTCTGTGTTGTAAAATTTCCCGTCTGCACATATTCCACTCGAATGAACAACTATATTGTCTTTTCTTATGCGTTTTGTATCTGCATTCGGGAATTTCTTTTCGTATTCTTCTGGAACTGAAACGCCTTTTTTATTTTTTGAGAAAAATTTAAGTACGTCTTTTCCTCCCAAAATATTCATCAACTGCCTGTCTTACGATATCCGATACACTCCTGTCCGTCCGGTTCTTCTCTTCCAGGAGCCTTTTTTTCTGTTTTTCGGAAAATCGGATGCGGATGGATTCGGATTGATAAGTTTTATTCCTCATCATAAATTTTCTCCAGTTCCTTCAGCTTCTTGTTTGATGTTTCAGCACTATACGAAAGAATTTTTAATGCCATATCGCTTACCATTTTCTCTTCTAATGGAACATCTCTTTTGCTTTTTATAACAGGACAATTGATAACTGAAATATTTGCTCCAATTTCACTTGTGATGCTTCTCCATTGTTCAAGGATTTCTTCCTGCTCATCTCCAAGCTCTTCAATAGACCAAATAAATATTTCGTCGGAATTAGACAGAATCGACAGCATTTTACGGTATTCTTCTCTACTGTTTTCGGAATCTGCGTAAATCTTAAATATTCCTTCAATGTGCAAAATCTCACGTCTAATGTCAATGTCAACTCCAAATCCTATTTCTCTTACATATCCAATTTTCATTTCATATACCTGCCTTTCTGATATGCCTTATTTTTAGTATGGCAGAGAAACAGTTAAGGCTTACTGCTTTCGTGTTGCAATCACTATCCCTGCCATGTTAAGGAGAGCTTTTTTGTTTTTTCGGGCGGTTTTGGTGGTAACTACCGCTGACTGGGGTTTTATATATACCCCCTCCCGGTCATCCAGTACGGACGCTGGCAAGTCAGCCCTCCGCCCCATGGGAACCGCTGCCCTTGCCTTGTCGCTGTTTGCCGGATGCCTTCGGCAGTAGTCAAGGAGAATTTACCGAACGTATTTTCTCGAACATATGTATCTATACGATAAACACTTGTTTTTTATATAGATGTCTTTAAAAATCTATACATCATGCACAAATATAATCGTCATTACTGTGCATATTGTACGATTCCATGCGTTTACTGCATTTTGTCCGTCCCTCATGTACATTTTTATTGCTTCTGTGTTCTTACAGGCTTTACAATTCCGGCTTTTCCATCTCTGGAAGCTGCAAAGCCGCTTTGTGCTTCTCCGCGATCTGCTGGGCTGTCTGCTGTGGTACTCCGTATTGCTGCGCGGCTTGTACTGGTGCAGTTTCTGCCATTCCATAGGCGGCTTTTGCAACAAATATCAAATTCGCATTTGTTCCGGTCTGATTATGTAATCTATTGATTGCGCAGTTTTTACAAATATCAAACCATTTTTTAGCCGTGTCACCATGTGATGAGTTTGTTCTATACACTCCATTCATCCAGTCAGTAAACGTTGTACGATTAATCCCAACTAAAAAGCTAAATACTTCTAGGGTTGGTAATACATGATATTTACTGCATAATCTCACATAAGTATTAAACATTTTATCTAATAGCTCTATATTGTCATTACTTGGCTTTTGTATATGATCTGCAATATAAAAAATCATATCTACAAAGCTATCTGATACTTCTTTCTTATAGTTTTCGTTATCTGGTGATATACATAATACAGTATTTATATACTCATCAGCATATATATTAATATTGTCTAAATAGATATCTACGTCTTGTACATTTACTGTATTATCTTTCATATTATCACCTCACTTTAGCACGTTAATTTCCAAATAAAAAAAAGAGAATGTCACCAGGTAAAGCTTATTCCCGGAAAATTTCCGGGTGTTCGGGTACATTCTCTAAAACTTAAAATAAAATATTCTGTTTTCTTTGTTGCTGATACCTTAACACAGTCTTTAATATCTTGTCAAATTTAATTTTGCATAAAATAAAACCCTTTATTTTGTCAGTAATTAATAAATAATATTTGTGGTATTATATTATAATCTTCATTTATATTTATATTATATATATTATTATACAGTACTGTATAGCATATCTTTTAATAAACTCTAATCTTAGGAATCTATGGAGGGGTAAAAGATATATTATATATAATATATTTAAACATAATAAAAGCCAGACCTTACCGAGCTTCAATACCTGGCTGATCTGGCTTGTTAACTGCTACTTTATTCTGTTCAGGTGCAAACGATTTCACAATAACCACCCCTCCATGAGTTCCCGCGACCGTCGTTGATAATAACGTTACTGTAAGTTTTCCAGAAAGTCAAGACCAAAAATAAAAAAATATTTTTCTTGACAAAAATTAAAAACCTGTGCTATTAATATCTTAACAGCTTCGGCGGTGGGGCTGTTAACCCCTCAATCGTCGTTACGCCGCCACAAATAAGCATTTTAAAAACCCCGGGATTAATTTCCTAGGGCTTTATTTTTGTATTGATAAATATATTAATCTGTGATATTATAAATTTAGTCGCTACAGATGGATGCTTCTGCTAGTGGTATCTGGCAGCTATCCGCCGGGGCAAGGATTGAAATATTAGAGTTCTTCTTAAAAAAGGCTTTTAATAGCTTTTTAGTCGCTCCGGGTGGTTGCTCCCGAGAGTGTTTCTCAGTGGCGATCTACTGGGACAGAGATTGAAACATTAGTATTTTTTTTAATAAAAAAGGTATTCACATTTTATAATTTAGTGTGAATACCCTTTTTATTTGTTTATTTTACAATTTTTAAATATTTTCTATGTCCATTCATGTTCTTATCAAGTGCATAAAAACATGGCTTTTCATCCCCCTGTAAAACTTCGTTTATTTCGTAATCCCAACCCCATGGAGCTTTTACCATTAACTTGCCCATATCGTTTTTAAAAGGCTCCCATCCTTCTGGTGTTTCTACTGTCATTTCATCCCAACAGTCAGCCATAGCATGTGGCGCGCCGAAAGTGTATTTCTTTCTTTTCTCTGCTCCCAGTACTCCGTAATTGCAATAGATTTTAATTTCCATGTTCTTTCCCTCCTTTTTTATTCTTCTTCCGGTTCTTCCATCTCAAGCCAGATTTGGCACTGTTCGCCGTCCTCTTCGTAGCTGATCGCCTCGCCAGCTTCCAGGCGTTCCCGCCATTCCTCCGGGTAATTCTCCGGTCTGTAAATACAGTTTCCCGAAAAGAACTGGTTTCCTCTCATTTCGTTAACTACCATTTTTCCTCCTGTCCGCCCATCCTGGGGCTGTGTAATTGGTTTTCTTTAACTATCTTTATAATATCATAAGTGCATTATATTGTCAATAATATAAGTGCATTATTTTTTATATTTTTCCATTCTTTCAAGCTCTGCCGCTATTACTTCCTTTATAAATGTATTTGGCTTTTCGATTCCTAGCTTTTTCATTTTTTCTTTTGTACCAGCTGGAAAAATAACGTTTATACGGTCGTTCTTCTTCTCATACTCTCTGACAGCTTTTCTTTGTGCTTCTGTTGTCTTTAATTCTTCCATGTTGTAAGCCCTCCTTTTATAATGATAATATCATAAGTGCATTATATTGTCAATAATATAAGTGCATTATACACAATGCACAATTAAGTGCCATTATATAAGTGCATTATTTAGTTATTATTCCATATTGTATAAGTGCATTATATGTGGTATTATAATATCAACAAAGGAACACAAGAGACAAACAACCGGAACCGCCCGAACCACTCAACACAATGAGGACATAAGGGAAACGGACTGATTAATTGAAAAACTCTAGTTCCCAGAAAATAAAAAAGCCCGGGCAAGCTTCCAACTAATCCCGGGCACCAAACTAAAAAGAAAGGCAACCCTATTATAACAGGGGAGAAGGTAAAAAACAATGAAGAAATACACACTTGAAACATTAAAGAAAGAGAATGAGCTTTTTGATAGCTATTACGGACTTGAAGAGTCAGACGTAAAAAAAGTAAACCGCATTATTGAAATGATTGAAGAAACGCGCTCAGTAAAAGCCATTCAAAAATATGACGTAGTAGAGTATACAAATGAATATGGTGAGTATTTTCCAAAAGCAACAGCAACAAAGAAAAGAGGAGAAAACATAGAGCTTTGTGAAAATGCCGGAGTGCATTTGAGTATTTGCGATAGTCAGTTATGTGGTAGCACTTCGGGCGGTGCATTCAGCCATCACAAAGAAAATGAATTTACATATAAGGGCACGTCAAGCAATACTTTTTGGACTTGGGGAAATGCTGGGGCTTGTGCAAATGGTGGAATTTATTTTACCGCAACAGTTAATTTGTGGGAATGTGATAATAACAAAGAGAGGTATTCTACAAAAACACATAATAAATATTATCTGTCACATAGAGAATCAGATAGTGGATATCAGTATTTTATTGATGGTCATGCATGGAAAACAGAAGAAGAAATGCAAGCCTGGATGAGAGCGCATAGAGCCGTTACAGATGGAGAAATTACATGGGGCGGTGCGGTTATCTGGACATATAAAGAAATAGAACATCATTGTTCAAATGCAGAGTATGACGCTTTAGAAGCACCAGAAGATATTTTCTTAATGAATGGAAGTAAAAGACGTTGCAAGCGTGTCTATGATGATAAGAATTATATTTTGCATACTTATTTTGTGTGGTACTGGGAAGATGATACATTAGAGTTTTATAAAAGAATGGACAAGCAGAATAAAATTATTGATTCTTACAAGGTGGATTATTTTACAAATGAAGTAAATAAAATTGCGCTTGAAGAATTGAGAAGTGGAACTATAAATCCACTTGAAATCAATTTTAATTAGGCCGGCAAGCGTACCTGGGAGCATTTTCCCGGCGGCCTTTTAACAAAAATTCAAGGAGGATAAGAAAACATGATAAAAATTGACATGTGGTACAATGACAAAAAGGAGCATGCAACTGGGCTTGATATCTGGTTTAATGATTTAGGGTGTTTTTACTCTGGAAATATCAAGATTTTTGGTGATATTGTAGGCGATTATTACGCCGACAGCGTGCAAGAAATTTGTGAAGCGTTCCCGCATCTGGAAGAGAAAATAAACGCTTGTTTGAATTAAATAAACAATTTCCGGGCGGGGCTTTCCCGCCTGTTTTCCTAATCAAATGGAGGTCTAAAACATGAAATATCATTATATAGCAATTTCAACACGAAAAAAGAAGCTGAAAACGTTGTTGACTTCTGGAACAAGTGTTACAAGACAAATAAAACTTATGGAGGGCTTTAAAATGGTAATAATCAAGAAAGCCACGCAAGCGCAAACAATCACCGCCATAAAAAGCGGCGACTTCTCCGTAATTGATACGATCAACAGAAAATCTGAAAAGGAAGCAATGGAAATCTTCAAGGCTGTTTCCGATGGAGCTATTAAATTAGCTTATTGGGATATGCCCTCGGTAAAGCGCCGGGATGGTAAAAGGTCTATAATGCGGTACGCCTTGCACCGATCGACGAAAAATGTGGACTGTTTACAACTTTCCTGTATGGAGCTTATCGGGAGCGAGATCATCCCCACAAGCGACAGACAATTCAATATTAAAGATGATTACGACCGCCGGGAATTTTTCCGCAGTCTTCCAGCTGTTACAAAAATGACTTTAAATAATAGGGCGCGTCTTTTTATATCCTGGCTCCCAGGGTGAAGGGAAGAAAGATAAAAACATGAGTGATAAAATATTTAATAAATTAATAACACTTTCTGTTGATGAGCTAGACAATTACATAGAATTTTTAGAAAGTATTTATTCCCCGACTATTACTGGGAAAGAGATTGATAAAAAAACTATGGAATATTTAGGTATAACTGATTGATTTTTTACCGCTTCCCGGTATCCAGCCCGTCGGCACGTTCACGGCGTGCAAGCGGTTTTTTGGCATTCTGCCAGATACACCTTGCAAAGTTAATATAATAAGTCAATCAATTAACGAGCTATTTTATCCGTAAATCGTTTTTTATGCTGTTAATGGTGATTTATGCCACGTTTGCATTATAAGCCGTTTATGAGCCTTTAAAACGCTTTATAGTGTGTTGTATGGTTTATTGACTGTCTGCGGCTATGGGTGTATAATAGCCTTGTATAGCTATGTTCGGCTATGCTTTATTTGTGTACCTTTTCAATTGGCGCATTGTGTCCGCTTATTTGTGCCGGCTTTGCGTTGATCTGCCGAAGCTGTCCGGGCTATATAACAATTATGGCTACAACAACTATATTGCAATACGCTTGTATAGCACCATATTTGCCATTTTAAGGCGTTTTATAACCGCAGTCGATAAAGTATAGGCTAAATACATTAAAAGCCATTAAAGACGCATTTAGCAAGACTATTATTGTATTATTCGGTATTCTTTGTTATGGCTTATTATTCGTGGTCGGTTGCTTTTTATTTGCCACAACTACGGCTGGCGGTCTGCTTCGTTGGTGTTCAATTGTTCCGGGTGGTTTCCTGGCTTCATCAGCTCGGCGCTGTATCGGTTCCCGGTGCTGTCCCTGGTTGATTTGTGCCGGCGGAAAAGTCGCAGCTGTTCAAGACTTCAATAGTTGCAACTAACTTATGAATAATCTCCAAATTCCAACATCATTTTGGCGGCCAAAAATCAAGGAAATCCAGAAAAAAAGTGGCAACCAGAAAAATTCTCGCATTTTCTAGCTGCCACTTAAATTTTAATTTTGCACAAATATTTCTATAGCGTAAAGTTCTGATTGATTCAAAATTCACAATTTATTTAATCCTTCTTTCTTCCGTGTTCCATATCTTCTGTGAGATGATTTTTCTAAACGTTGCGTCCTCTTCATTTGTGACTTTGAAAGTTTTTTCTTTCTCTGGTAATTGTCAGTCGTTGTTCCCATTCACGCCCTCCTTATTAATCTTCTGATTCCTGGTTTCAAAGTTTATAATTTCTGTGTCTGTTTCTAATTCTTCCGGGATTCTTCCAACAATTATAACTCGCAGTGGCTTCAATCTCCGTTCCATCTCCTTGAAACCAACGCAAAATTCCAACCGTGCTGCCCTACTCTTTACTCTTCCATTGGTACAACAGGCAACTGTGCTTCCCTCCGGCAGTCCATCAAAGCACCAGTCCCAACAGTATTCCGGTAATATGCTTACGTTCGGAATTACAGGAATATCGTTCAAGATCATGTAGTGAGCCAGTGCATGATTGCGGTATTTGTTCCACAAGCACATAGCCAACGGCATTCCATTCTTTCCAACCGATATGCTGAAATCTGGCATAATGACTGCATGAAAACATTTTAAATGCTTAATATACTTGTCTGGCTGATTCCATAATCTTTGAAACTGTACATCATCCACGTAGAAGTTTACATCCAGTTCCCGGTGGTTCTTAATCTTCCGGCTAAAGCTCTCCGCAAAATCTACAGTATTTTTCCCTGGATGGATAAAAGTCTTTGGAATTTTAGGGATTCCGTACTGTCCAACAAGCTCTGCATCCGTGATTAAAAACTCTTTCATTACGTCATAAGCTGTATGTATCATTGATTCCACTCCCATTTTTTTCTCTTATAGTGCTAAAAGGTACTTATATTTGAAAAATACCATATCTTGTGTCTTAATGCAAGTTTTCCTACTAAATATCTTGTGTTGTTCTGGATGTAGAGTTAAAATCATATCGTCAGAACAGCGCAAGGGAAACCCCCATTTTTCAAGGCTTCCAGACCTTAATTGAAATGTCAGTGTTGCACATGTAGCCGCCAACGGTTCCACGGTAATTTTTTCAAAAAGTTCATTGACAATCTGCCTGTTAATGTCTTTTGGAGTAACGCCTTTGAACTTTTCTAACTGTTCTTTAATAGCACTTAATTGTATTTCTACTGGCTCTGGACTTTTAATATTTTGTAGTTCTCGAATATGGCTTTCTGTCTGTTTTATCTGTTTTACATATTCTTTATTTCTTGAAATAAATTCATCATCAGATATTTTGCCATCCAAATTGTATTCCAGTATTTTTTCACGTTTCTGTTTTAATGTTTCAATCTGTTTTTCAAGTCGCGATATTTCACTTTTGTTGTCTGGGATGTTTTTTATCGTAGACTGTAAGATTTCAAAATATTCTTTCAAAATATTATCAATATTTTCAGAAGATTCATTAATCAAATCTGCAATTACTTCTTTCAATTCTGATTCTGCCAGTCCGAATGAATCACATGAAGCTGCTCCGTTTTTTATCTTATAACTGCATACCCATCGAACGTCTTCTTTCCCTCTGATATAATGTTGCTTCATCCAGTATGGAGCTCCGTCATTTGCGCAGAAAAGTTTTCCGGTGAAAATATTTTCGTTTTTAAAAGATGTTCTTCTTGATTTTATAGCTTCTCCACGCTCTCTTAAATATGCGTTTGCCTTTTCCCAGGTAGTTTCATCAATGATCTGCGGTACTCTGGAACCATCATCCTTAAACATTATCCATTCTGACTGTGGAAGAAATTCTTGTTTCTTGGTGAACATATCGACAACCTTTACTTTTCCTCCACAATAGTATCCTTTGTATTTTGGATTCCGAATAATATTTTTTATGACATCCCGGTTGATTTTCCCACCTTTGAAACTTCTGTATCCCATATCCCAGAGTTTTTTTTCGATTCTTGGCGTAGATATTCCGGAAGCGTAATCTTGAAAAATCATTCGAACCATGTCTGCTTCTTCTGGAATCAGTTCGAGCTTCCCTTGATTGTTTGAGTATCCATACATTCTGTGTCCGAGAACAACGCCGTTTTTGATCGACTGTGCGTGTCCAAACTTTACTCTTGAAGAAAGCTTTCGGATTTCGTCCTGCGCTACCCCAGCCATAATAGTAAGTCGGAACTCACTATCATCATCAATAGTGTTAATTCCGTCATTTTGGAACCATACGCATACGCCGTAAGATAGCAATTCTCTGGTATATTGGATACTATCAAGAGTGTTTCGTGCAAATCTTGAAATTTCTTTTGTTATAATCATATCAATTTTTCCAAGCTTTGCATCTCTGAGCATTCTTTGAAATTCTTCTCTTTTATCCGCATGCATTCCAGAAATACCATCATCAATGTAAGAACCTGCAAACTTCCATCTGTTGTTAGAATGTATCAGTTCTTCGAAATGTTCCTCTTGGTGCTTAATGGATGCTTGCTGTTCGACTTTTTCCGTAGAAACCCTGGCATAATAAGCAACATTTAGTTCAATGTCGTAAATAGAGCAATTTCTTAATTTTTCTCTGACATAATAAATATTCATAGTGCATTTCTCCCTTAATAAACAGGGAGTGGAATCATATAAAGTATAACACCTCATATAAATCCACTCAATACATTGTCGTTACTTTCTAATGCTGATTTCAGCTTTAATTTTATCTCTTGTTTTCTCATCTATCAGACCAAGTGAGAACATTCTTTCGTTTATGGCATACAATATAGCTTTTTCCATTAATTGTCCCTCCATATAATTATCTTGTTTTAAACGCTGTTTTTCTTTATCTTTTGTATGCCCTATAATTTCTACCATTATTCTCTTTTGAACGATTCTGTGCTATTTTAAATACACAATTATCACGTTTTACAACAAATCAAAGATATTTACCTGTCCATCAATCTGAGATTCTTCCAGATTGTAAAATTTGCAAGCTATATAATCTGGATTCCAATCAATTTCCAGTTCGTATTGCAAGCACCTTGGAAATTTGCCACCATAGAAGAATCTGCAATCAGAACAGGTATGCTGATAAACTGTACCGCCAGATTGCTTATACATTTCGCTTATCTTCCTCATAGAATCACTCGCTTTACTCTTGATTTTCCTCTCGCTTTCTTCTTGAAGATACCATTTTTAACACAATCCCTCGGATCACATCCTCTACTATGTTCTTCAATCAAGATATAATCACAGGTTGCATTTGTACTCCATGCATTTTCGCTCTTGCTGTAATAGTCGCATTTCGAGCATTGTCTCCGCTTTAAGCCTATAATTTCAGTGCTTTTTAATTCTCTCCATGGTTTTCTATCTGGCAATTTCCCGCACCTCCCAATCTGGCAGTATCTATAATTTTTAAAAGGTCTGGACTTAGTTTTCTTCGTTCTTGTTCTCTTTGCACTTCTGCCCGGTATGTCCTTTGGAAATTTGATTGAACCACACTCCACCATGTACCATCCACATTTTCAGATACCGCCCATTCTCTAAGTTGTGCCGGGCTTGATACTGCTTTCTGAATGATTTTTGGAAGCTTATCAAACTCTGCTTCTGCATTATATGTAGAGTTCTGAATAGCTTTGCATACCTTTTCCCATGCTTCTGTTTCGTTCAACTCTTCCTTCTGCGGCGCAATGTTTTGTGCGCATTGCCTTAATGCGGCTATTGATGGCTCTTTCCATTCAGTCTGCATATATTTCTTTAATCCAAAACTTAAAAGCTTGTAATCTAGGTCTTTCAAAAGTCCATACCAAGTATCAAAAGCATATTGATCTGGCAGAAATGATGGAGAAGTGTACACAGCTTTCATTGCTTTTACGAGTACCGCCCATTCTTCTCTTGTCATACCCAATTATCCACCTCGCTTACCCTGTTTTGTATTTTCTCCATGTAACTTTGAGGCTTGTTACCGGATTTATCAAGATAGTTCCCTTCAAATACCTTCGCAAAGTTACCGGGCTTTAAGAACCAATCGAAAGTTATCATCCAACCTTCTTTGTTCTGGCCTTGTAAGAAGCTGCTATGGCGAATGTTTTCAATGGCTTCTAAGATATCGTCCATATGGTTCTGACGGATTCTGGCTTTCACTGCTTGTTCTCGTTTTGATGTCATTCTTTTTACAGGAGTGATACCAAATTCTTCCAGAGTATTCCATTCATCAATGATTCGTTGGACGTCAGTCTGACGAATAGTATCTTTAGATACTATTAAATCATTCTCTTCTTCTATTTCTTTTTCTTTATTATCTAATTCTTTATTATCTAGTTCTTTATTATATACTTCTGCCGAGCTAACGTTAGTTTTACTGTTAACTTTACCGTAAAGTTTACTGTTAGTTTTACACTCTATTTTGTCTTTCTGCTTTTTTCGATATTCTTGCATATAGTTTCGCATATATTGGCTTTTTTGCTCAATTTTATCAAGATTTTGATATTTTCCCCAGTTCGGAATTGTGTAAACTCCGGAAACAATTTCGATCATTCCGTAGTTCTCAAATGTTTTTAACGCTAATCGAACCGTGTTAATATCTCTCCTGAATACTGTCGCTAACATTTCATCAGTATATGCAATCTTATCGTTTAGGATAAAAACACCGCTGTTGTTATTTTTTCCGGCTAAGCACAACAATTTAAACCAGATTACGATAATGCTGTCCGCACTTGGCAAATTTTCAATTAGCATTATTTTTTCATCATCAAAAATGTCTGAACATATTTTTATCCATTTTACATCGCTTGCCAATTTTGAAATTCCTTTCTCCAATCTCTGGATTTTTAAAAAGTGTTTATTTTAATTCAACTTCAATTCCATTGATTTTCAGTTCTCCATTTACCGGAACCACAAGAGATGGAACGCCGTTTATTTCTTTCAATTCAATCAGAGCAATTTTATCCGGCTGGATGCAGATTGTTGCATCTGGTGTTACAATTTTTGCAGTTTTTGAATTGTGGATATTGTCAAGGGAAACAGGCTCATTACTGAAATACATTTCCCAGTTTTCTTTGAAATCCGACAACTTCTCGTATGGAACTCCGCAATATCCAAAAATCTGTTCCATTTCGTCACATGATACAGTTATCATCTCTGGGCTGTCTTTCTTCTGTTCTCTTACTTCCTGCAAAGATTCAATTAGGCTTTCAGTGAAATTGAATGTTGTGCATCCTTCGAAATTATCCATGATAAAATCTGAAAAGACATTGATCTCATTGCCGGGTATACGTGGAATTGGTGTGCCAAGAACGTTTTCGATGAAGTCTGGATGAATATTCTTTATGTTTTTGTTGAAATACAAGGTTCCATGAATATCAGTGCTTCTGTCATTAAATACCGGGAATAAAAATCCTGTTTCCGGTCTTGAGACTACCCAATCACGAATTCTGTCTTTGATGTTATTTTCAGCCACATCATAGCTAAGACCTGCCTTTGAAAGATTCACCGGGCAAATGCTGCACAGAATGTGTTCATAGATTTCTTCTGAAGCATCGTGCATTTCAGTTTCATCAGAAGCTTTTCCGGGAATGTCATATACTGCATGAATGAGAATTATGTAGTAATTTTCGTGATAATCATAACTTTCAATCACTTTATCATAAAACTCGTCCAAAAGTTCATCATCTTTAAGCTTACTTGCTCTGATCCGCATAAGAAATTCCTGCGTTCCACCCTCTTTTTCCTGTGCTAATGGAAAATCAAGGTTCATAAGGTTTTTCCCAAGTCTGCCAGACATGGTTTTCTTGAAAATGTCAAAATACTTAAACATTTCTTCCTCTGGAAGAGACAGGAACGCTTCTTTAATTTTAGTTTTCTTATTCTTTTCTGCATCCACATAACAACCACAAATACGTGTAATGGAACAATTTGCTGGTGTAAACTGTTTCTTAATTTCTGCGATTTCTTTCTTATTCATGATTAATCCTCCCATTTTAATTTTTGTAAAATAAATCAAATTATATGAATTTTATGTGCTATTTCTTGATTACCTTCATGTTTTTATTCCAACTTCCAGAAATTGTTCCGTCTGGGTGAATTATAAATTCTCTGCAAACACTATTATCTTCCGTTTTCTCTATTTCGCTAAGCATTTTCATGTTTGAATAGCTAAAGGTAATTAAAGTATCTTTGTATTTCCATATTTCATACACATAATAATCTTGAATTGTTTGCTCGATAAATTCAAAATGATTGTATGCGTATTCAAGTATTTTGTTATATAATTCTTCTTTTTCATCGTATTTAATTCCGCTTTTTTCACTTAGCTTCATAAGTTTTCTGAATGATAAATCATCTGCAAAAGAGTATGCATCAATCATATTTAATACATCTTCGATTGTGTTTGCATCGCACAATACGCATTGTAATCTCATTTTGGTCTTTAATAATTTGCCTTTAATATGCTCCAGATCAACCAAAGATGGCATACATGTTCCAAAAATTTCATTATTTTTCTTATCGGAAATAGCATGTCTGCTAATGTCTACAAAATCAAACAGTCCATCAATTTCTTTAATATGATTTTCTAAGTATTTCCCATTTGTATTAATCGTCAAAAATTTAATATCGTGTTTTCCTAAAACTTCACACAATTTAGTAAATTTTTCAAATAGCAGTGGCTCTCCACCTGTTACAGATACGGAATACAATATTCCTTCTTTTTCCATTTCTGAAAGCATTTCATCAACTTGCATTATAAAATACTCTGCATTCTCGCAACGTTCTGCGTTTTGTTCGACACAGAATGAACATTTGGCATTGCACTTATCTGTTATTTTCAAATGCAAGTGCCATAACCATTCGTTCTTTTCTACTAAAATCCGATGACCAAATAAGTTGACTTCCATCTTGCCATCATAATTTATTGGTAATCTTTCGACATTGCACTTGTGAATGTAATCTCTTATGCTTTTATTTTGTACAAACATTAATATCACCAATCCTTTCTGCTTCTCTCGCCTGTTTCTTTTCAATCCACTTATTAATTTTCTCATCGGATATCATGTACATTTGCTTTAGCATTTCGATGCAGATCAACACATCTGCAATTTCTTCTATCATGTTATCACGGTTGATTTTTCCGCGCTTTGCCTTGCTAATTGCCTGGATAAGTTCGGCGCATTCTTCCATGCAGACCGTGCTTTGATTGTTTTTGCCGTAATGCAAAATACTTTCTGCGATAACACCTTTATTAATCTTTATCTCTGTGATTAATCCGGCAAGAGCCTTTGCCCCAGAATCACACGTCCATGCTTCTTTGAGGTATTTTTTCTGCCATTCATCTTTGATTTCTGAATTTCCCAAGAAACATAAATGCTGGTCTCTCATATCGGATAATATATCTTTTGCTTCTTTAACGTCCACTTTTTTTCACCTTCCATTACATAATTTTCCACAAATAATACATTTGTACACCCATCCTCTTCTGTGGTGATGGTATTTAATCCATTGATGTCTATGCATTCTTTATCTCATCCAACTTCTTCTCGGCTTCTTCACGGGTAAGGAATACGGTTTTGCCAAGTTTGTTTACTGAAAATCCGTCCAAGTTGGGATAGATTCCACTATTTAACATCCAACTAAAATAGGTTCCGTGCATATTAACTGAAACCATCGTGATTCTCAATTCTGAAACAAAATTTCTTGTTGGAACATATACCGTATCTCCGACTTTACACGGTAATCTCACAAGCAAGCCCTGTTCTTCTAAGTCTTCATAAGTGGCGAGTTTTTTAATCATATTCTTTACTGTTTTGCAATTTCCTGCACCCTGTGAGCAATTATCGCAATATGAACTGCACATAATGCTTCGGCGTTCGTTATATGTGATTCTTGAAAAATCTCTTTTTGTTAATCTCTCCATCTACTTCACCTCTTCCATCTGACTTTCTACAGTATCTGCAAGTAATAGCATTGATTCAATAACTTTATCTGTTAATGACATTCTATATTTATTGTCAGCAAAATACTTAACGTGAGCTATTGCTTCCTTAATCTTTTCTTCGCACGCAACAATTTCGGATGTTTCATACAAGGGCTTATCATCACTGTAATAAGTTACATTTTTGCCATTGTAAAATTTTAACATATTCGGAATCGGAATATTCAGTGCATTTAAATGATTTCCTCCTTCCCACTTAAATCCCTGTAATTTTGCTATTTTCAGAACTTTCAAATACTCTTCCCGCGTTCTTACAAATATGTTTTTTCCTGTTAAATCAATCATCTGCATTTCCTCCTGTAATCTCATCAATACACTGATTCCAGCCCTCTGCAAATCCTGCATCAAATGTATTAGATGGATAATCTCCATTGTCTTTCTCTGGCAAATCCATAAGCGGACACCAATCAGGTCTTGATTCTGCTTTTCCGTCTAACGCTGGCTTTCCTGCAATCTGGCAAAAAACACAGGTTTCTATAATGCTGCTATAATTCTGTCCGATTTCGCAATCTATACATCGTTCTGGTGTATCAATCACTAATACTGATTTACTCATTCAGCTCCACCGCCTTCCACGATTTTAATAGCATAGTCTATAGCTCTATTCCATTCCAAGTCCTCATCATTGGAAACAACACGAAATCTGTCCATAAGCGATTCCGTAACTTTTTCCGCATCAAATGCTGTCGGCTGTTCGTCAATAACTGCACCTATTGCAAAATCCATATCCGAATTTCC